>Ga0256405_10002428_pt1 | contig 42956 bp, 23 predicted proteins | sample RumenRJG_02DNA_FD_189096 | JGI IMG/M metagenome (GOLD analysis project Ga0256405, IMG submission 189096) | Bovine rumen microbial communities from Lethbridge, Alberta, Canada - RJG_02 | ecosystem: Host-associated > Mammals > Digestive system > Stomach > Rumen | place: Canada: Alberta... | reverse complement strand
GCATATATCGCGGCGGATGTGCCGCGCGGAAGCGGCTCTACCGCCCCACCGGAAAGAACGTCGAAGCGGCTTACGCGGTTTGTGCCGACCGGAAAAACAAAATTGCCGAGATGCAGCGCAAAGTCCGCGGCAAATCCGCCGCGCAACGACCACCGCGCGTATTCGACTGCATTTGACGGCATTTCGGCAAACGGCTCCAGATTGGTCGTCATGCTTTCCTGTCGATAGCCGCGAGCGATGTCGCCTTCCGAAACCGTCTGAACAGATGTCACGAGCCCGTGAATGACCCGCAGCATTGTATTCGTCTTCTCCGCGTCAAGCGTCGTACAGCATGCCAAAAGTGCAAGCGCGACGAAGATAGAGCGCGACTTTCGCCACAGAGCCCCGATAGGTCTGCCCGTCGCCTTTGCGAGTCTCGCAATTGCACTTCCGCACACAATCAGCAAAAGCACAGACAGGCAGATTCGCATAAGCAAATCGCCGAAGATTCCCCGCAATGACTCGAGATCACACATCATCCGCCACCAAGTATTTTATCAAATCTTTTTGCTTTAAAGGTGCATGTCTCTCACTTCTTCCGGCGAATGAGAATTCGTTGATACACTTTCTCCTGGATGCCATTGATGGTAAGAACTCCACTTGCATTCAAGTCATAAGTCCCTTTCTTGCCGAATTTCGCATAATATGCCTTTTGACATTCCTCTCTCCCGTACACTCTCGTCTTCAATCCATACAGGTTTTCGTTTTCACACATCCCAACTATCTCAAACTGCTCTGGGTTGTATTTGTCCATAAATGTAATTGGCACACCCATCACTCCGTCGTAGTCATATGGAATATCAGCCGTCTTATTAACGTTAATGGCGTCATAGTTGTCATAATTTGGAAATTCTTCAGGAGAATATTGCTTATAAAGCGGCAGTTTCTCATGGCGCTGCGGATAGTCAAGATTCGTGAACCATCGCACACCTTTGACACGAATAAAACGTTGCCCATTCTCATCGACACCACACGCCGCCGCGTTCAGAGGATAGTTTTCCGGCACACCAAATTTACGGTCGCCGCTGTGTATGGACGCACCTAACCAAATCTGGTTTTGTTGGAACAGTGGGAAAATCTCTTTGTAGGTTATCGCATTGACATTTCCGATAATCAAGAACTTTTTGTCAAACTTCACGAGTTGCGAAACATACTCACGAAAAAGCGAAAACGGTGGATTAGTGACAACTATATCCGCTTGCTTCAATATCTCAATGCACTCTGCGCTTCGGAAATCGCCATCGCCTTTAAGTTCCCTAACACATACTTCGTCATCGTCGAGTGTCATATTGCCGTTCTTGTCACCCTCGTAAATCTGGTAGATGGCGCGTTCACACTCCCCTTGAGAAAACAGATCGACATCTTGGCTCTTGTAGCATGTGGCAATAAGTCGCTTCAAACCAAGTTTCTCATAATTCTCCACAAAGTAGTTGAAGAACTCGCTTTGCCGAGGATCATCACAATTGCAAAGCACCACCTTGTCCTTGAAGTGTGGCTTGTAATGCCGCAGTTCGTTTTCAATATCCACACGCTGTGTGTAGAACTCGTCCTTCTTCGCCCGCTTCGCCGCCGTAAGCGCTGCATTGTCGCCCATTACCATGCCCCCATGCCTCCGCACCTACGCGTGAGAATCCTGTGCGGAAATTCTTGCCGCGCTTCAATCGCCGTGGAGACCGCCTCGCATGCATGAAAAAGAGCGCACTTCCTCGTTCATGCACTCAGTCGCAGCCCGTCCAAAGGCCTATGCGAATACACGAAGAGAAAATGCGCCCAACTGGGCGCATCCTCGCTTACATGCCGTTCGCAATGTGAAATGTTTGGACGTATTTCGACTGAACGACGTGTAGCGTTGATGCTACATTGACAAGCGCCCGGCGGAGATTGCTCTCGTTTTCCGGACTATGACCCCGCGCCGCGTGGAAGAGTTTAAAGTTGAAAGTGGAAAGTTGAAAGTTATGGAGCGGCTAAGCCGCAACCTCCACAACTTTACACTTTACGTTTTACACTTTACACTCGCCCCTCGCCTCGCGGGATGGGAGTATTATAGCGAAAACGCCGCACGGAAATCAAGCGCGGCAAAATGAGATTATAGTGCGGACGAAATCTCGACGGATTTGCCGCGCGGGAGCGGAGGGGGTGTTTCGGCGCAATGCGAAGCGACGGCGAAAAAGACGGAAGCGACCCGATTTCGACGCGTCGTCATTTTGCCGGGAGGCTTGACGGCACTGGCAAAATGTGAAAGACCGCGAAATCGATGTCGCCACCGGCTTTTTCGCCGGAGCTTTGCCGCGTATTCGCGGCAAAGCTAGCGAGCCCTAAGCCAAAACACGCCCCGCCGCGCCCGCGCCACCGCTATTCATCGGGTAGCGCGGCGTTTTGCACACTTTAGCCGCCTTACTTGTAGCCGATCTTCTTGAGGCGAGCGACGCAATCGGCCTTCTGCTTGTCGGTGAGCGAGACGTTCGGGAGACGAACGCCGCCCATGTCGAGCCCCCACACGGCCATCATCGCCTTGCCGCCAGCAACGCCGCCATACTGCACGAGGATGTCGACGATGTCGCAGACCTTCTTCATGCCGGCCTGGACCTTCTTAAGATCGCCCTTCTTGACGGCGTCCCAGATCTTGTAGTAGATGCCGGCAGAGTAGTTGTAGGTCGAGCCGATCGCCGATTTCGCACCGAGCGCGACCGCGCCCGCGAACCACTCGTCGATGCCCCACGTGATGTCATACTTCCCGCCAAGGCACTTGACGCAGCGCTGGTACATGTAGAGGTCTGGATAGTTGAACTTGATGCCGGCGAGGTTCTTGATCTTGCCGTCGGCGGCAATGAGGAATTTCTCCATGTCGAAGTTGACGCCGCTCATGCCGGTGTGGTAGTAGTAGAACGGCAGTTTCGTCGAAGTCTTGAGCGCCTCCTTCAAGTAGGCGACGAGCGCGTCGATCGAGCCGGGCTTGAAGAAGTTCGGCGGGACGATCGAGGTCGCGTCCATGCCGCACTTGACGGCATACGCGCCAAGCTCCTGCACGTCGGGGAGCGCAAGCGCGCCGATGTGCGCGATGAGGTAGAGCTTGCCCTTCGCGGCCTTGACCCACGCGTCGAAGACCTGCTTGCGCTCGGCGATAGAGCAGCAGATGCCCTCACCCGTCGTGCCGGAGACGTACACGCCCGTCACCTTCTGCTTGATAAGCGTCTCGGCCTGCTTCTTGACGAGGCCGTAGTTGATGGAGCCGTCTGCGTTGAACGGTGTGTGCGCAGCGGCGATGAGCCCTTCGAGTTTCTTCATTTTTTCCTCCTTGGACGCGGCACCCTGCCGCTTGACTTGCCAACATTATACCAAACTCCCGCGCTCTTGTGCAGAACATTCGGAAATTTGTCGTGTAGATTCCAAAACCGGAAAAGTTGTAGCGAGCAAAACCGGAATGATTTTCATGCGCTCGATCTTTCCCTTCGCCTCGGGCGTGTTCGCGAACACGAACGAGACGTCGACCAGCTTCAGCCTCCTGCCGAGCTGGGCAAGGGAGCCGTCGTCGTTCCTGAAGAAACCCGCCTTGTCCACGTATATCTCAAGAGGAAGCCCATATCTTGTGAAAGCCCTGTAGAACAAGTCCAGATACGCCGCGACCGTCTCCCTCCGGTAGAGCCGGCAGCCGACCTGCAGCGACTCCATCGCCTGCTGGCGGGTGATCGCACCTGTTACGAATTGCATCATCGTGTCGCGGACATGCGCGACACCCAGTCGGTTTGATATTTGCTGTTTCATGGAGTAGAGTATACTCCACATTCCGGTTTTGCTCGCTACAGCACTCCGGTTTTGCTTTTACCGCGACATTACTCCTTGCTGCCGGCGTAAAAATCGTCATCGTCGGGATCGTCGGGATTCTCGGCCATCCACTTCTTGATGTCGTCGACGGTCTGCATGCCTTCGCCGAAGTAGAACTCCATCTCGTCTAGGAGCGCAACCTTAGACTGATCGGAACCATCCGTAAGAATCGCGATTGCCGTATCCCCCTTGACGGAATTTCGCATATCACTCAGGCAGGAAAGCATCGCATCAATGCGCTCGCTGTCCGTAAGCGCCTTTGAAACCGTCTTGACGAGCAAGGAACGTTCGCGGTCGCCCATTCCACAGTCCTGCAGGGCTTGCTCAAACTGATCGAACGCGTCATCGGATATCTCCTCGTCAGCATCTGCCATAAAGTCAATCATGTCAACGGCGACATCCTTGCCAAACCAGCCAAGCGCCTGGACGGCTGCAGCGCGTATGACTCGCGGCACATTTTCATAACCGCCAAGCCCCCCTTTCTCCGTGCTCGCAGTGAATTTCGACAGAGCCCTCCTGAGAGCCTTGACGTCATCAGCATCCAATGCGGCCTGTATCTCCTTCAAGACGGACTTCTGAATGGGAGAAAGCTGCTCTTCGTCGTCAATATCTGCATCCTTGACGACATCGGGGCGAGTAGCCTCGGACTCGACTATGCGTACGGACTTCTTGCCCCCCTTGCGGCTGACGCTGATTTCGGTAATCTTCTTGACCGACCCAGAACGGACTGCCTTGGACATCTTCTGTTCCTTATCCAGAAGTTCGTCAGCAACCCCAGAATCCGATGGCATGAGGAACCACGCCCCAATCGCGCCGATGGCAATTGCTACGACAACAACCAAACCTATCGTTATCTTGTTTTTCATGTCTTTAGTTACATATATGCGTAGAAATCACCTTAATGACAAAAAAGAATGAAAGCTAAAGTTCAATGTATCGCAAAAATAACACTAAATATCTCAGTATATCAGTAAAAGACACCCTCCAACGCAAACGATTCTCCGTTCCAAACAAGTGAAAGATTGGCTGAGAAGCCCTCAAATTTATCTTTCTTCGGCGGAAAATAGATGTACAGCGAATAATTGTTCGCTGACAGCGAATCTCCATCGGTTTCATCGGGGATGAGTACGGATGAGCACGAGGCGGAGTAGATGACATCATTCCCTCGGGAGTCAACTCCGGTGACAAACCTGCCTCTGGCGGTCACAGCGCCAGACGCGGCGAACTTCAGCGTCACTATGCCGTCTTCGACTTCGACAGGCAGCGACGACGCCTTTGCGAAAGGTTTAGCAACCGCCTTCCAGGGCTCGGTCTTCCACTGGTTCTGCCACGCAATCCAACCGACATCGCTCGTCGCCACGCCGCGGCCGCAATCCTCGACGAATGTCAGCGCGTTGGTGATGACGAATTTGCCAGACTTTCCGATGACAATGGCATGGAAGACTGGTTGTTCCATATCCAACGCCGGTCTGTCGACGACCTCGAACGACGGCGCGCTCAGCGTCCATACAAGACCATCAGTCAAAAGCTTGCCGCTGATCTTTCCATTCGCAGCCACGACGAGAGACTGAACGAGCCCTCCTTCATTCACAGCGCCGTCGAATGTGCCTACCACCCAGCTCGGCAGGGACTCGACATTAATCGTTATCGTCGCGACCTGGTTCTTCTCGCCTTTCTTGGACGCGGTGAACACGACGGTGTAAGAGCCGGCCTTGGCCTTCGGCACTCCGGTGATCTCGCCTGTCTTGGCGTCGAACTTGAGTCCAGAGGGGAGCCCGGACGCCTTGACGGTCCATCCATCGTCGGCAGAGCACGCCGCGAATCCGGCGGAAAGAGAGACGCCGACGTGGGCGCTGTATGCATCCATATCCGGATCAAGGCCTGTGATCGCTTCGCAGACGCGATTGCCTACGCGAATCTCGAACGACGCGGTTGCGCTCGCCCTCGACTGGTTCTGGGCCGTGAGCAACGCTGTGTATTTCCCGCTCTTCGCCGCATCGGTCGGGGTGTATAAGAGCCTCCCACGCGCCAGATCGACGGAAACGCCCTTCGGCAGGTTCTTCGCCGTCACCTTCGGCAATGAGAGCGAATCTACGGAGAATGCGAATTCAGACGACTGTGCAGGGTCAATCTCCCAGACATCTCCGGAAACACCAACCACTGCGGAAGTGTCGTTGGACGATGCGGCAAATGCGCCGACAAGCGACACCACGGAGGAAAAGTCACCGGGTCTGAACGGAAACGACACACTCGACGTGCGGAAATCGAAACCGTCGACTTGCGCAAGCCGAGGGAACAACTCCGGCTCTTCCCCGCCGACGTCAGCGAACCACCCCGCGAACACGCACTTCGACTTTGGCTTCGCCGACAGCTTTACGGTCTCGCCGGCGGCGTAGACGCCGGAGCCTGACACGCTTCCGAGCGATTCGTCGAGCGACCTGACGCCGAGATAGGCGGACCCTCCGTCCTCCAATACGGCAAAAGCCTTTGACGTCAGCGTCTTCTTGTCGGCGTATGTAACCTTTACGGATATAGCACAGCGCGCGACCTTGGTCGGCGTTCCGACGAGCGACACGGCTATTCCGGCGTCCGTCGTCTCCATTACGGCGGAAAGTCCGGCGGGCAGACCCGACAGCGCCGCCTTGACTGGCATTTCCCCGCTTATGGGGCTCGGGCCGATTTCGAGGACGACGTCTCCATGGGCATAGTACACGCCAGTGACAAGGCCATTTACGGGCGAGAAGTCTATCTGCGCCGCATTCTCCAGTTTGGGTTCTACGGGCAGCCCGCCGTCCTTGTCAAGAACCGCGACACGCAAGATGCGCGTGAAGCTGTAGCCCCCTGCGTTCTTCGCGGCGACAGTGACATAGTAGACGCCGGGCTTTGATGGTTTTCCTGAAAGCAGGAATGTCGAAGACGAGAACTTTACGCCCGACGGGAGGCCGGATACTTTCACGGCCGGATACGACACGGTTTCTATCAATTCTGAAATCAACTCCGCATACTCGCCGTCGGCGACTTCAGAATCCAACTCGAATTCTGCGGCAAACCCGGAATCGGTCAATATCGGCTGGTCAATCACAAGCGAATCATCTGCGACGGGAACAAACAACGCTGCAAGACCGAGGTCGTCATAATCGGTCACGATCGAGAGCGAAGGATTAAGAAGCGCAAGGCCATCCACATCCCAGAGGCCGTCCCAGCCAGCGAAGACCCACCCCTTTGCCGCCTTGGCCTTGAGCGTCACCTTCGTTCCGGGCTTGTAATTGCCGCCGCCCGACACGGTGTTGCCTGCGGCAGCCGCATCCTCATCCATATCTATGGACAGCAGTGGCCACGGCAGAACGGTGATGAATGCCGTCGCCTTTGCCGTGTCGTATCTGTATGACACACGGCCGGCTGCGTTGGTTGTTGCAGACGAGACGACCTTGGCGGTAAAAGTCAGGGTGTAGTAGCCGGGAGCGGTGGGAGTTCCGGTTATGGTGTTCGCCTCTATCCCCTTGGCGGCGTTAGCAGTCTTGTTGAATGAAAGACCCCTCGGCAGACCGGACACGGAGAGCGTCTCGCCCTTGGCGAAGTCCACGGCGTCGGAGAGGTCTATCGGGTCTATCTTCTCTCCAGGCGTGAACTCGCCGTATTCGTCTTCGACATTAATACGCGAATCAACAATGTTGGCCACAACCATCAGGAATTCAGAGGAGTCCTTGGCGCCCGAGGAGTTCTTTGCAGTCACGGACACGGAATAGCGCCCTGGCACCGGCCGATTCTTGACGACATCCGCATCGTATACAACCCTGTACGACGAACCCTTGTACGGAACTATACGAACACCTGAGGGCAATCCCTTTGTGGTCAAAGACGGCAAAGACAGCGACGAAACTGCGAATGTCTCATCTACATACCCATCTTGGGGAAAGTAAAACGTCTCGCCGTCGAGTCCGGAAATGGCGACGATGCCGTCTTCCGAGGTCGTTGCGAAGAGCGCAAACATGTCCAAAAGGTCAAACTCCGTTCCCGACCCGAACGTGATGCGCGGGCTCCGGTAATCAATGCCGTCACCGACATCCGCGCACTCGCCGTCTGGATCATACCATCCTGCGAAGACGTGGTTCTTTGCAGCCTTGGCGGCCACGGTCGTACTGGAGCCGACCTGCACGACGCCGCCGCCGGAGACTGCACCGCCTCCACTGGGGGACGCGGGCGACACGGCCACCCTCAGGTATCTGTCGGGCGAATCGGAGACTACTATCTCCCTCTCCGAGACGACCGTCCTTAGCGACCCTTCCTCCGCTGGATCCATCTCAGACACATTCACCCTTACTGCATAAACCCCAGGGCTGGCAACTGTCCCTGCAATGCCATAGTGCCGCACGCCGGATTCTGCCCATGTTTCCACCTCAAGTCCGGGCGGAAGCCCCGAGACCGACACTATGCCTCTGCCTGCGGCATACGTCCCTATCTCGACATCCCTGGAATCGACCATGTCCCCGACGGAGAGACACTCCAATCCATCCAGGTCTACATTGCACGCAGACGGATCAAGCGCTGACACGACGAGCCGCGTAGTCGCAATCTCTGTTTTCCCGTCCAAGAACTGCACCGTTGCCTTAACGACATAAGTTCCGGTCTTTGTCGGGGCGCCGTAGACAATGTCCCATGACTCTTTCCATGTCAAGCCGGGCGGGCAACCGGTAATTCGTGTGGACAGCCGTGCATCGGAGCAACTGAAGAGATCGGAGAACTCGACGCTGTAGTATTCTCCAAGCTGTATGTCGTCGACCACGCCGGAAAGACGGGCGCTTGCCATGTCACCCACGGAGGAACGGAACTGCTGCGAAAACGTATAGCCAGAGCCGTTTACGCCATTGACCGTGACGACTTTCCAGCAAGGCGTAGAGAGCGTTCCAGACACCGTGTGCGTCTTCGGGTCGTACGAAAGGCCCGCAGGCATTCCTTGGAAGGATAGCTTTGGATACGACGCCGAGTCGACTTCAAGCTGGACGCTGACATTTTCCCCGTACGAAAACTCCGAGAGGTCGTCCGAGAAGTCAAATTGGAGAGTATCTTCCGCGCTATCGATGAAGAGAGCCGAAACAACGGCGTTAGTATGGACCTTAACTCCGGAAAGGGAAGGGTTTCTTGCGTCGACCCCCCAGTCGGGGCACCGACCATCCACGAACCATCCGGCAAACACGAATCCCCGGTTCGCACTCGCCTTGAGGGTCAAAGACGACATCCCGTCCTTCGTCTGCCTCTGCGACCAGTCTACAGCCCCCATGCCCTCGGAAATCTTCTCGACCTCCACGGTCGCCCCCCCTGCGGACAAGACGCCAAGAGCAAGCAACCATAAGGCTGCAAGCCCGCAGGGAAAGCACGACCCGACGATGCCGCCGATCAGCGGCATCGTGGACGAAACGAGAGAAATACACCTACATTCTTCCGAGCCCATTGCTACACATTATACCATAATCTTGCAGGCAGATGCCTTCCGAACCAGAAACGACGTTATTTTTCTGGGCCAGTGCTGGGACTCGAGGTGCAGGACCGGCATTTCGACGAAACTCACCTTCCTGGCCAGCACATAGACATCAAGGAGCCGCTCGGCGACGAAGCCGAAGACGCGCCTGTCGTAGTCGGAGTACGACGAAATGTCGAGACGGCGTTCCAGCTCGGAGAGGACTCCGAAAAGCCAGCCGCAGTAGTCGTCGAGGAGCGGGCGCTTCATGACCATCATGTTGAAGCGGTGTCCGCTCGTTGACTTCATCACGGCGTCGAAGGCGGGCAGGAAGTCGGGGTGCCTCTCCTCCAGTATGCGCCGCGTCTCGTCGAGATCCTCGGCATGATGCGCGTGGATGTACTGCGAATATGTGGATTCGATGAAGTAGTTGCGCTTCTTCGGAAGTATCGCGTCCGCGCGCGAAAGCGCCTCGCATATCTCGGCACCGCTCACGATTCCGCCCCGTCCCCTGAAATGGCGGCGATAGTGGACGAGCCCCACGGCGTCCGCGTTCGTGTTCCTCCACGCCCAGTAGAGCGCCGTCAGCTCGCACCAGCTCCTGTTCTTCGCGCTGATGTTCTCTCCTCCGTCGTCGCGCGCGAAGCCGGGCGGAACCGCCGCATCGCCCGAAAGCGCCGCGCCGACGAAGACGGGGAGATACACTGCGTCCTGCGGCATCGCGTACGCCTTGTGCGTCGCGACTACCATCGCGAGCTCGGAGTCTTTGCGATCGAGGAAGAACGGGCGGAACACGACGTGCCGCTCGCGGTCGGATTCGGGCGGCGGCGTCATGTAGTCTGGGCCGTAGAGCCTCGTCATATAGTCTTTCATCGAAGCGGCGCACGGGCACTTGCGACCTTCGAAGTCCAGCGCCTCGCCAGGCATCAGCTCCGCGCGCGGGGCGAGCTCGCCGAAGTAGTGGCGGCGTCCGACCGGATACGTCACGAAGCGCGATGCGTCATTCGCGCACATCCCGTTCCACCAGTCCCACAGACGGGTCCACCTGCCGAGCGACATGAACGCAAGCGCACGCCCGACAAGTCTCTTGAGGACGAACACGCCGCCCGAGAGGCCCCACCTGCGGTGCCATCTGCGCTCGGCGAACGCCTTGCGGCACGAATAGAGGAATCCGAGCGCGAGCGAGCCGAGTCCGTGCAGCCGGCGAAGGACAGGATTGTCCGGCGCGGCTTCCGAAAGGAACACGTCGACGAACACCCCGGGGCATGCTGGCGGGTTCACGAGGTCCTCGCGCGTCACGAAACTTGTGCCGCGCAGTCGTATCCTGGGGAAGCAGAGTCCGTAGCTCTTCGGCGCACTCGGCTCGAAAATCGCGTACTTCTCGCCGAAGCGCGACCTGAACGCATCGCGGAAGCGCGGCCAGTCCGCGCGCGGCATGTTGACGTCGAGATCGTCGTCCCACGGGATGAAGCCCCAGTGCCGCGCCGCTCCGAGCGCGGTGCCGCCGCCGAGGATGAGGCGCGCTCCGGTATCTCGCGCCACGGCGAGGATGTCGTCGAGGATCGACGCGAGGCATCTCTGAAGCGAGGCGAGGCGCTCCCCTTCCAGCGGAACAGCGTCGCAGGCGGCAAGATGCTTGTATGCGTCGAAGGTCGAAAGTCCCATTCAGCCCTCCCGCCACGAGGCGATGAGATTGTCGTATGCGTCGAGAAGACCGGTGCGCGGCTTCCATCCAAGCGCTTCCAGCTTCGCCGTGGAAAGGCGCATCCTGAACTCGGGCGCGTAGCCGCGTCCAGCGGCGCCGGCGAGATCGACTACGACGCGCGTCGGCGGATGCGCCGCGGCGAGCATGTCGGCCATCTCGCGTATGGTGCAGAAGGTCGCGGGGTTCGCGACGTTGTACGCCTCGCCCGGCGCGCCCTTCGCGGCGAGCGTCAGTATGGCGGAAACGGCGTCGTCGATGTAGCAGTAGCAGCGCGCGGTGCGTCCCTCCGTGTGGAGCACGATGTCGCGCTTCTCGAGGACCGCCTCCGCGAACTGCGCGAAGACGCGCGTGTCGCCGCGAACGACGCCAGGGCCGAACGTCTGGGTAAGGCGCGCAATCGTGACGTCCACTCCGAACTCCTTCGCGTACGCGGCGCAGAGGTTCTCGGCGAGGCGCTTCGCCTCAGGGTAGCTCGAGCGCACCGCGGCGGGATCGAGGACGCCGAAGTCGCCTTCGGCAACGGGGTCGGACGTCGGCGCGCCGTAGACCTCCATCGTCGAGAGGAAAACGACCTTGCCAATGCGCGCGGTCCGCGCGAGCTCGAGCACGTTGCGAGTTCCGTCGACAATCGTCGCAATCGTCTCGACGGGCCTTTCCACAAATCCGCGAGAGGCCGTCTCCGCGGCAGCGTGGATGAGGCAGGCCCCTGACGGGGACGGAAGGGACAGTCGGGACTGGAGGGACTTGTCAAACGGCCTTGTGACATCCCATTCGACAACATCGATGCCTTTAAGGCCAGCAAACAGCCGCTTTGCCTTCTCGACGTTGCGAGCCGCGGCCACGACATGGTCGCCCCTCGCCGCGAGCGCCTTCAAGAGCGCCGCGCCGATCAAACCTGTCGAACCTGTCACGATGTAAGTCATTCGGTGTTTCCTATGAAGGTTGAAAGTTGAAAGGTCAAAGGTTGAAAGTTCAGAGCCTGGACTCGATGAGGTCGCAGACGCGCTCGGTGGCGTGTCCGTCCTCCACGCAGCCCTTGCCCTTCAGGAACGCCTCGACCCCTTCCCGGTACTTCGCCTCGTCGAACGCCCTTATGTTCTCCGCCAGCTCCGCCTCCGTCTTCGCCACGGGGAAAGGCGTCTCGGACATCGGGTAGTAGAAGCCGCGGTCGCGTTCGTAGTCCGCGATGTCGGGCGCGAAGACGAACACCGGGCGCCGCGTCAGCATGAAGTCGAACATGCAGCTGGAGTAGTCCGAAATCAGCGCATCTGCCGCGACGAGCAGGTCCTGTATGTCCGGATAGAATGTTGCATCTGCCACGCCTGCCTCGATCTGTCCGCCGCCGTGCGAGTTCGCAAGGTTTGGATGTGCGCGGACCATGAACCTCCACGTGCCCCCGAAGCGCCCCGAGAAGAGTCCGGCAAGCTCCACGAGGCTGCCGTCGATCATTCCCCAGCGGCGGGACGGCCGGTGCGTCGGCGCGTACAGCACGATCCTGTCCGCGTCTGAAAGCCCGAAGCGGGCTCGCACAGCGTGCCGCGCGGCGGCGCCGTCGGAGAAGAACACGTCGTTGCGGGGATGCCCGAACAGCTTTATGTCGCCGAACCCGAAGAACCGGCTGCGGTAGACGAGCTCCGACTCCCATGTCGCGTTGGATATGAGGAAGTCCGTCATCTCGGCGTCGCGCATCAGGACCTTGAGCCACAGCTGGACGCTCCCGTCCGTCGGACGGTCCTGTCCGATGCGCTTGATCCCGAGCGAGCCGTGGAAGGTCTGTATGTAGCACTGGTCCCTGCGTTTCGCCAGGCCCCACAGCACGAAGGCGTCGAAGCTCTGGTTCGAGCACCAGAACTGCGCTGTGGACATTTCAAGTATGGCTCGGAATGGAGCGTACTTCACGACGCGGACGCACGAAGGGACGTCCCTGCGCACGTCCCGGGGGTTCTCGGCGAGCCAGACCATCTCGACCGGCGCGCCGCGCCGAAGGAGCTCGAGGGCGATGTACTTCTGATGGTCGCCGAAGCCGCGGCCGTGGAAGTTGTTGAACACGATCTTTCCGCGCCTTACGGGCCGCGCGCGGCAGACAAGCGCCGTAAGCGAGGCCAGGCCGGAATAGTACCAGAGGTACGGCAGGACCTTTTTCCTGAACGCCCCCGGCTTCAGCGCCTTGCGCATCTTGCTGGCGATGCCGAGCCTCATTGCGCCCCCTCCTCCATGAAGTTCCTGCACTGCGCCGCAAGGCGCTCCGCGAACGGAACGTGGTCTCTGCGCACAGGCGGCACGATGCTGCCGGACTCGATTGGCTGCACTCGCCCGTCGTCGCCGAATTCAAGCACGTTCAGGAAGTCGATGTTCCCGCCGAACCGCCCGTTCTCGAAGTCCGCGTGGTGAACGAACCACAGAGGCGTCCCCATCGCGAGGCACGGCAGGGAGCAGTGCAGCTTGCTCGTCACGACGAATGGGGCCCTTTCATAGCGGCGAAGCATCTTGTCGGCCAGCTCCATGAGGGACTCGTTCGTACTGTAGACTGACTTGGGCACCCTGTGCGACACATACTCCGCTTCAAGCAGCAGGCGCTCCCCGAACGTGGCGCAGTAGGCGCGGTGGAACTCGGCGGCGTAGTGCCATCTGACCGGTGCGAACCTGATGCGGGGGAATTCGCGGAACACGCGGAACTTCTCCGCAAGCACCGACACCGACTTGAAGTGGCGAAGCAGATACGGCAGTCTGGCGAGCATCTTGAACGGGATGCCCCACACCTCCTTCTTGCCGAACCTGCGGAAATACGGATCCACGAATACAGGCGGCGAATCGGACTCGACGTGCCGATATGTCTGGCCGAGCGTAAGGGTGAGGCACGACGAGAAATATGCGCGAATGCCGTGCCGTTCCATCATGGCGACCGCATCGGTGCTGCGGCAGCCGATAGGCTCATGCGCCTTCAGGTATGCGATCGTCCTCTCTGTGAAGAACTTGCTCTCCCGCAGCGGCTGCACATGGAAGGACGTAAACAATGGCTTTATCCGAGGGGACGGAGGGAACTGTTCTGGATGGAACATGAACCATGCGTTCATGACGCATTTGACGTCGTCGCCTTCGTAAGAAGCCAGCCGCTCCCGCTCCACGAAGACGGCGTCGTCGCCGGCGAACTGGCGCGCTGCAATGCTCTGCACGTAGTCGCCTATGTTCTTGAGGCCCGTTCCCCCGAGGCAGACCAGTATGCCCTTCTTCATGCCGCGCCCCCCTTCTCAAATTCGGACATGTCCGGGAAAAGCCTCTCGTACGTCGCCTTCATCTCTGCGATGTCCTCTGCCGTGGTCTCCTCCGTGTCGTTGCAGCAGAATAGCGTCGGCTTGTACCGATTCAGCTCCCTCTCCACGACGCGCCAGTTGCGCCCGACGAACTGGAGCGAGTCCGCCCAGCCGTGTACAATCAGCCGTTTCCACCATGCACGACGGACCGCGGCATGCGCACGAGCAACCTTGAAGTGCCCATGTCCCTCGGCGATGGCATATCCCAGATAGAGAAACCTCTGGTATTTGGAAATTTCCCGGAACGGGAATTCGATCGTAGGTTCAAGGACGGAGCGGTACTTCTCAAAGCAGGCTCTCATATCGCTCTTCAGATATGCGTCGATGCCGTGGTGCGGATAGCGGGAGCAAGCCTTGACAAGCTCGGCGTTCTCGCCATAGTCCCCGAGGAGAAGCTTCGCAGAGTTCATCAGGTTTGTGCGGTACACTGTGAAGCGGGACAAATCGCCGGCGTGCTTCAACCCGCCGTATCTGCAGTACGGATATCCGTCTTCCGCATAGAAGAACGAAGGCTCCGCCCGCCGAAAGAACATCATGTCGTCGTTCGCGTACAGGAATCGCTCGGCAAGGCCCGGTATGCAGTGCAAGAACAGCTCTATCGTATCCGAACAAAAGCAAGGGAGCGACTCGCGCGGCATGAACTGAGAATGGCGCACCACGGATAGCCGCGGGTTTGACAGGTCCATCCAGGCAGGCAGCTCAGCATCGTCATCCACGGCGATGAAAATGCGGCGGATCCAACCGGCGTGCGCCGCAAGCGATCTTAGCGAATACCTGATGTCGTCGTTGTCGCGATACCTGCATTCGCCGTTCTCCTGTCCGGAGATGCGCACTCCCAGCCGTCTGGCGCATGCAATCCTCTTTTCACGCCACCTGGCGTCGGCATCGCTGCACCAAGTGTATACCATGTCAATCGGATCATTCATCGCTCGAACTCGCATTTCCCTGGGTATAGTCTGGTGTACAGATCACGGAGCCAAGCGCGCTCGACGCTGGTGACCGACTCGTTGTCGTTGAAGCATATGAGGGCAGGCCGGAACCGGCGCATGAGCTTCTCTGCGACCGGCCATTTTTCATGGGTGAGGTTCAGCGAATCGGCGTATCCGGGCCGAAGCATGCGCTTGAACCACGCCCGACTCAGCGACGCCCTGCTTCTGGCCTGCCTGTAGTGCCCTCTGCCCATGCATAGTGCATATCCCATGTAAAGCGTTCGCTCTATATCGTGCGGTCCGCGGAACGGATGCTTTGCAGCAAGGGAGATCTCATCTTCAAACATGTGATAGCAGCGTTCGAAGTCGGATCTCAAATATGCGTCCACGTTGTGGTGCGGGACTCGCCTGTAGGCCTTGGCGAAATCTCCTTTGAGGCCGAACTTCGCCCGGAGGAGATCCTCGCCTCTTTTCAGGGCCTCCTGATATGGGGTACGAGTCTTTCTCAGGCATTCGTCCGCATGGCTGCTTCCGTAGCGGCACACCGGCAGCCCATCCGCGGCAAAGAAGAAATCCGGAGAGACGTCCCTCGCGAACAGCATGTCGTCATTCGCGTAGAGGAACCTCTCCGAAAGCCCGTTGATCCTGAACAAATAGTTTTCTATCACCATCGAGTCGAAGCACGGCAGGGAGCCTCGCGGCATGACTTCGGAATGGCGGACGACGTGCATCCGGTCGCTTTGGACGTCAAGCCATGCGGGAAGAGATGCGTCATCGTCGACAAGAACATGGACTTTGCCTATCCACGGCGCATGTCTGCACAGCGAACGGAGGGAGTGTCTGAGGTCGTCATTTTCCACATATCTGCATTCACCCGCGACAGCCCCCGTCAGTTCCACCCCGAATTCGGCGGCCCTGCGAAGGCGCTTTTCGCGCCAGACCGGATCATCGTCACTGCACCAGCAGTAGACTATGTCAATAGACGTCGACATGGTCAGTCCCCGTTCTGCGCCATATCGGTGAACATGCCTTTCAGCCCGACCGGGTTTATGGATATTATCTCCGTAGCCGGATACCACTTCGACGCGAAACGCTTGAGCGCCCTGTATCCGCGCAGCATGTCGTCATGGCGCTTCGCAAGCCTCGGATCCCCTTCGCCGTCGCAGTAGAAATATCCAGTGGAGCAATCACATCCGACCAAATACAGTCGTCTGGGATTCATCCACAGGGCAAACTGCGCGGCTGGAAGAGCCACGGTGCCATAGCAGGCGAGGTCCGACGACGTGATGTCAAGTTGCATCCCCCATTTGCTGTTGCGGTTGTCCACACGATATCTCCGAGCTCCGACAAGCAGCGCATCAGACTCGGGTATCGTGTAATCGTTGCCCATCTTGCGTTCGTCCATTATGCCGTAGAACTTGACGCAGCCGCGTGGCGGCTTGTAGGCGTTTATCTCGTCCAGCATACCTCTCCGATCATGCACGTCCTGGACAAACAGATAGTCGAAGTCCACTTTCGCGCACTTGTATGCGGCATTCACTCCGATGTGGACAGCTCCTGGTATGGGCCTGTAGTCGCGCACTGACGGCCCCCCCGCGACAAGGACGACGTCTTGGCCTTGACAATGGTTCTTGAATTCTCCGAAAGTCTTCTCGTGAAGACGCGCAGTGGATATGCCAAGCTGCACCTCCCGGAGAATTCTTTCATCGGGATGCATATCCCAGTAGTGACGCCGCATGAAGGCATCCCGGCGCTTCCTTCCCGGAATGAAAAAAGCGCACAACCTATAGAACAAACGAATCATCTCATTTCTCCCTTGACGCCATTCGGCTGTAGTGGTCGTATAGTATCCCCGCGACCTCGAAGTCCTGCACCGTGTCTATGTCCACAAGGTGGGCGTCCGTCTCGTAAAGAAACGGCCGGCGTCCTATCTGATACCCGGTCGCATCGACCATCGCACGCTTCATGCAGAAGCATGCCCATGTCACCTCGTACAGAGTAGGCAGCTCCTGGCTTATCTTGTGCCAGTATCCGAACTCGAAGTTGACAGGATGGGCTCGCTCGTCAAGCACATGATGAGAAATGCGACGAACGACAGCAAGCGAATCAACCCCGTCGTAGACTTCGTTCCACTTGTTGAGCACGCCGTCGAAATCCTTGAAAAGAGGCTGCGTGACCTGAACCCACATCACGTCAGACTCCGAGGGCAGGTTGCCGACGACATCCCTCACGACGTCCGTCCACGGCGCGTCGTTCGGAGTCAGCGACACGTCCCTTAGCAGAAAGTTCACGCCATACCGGCCGCAGAGCCCGCCGACGGACTCATCCTCCGACGAAACGTATATGTCCTCCGGGCGAAACGACCTCAGCAGCTGCGACATCTTCACGTCGAAAAGACTCAATCCGCCTGAAAACGGCCGCAGGTTCTTGTTCGGAACCCTTGAAGAATTGGTCTTCAGCGGTATGGCAACCTTTATATTCCGCATTTTTCTCCTCCTTGCGTAATTACCCATTTTGTAAAACACTCCTTGCGGCGGCAAGCGCCTTACGAATCTTTTCGGCGACATACTGGCGCTCGTCAGCCGTCAGAGCAACGAACCAGGACAATCCGCACAGCGCGCACTCGCACAGAACTATCGTGAAGGCTACGCGCAGCGGCGACCGGTCCATGAAAAGCCGCGGAACGAACCCTGCTGCCACCGCAAGGGATACCGCCGCCAGCACCGGGAGACAGACTTCGCGGCACCAGCGCACTGCCGGAACGCCATACAGATTTGCGTAGTACAGGCGAACCAGCACGGCCAGCACCGTGGTGGCGACAAGCGAAATGCCGATCGAATTCATGCCGAATCCGCACTCCACGAGAAACGCGGCAAGAGGCAGCGTGAGAATAAAAAGCAGCCCGGTCAGGGCACTTGAACGCGCGATCCGACCGGAAGCGCTTATCGATATGTACAGGCCCGACGACAGCTTCTGCAGGAAAAGGACGACCACAACGCAGACACAGAGCGCAGGGGACTCGGCCGGAGGATGCTTCAGCCATATGCGCATCACTTCGGAGACTTCAATCGCAAGCGGAATCGATACGGCGGCGACTATCAACGATCCCAGCTTGCTGACCCGAAACGCCAGCGAAAGCGCGCGTCCGTCCTTTCCGGCGCCTTTTGCCGTGATTATGGCCGGCGAAAACGAGCCTACCGTGGAGGCCGAAAAACGATTGGAGCGCCCGGCCAGTCTGTTGGCGACGGACCATGCGGCATTCTGCGCCGGTCCAAAGTATTTGTTGACCAGAATGGCCATTCCCTGATTGCGGGCCAGGCGGCCGAGCAGCACGAAAAGAGCCCATCCCGCAAAGGACGACAGCTCACGTATGTCCGCCCAGTTCCATAGGTGTCTGCTGACTATCCTGCACTGCGGGAACCTCAATATAGCGGAAATGCACAGCGCAATCCTGATGACCGAGACAATCAGGCAGTGCAGCATGGCGTATTTCGCCAACCAGTCGCCCGGATGCGTCACCATGTAATACAGGAGGAGCACGTTCAGAGTGGTGTCAGCGACTCCGCACAGCGTCAGCTCGGCTATTTCCTGTTTAGCATGGTACATGGCGCGAAACGGAACATTCAGCATTCCTATAAGAGAGGAAATGCATGTAAAGCGCCAGACCCACACGCAGGCTTCGACGCGGTCAGGCGGTATCACCAGCCAGCGGAATATTGCACATACGCCTATCGGATATCCGACGGCAACCAGGAAGAGGGGAACGGCGGTATGCAGCGAAACCGCAACAGTGAACCACCTCCTGCACTCAGCGAGACCCTCTTCCCATTTGCCGCGACGCTGCGACCTCCCTATTGCCACCGTGTAGAACCGCTGAACGGAAGCAGACATGGATCTGTTGAGAAACGTCACGAAGCCAAGCAGAGCCCCAACAACGCCAAGAAGACCGTAGTCCGTGCGTCCAAGCGAAAGAAGAAGCCATCGACCGGCAAGAAGTCCGCATACAAGAGCATACGCCGAACGCACATAAGTCGCCGCGATGTTCAGCGCAATTCTCCTGTTGGCGGTCATTCTCACCACATCGTCCTCCACACTTTATCCGTTAGCCTGCCCATCTGGACATCATCTTACGCTCCTCAACCTCCGAAGTCAGATAGTTATCACTGTCAGCATGGGGCCCAGCTTGAAATGATCGTAATTAGCCAGAAACCTCATGTCCCTGTCCATCGGTTTTCCCAAGAATCTTATAACAACGCAGGAGTCGAGCACGATTGACGTCATTTCCACATCTCCTCGTCAATAACCTCGAAATCCTTCTGCACGGAAAGAAGCTCCTCCGCGGCTTCATGGGAAATCGGAGGTCCGAAGTTGAAGAAATCCGGCAACGGCTTTTTCTGGCGCTTGAGCACTCCATGCGCGTCAGGACCTGCCAGGCGACCATTATGGTTCGCGCCTCGCCACTTCATCAGCGCGCCGAGGGTGACGAGGTCCTCGGGCGTCGTGATCTTGACGTTCCCGCGGTTCCCCGGCACGAGGTGCACCGGGATGCCAAGGGTGAAGCAGATCGTCGCCTGGTCGACCATACCCGCGTATCCCCCGGGGCGCGCGCGGATGCGCTCGTGCGCGGCGAGTATGTCGCGGAGGCGGAAGCTCTGCGGCGCCTGGGCGGTGTACGACTCGCTGCGCTGCGGGATGGAATCGACCGCCATGCCGTCCTTCGAAAGCACGATCGTCTCGTAGCACTGCGTATACGTGACGGCGCTGCCGTACTTCTCCACGGCGGCTATGTTCGCGGAGATCACCTCGGGAAGCACGTATGGACGCACCCCGTCGTGGAGCAGCACGACGGAGTCGGCGCTCTCGCGTTCCTCGACGAACCTGAGCCCGGAATATATCGAGTCCTGCGCCGTCGCGCCGCCGATCGCCACGCCGCGCAGCTTCGTCACCCCGTACTTCGCCGCGATGCCCTTAGCCCTCTCGACATGGCCCTCGCCGACGACGAGGTAGATGCCGTCTACCAGCGGATGGCTCTCGAACAGTTCAAGCGTATGCGCGAGCACCGGTCTGCCGTCGAGTTCCAGATACTGCTTCGGAACCGGGCCGCCCATCCGTTCGCCGCTACCGCCGGCAAAGACTATCGCAAAATTCATTTGCGATATTATACCATAATAAAGCCGACTTTTGCGGATCAACGGGCTCCGCGCATGAACACCACAGCGTACACGGTGCGGAAGAGAATCCAGATGTCCATCCACGGCGACCAGTTTAAAACATAGTGCACATCAAGCGCCACGCGCCGCGGGTAGTCCGTGTCGCTTCTTCCCGACGCCTGCCAGAGCCCCGTGATGCCCGGCTTTACGGAGGCGAACGTCTCGTATGACGAACCGTAGTAATGGACTTCCTTCTCGACTATCGGACGAGGGCCAACGAGCGCCATGTCCCCCGAGAAGACGTTGAACAGCTGCGGGAACTCGTCGATCGACGTCTTGCGGAGGAATCTGCCGAGCGGCGTCACGCGCGGGTCGTCCGCCAGCTTGAAGTTCGCATCCCACTCCGCGCGCCTGGCGGGGTCCGACTCGAGAATCGCCTTGAGCCGCTCGTCAGCATCGGCGTACATCGACCTGAACTTCCACACGCGGATGGGCCGGCCCCTCTTTCCGAGCCTGTCCTGCCGGTAGAAGACGGGGCCGCGGCTCGTGAGCTTGATCAGGATCGGGACAAGGACGAAGAACGGCGACAGCACAATGAACGCGACAAGCACGAGCACCCTGTCGAGGATCTGCTTCTCCATGCGCAGGGCGCGGAAGCGGCGCTGGTTCACCATCTCGATCCCGCCGACTCCGTCGAATGAGACGATCTGCCCCCCGCTGACCGGGAAGGACGAGCCGCTCGGCAAGTACTCGATGTGGGAGAAGCGCGTCACCAGCTCCGCCATGTGGCACCGCAGGAGCCTCGGGTCCATGCACGTCACGAGCATGCCGACGCGAAGCCTGTCCGCCGCCGCAAGCACCTCAGGGACGTCCGTTCCGACAGTCGCCGCGACTCTGAAGCCGAGGTAGGCGTCGGAGCCGATGGAGCGCTCGAGCTGCCGGACCAGGTCTCCCTCCCCGGAGAGGATAACCGGGATGCGGGCTCCGTCGAAGCGGAACGCGATGCAGCGCGCGAGGTCGCGGAACGGCTGCGCGAGAACCGCGGCGAGGCAGCCCGAGATCACGATCACGGCGCGGGAGTAGTGCTCAGTCGTCTGGTACGCGAGCGCGAGGTAGGCGATGAGCCCGAGGTGCGTGAGGAGAGACGAGCCGACGAGCCTGCGCAGCTCCTCCGGCGGAGTCACCGGCGCGGCCGGATGGAATGCGCTTCCGTGGTACAGCCGTATTGTGGTGTTGACTGCAACAAAAGCCAGGGCCATCGGCCATAGCCGCAGGTAGAATTCCCACCCAAACTTGTAGTGGCCGAGGCCAATCGCCCAGTAAAGCCAGATGGAAAAGGCCATGGACAGCACTATGCAGGCCGCGTCCGACGCCATGAGCAGCAGTATGCGGAGCCTCATCGAATCTCCTCCGCGGCAAACTCCAGCCAGTTCGGGATGTACAGCTCGGCGCCTTGCACGACAGTCACCCACGAGGGCGGGTTCTCGTACTCCCGCGACTGGGCCGCCGCGAACTCGCCTATGAAAAGCCTTACGGCGGAATTGCGCAGCATTATCTCGGGAATCACGGACGGCGGGAAGCAAGGCGAAACGAAGACGATCTCCGGCGGAACCTGGAAATCGTCCGGGAACTTGCCTTCGCTCAGCGCCATGAGGAACTCCAGCCCAGCCTTCCCCCCAAGGACAAGCCTGCGCACGCCGCGCTTCGGGAGGTCAAGCGAAGAGCGCACATAACCAACGGAGAATCCGTCCCGGCCTTCGGCAAACCTGGCGCGCATCTCCATCGAGGCAATCCCTCCGCCGAACACCCATCCGTCGTCCACTATCCAGCGGTCGGGGGCGTCTCCGTTTACGAGCACGCGTCTTCCGTCCGCCTTGACGCGCAGGGCACCGTCCGGCGTCTCCCCCGAGGCAAGCGCGAACGCCAGCAGCGCGGCCGCAATCGCGGTGGAGGCGACGGCCACCGAGCCGATCTGAACGAGGCCCTTGCCGGTGGGCTTCCTGCACATGCAAAGCGCCGCCGTCACAGGGGCGGCCCACAGCGAACATGCGCCGAGCGTGCGGTTGAACGCGCCAGAGACCGCGAGCACGACCCATAGCGCGAGCGGGACGGCCGACCGGCCGCGGGATGCGGCCAACGCCATTGTCCCGAGGATGCCAAGCCAGAAGGCAAGATACGCAACGCGCATCGGGTTTCCAAGCTCGACGACCCTTGTGAGGTGGTCGCTTACAAGAGTCACGGGCACCGATCGGGAGTTGAAGGAGAGGTACCAGTTCCTGTATGCCTTCCCCGCGCCGACGAAACCCCATCCGCCGGGGGCGTCCCTGATCATCCTCGGGGCAGCCGCCAGGTTCCTGAGGCGCACCTTGTTCGCACGGTCCATCGCAAACAGCCTTGTAGTCAGACGGCCCGACTTCGGCGAGGCGTAGACCATGCCCGCGCACACGACAAGCCCCGCAAGGGCAAGAAGCGCCCTCCGCGGGGTGATGCGCCTGCGAAGCCAGAACAGCGCGAGCACCGCGAGGGCGGACAGCGCGGCCACGAAGGAGCTTCTCGAGCCGGTCAGGAGGACGCAGCCGAACGACGCAAGCGCGCCGATGCAGCCGACGGCCGCGAGCGCCCTGCGTCCGGGCCCCGCGAAAAACGACAGGGCGACGAACAGCACCATGAGCTCCGCGAAGAACGCCCCCGCCCTGTTGGGATTGACAAACCACAGCCTGAGGCGCCCCTTTCCCCGCCATATGTCGAAGTCGTATCCGCCGCCGCCCCCGTCTTCCTGCGCGTCCGGCCAAAGGGCGCCGACGCCTACGGCGGGCGGCTTTACGGCGGAAATTTCAAAAGCGCGCGACCGTCCCCCGAACGAAGCCCCGGCAAGCCTGCCGTTCCTGAAAGACAGCTTGGCGCCGGCGCAATCGCCGGCGTCCGGTCCGGCAAAGACCTCGACGGCGTCGCCATCCACCCGCCCCGTCCAGCCTTCCGCGCCAATCAGCGCCTGCGGGTCTTTCCGGCCGCGGGCGAACTCGCGGACGAGTCCGTCCGGCTGCATCATCCTGTACATCAGGGCGCTGCACGGCGCGATGTAGCAGGCATCGGCCGAGTCGCCGGACCGCACAAGCCTCTCCACGAAGCATTGTTCGGCGGACGCCATGAACGGCGCGGCGGCGGACAGCGCGCAGAAGGCAAGTCGGCCTGCGGCGCGGGCAAGGGAATCAATCGGGCTCGACTGCGGAGACCTCAAGGCTTCCATCCCCTCCGAGGACGACCGTCATGTCGGAAACCGTCGTCTTGGCGTTGAATTTTACGAAGCGGACGGCAAGTTCTCCATTGTCGTACACGACGGGAACGGATCCGGAAAGCGAATAGCCGCCCACCTTTCCGGCAATCGTAGCCGTCCCGGAGGACGACACCGACACCTTTACGTCTTCGGGACTCGACTCCTTCGGCAGCAGAGCCCACTTTCCTTCGCCATGCGCGACGGCCTGGTACCAGTAGACGCCGACATGGCCGGAAAGCATCGCCGCCGCGTCCTCGTCGTCCACAAAGGAATTGCGTGGCGCGGCGCATGCGCCGACTATGCCCGAACCGCCGGCGGAAACGTCCTCCAGCACGACGTCCATCACCGCATTGGTCCACTCGGAGAAGGTGTCGACCGAGACATGAAGGGCCAGTCCCTTGGCGGAAAGCGACGCCTCGGCCAGGCCCTTGTCCGCGTCATAGGAGTCCCAGGCCGGGGCGCTGAACGAAGTCGCGCCGGACGGCCGCACCACCTTCGCGGAGATCGCGCCGTCTGACGCAACGGCCACCGACACCGTGGCCCGGACGTCTTCTCCGTCGGAGAGCACCCCGCTGAAGGACCCAGTTGCGGATTCCGGCAGGCTGTCGACGCAGAGCACGACGGTCGCCTTCTCGGTGACCCTTGCGCCACCCTCGATGCCCGTCGCAGTGAACGTGACCGTGTAGTATCCGGCCCTCTTGGGCCAGCCCGACAGCGCGCCGTTCTTCCAGGACAGACCGGAAGGAAGCCCAGAGACGGAAAGCTTCCACCCGTCTTCGACCTCCGGCACAAGCGTCGACGGGTCTACGGTCGCGCCGACGTTGAGCACGTATGCAAAGGGATCAGGGTCAAGTCCGCCGATTGCGTACGACTCGACGTTCGGGACGACGACGAGGAACGACGTGCTTCCGGAGGCATTGGACTTGTTGGACGCCGAGACTGCGACTTCGTGAACCCCCGGTTCAAGCTTATTGGCGGAAGACGCGCTGTATGTGAACAGGCTCTCGGAGGCGTTCCATGCAATGCCTTTTGGCAGCCCCTTGACTTTGACCGTGGGCAGCGACATGGAGCCGACGTCCACGCCAAACGACGAATCCGTGTCCGGCATGATCTCCCAGATGTCGCCCTGCGCCTCCACGGAGACGACCGCGTCCTCGGACGAATTCACGAACAGTCCCTCGACGGACGGATACCCGATCATGCTCGGACGGAGCAGGAAGCTCGCCTTGGCCGTCCTGTAGTCGACGCCGTCGCAGACGTTGAGCATGTCCATCGGGCTCGCAGACACGTCACCCCTCTCGGGATGCCACCATCCGGCGAACACGCAGCCCTTCTTGGCTGTCGCGGAGACCTTCACCACGCCTCCGGCGGGATACACGCCGGACCCGGTCACGCTTCCCTTGTCCAGGCTTGATGAGTACACGTCCAGGTAGAAGCTACCCCCGTCTTCCACGACGACTTTCTTGGACGCCTTCGCCGTCTTTTTGTCGTCGTATGTGACCGTCACCTTGACCTTGGCGAGCCCCGCCTTGGTCGGAGTGCCGAAGAAACTCAGGAACCCGTATCCGTCCTCGTCAACGCTGAACGAATGCTCCAGGCCCGCAGGCGCACCCGAAACGGCCGCCTTCTCCACGGACGACCCGGTTTCCGACGGAGGCAGCGTCATGACGAGGTCTCCGTCCTCATACCACTCTCCGGTCACAATGCCGTCAAGGGCGTCGATTTCCGCGACGGAGTCGTCGTACGGGACGTCCTCCGGAGGCTCGGCGCCTTCGGATTCAAGCACGCAGACCCGCCATACCCTTGTGAAGGCATAGCCGCCGGCGTTCTTCGCGGAGACCGTGACGTAATAGTAGCCACTCGCCTTCGGCGCACCGCTCAGGGAGAGGTCGGCGGACGAGAACTTCACGCCCTGCGGAAGCCCAGATACCGACACGGAGGGAAGCGAAACCGTGTCAACGGCGCGCGCGACGAGGTTGGAGTCCGCAGCAGTACCGAGATTCGCCCCCTTTGTCCAGAAGAGAAGATTCGTCTGGGCAAGCTCCTCCTCCGAGAGGACGTAGAGCCTGTCCTCGGAAATGTGGACGAAGTCCGCCCTTATCGTAACGGGGTCCTCCGTAGTCACGTAGGAGAGCGCGGGGTTGAGCAGCTGCATGTAGCCGAGCCCGAAGACTCCGTCGCCCCACCCGGCGAACACGTAGTCCTTTGCGGCGACGGCCTTCAGCGCGACCTTGCTGCCGCAGATGTACTTTCCGTCCGACGAAAGCCCTGTCACCTTGCATCCGTCTCCGCCGTCCACCTCGACGGACAGCTCCGGGAAGTCCTCGACGGTCAGGAACGAAGTGGCCTTGCATACCTCGCCGAGCACCTTGGCCGTGAAGTACAAGGTGTATTCGCCGGGCACGGTCGGACGCCCCGTGATGGTGTGCGCGGCGATCCCCTTCTTGGCGTCGTCCTTTGAGTTGTATTTCATCCCCTTGGGAAGCCCCGACACGGAAAGCGTGTCCCCGCGCGCGAAGTCGACGGCGTTGGTGAGGAAGATCACGGGATTCACGTCCGCGTCGACGACGAGGTCCACGCCAGGCTTGTAGGCGCCGTAGTCTCCCTCGATGGATATGTTTGCGTTCGTCCAGTTCGAGACGATGATCTGGCACTCCGCCTCGTCGCGCGCCTTCGACACGTTGGTCGCGGACACCTTGACCGTGTAGCGGCCGGGATCGGGGACCTTCTTGGCGGAAAGCGGATCGTAGGTGATGTGGTAGCAGCCGTCCTCGTCGCATACTGCGGTGCATGACGCGCCCTTCGGCAGCCCCTTTGCCACTATCGTCGGCATGGAGTACGACGTCACCGAAAATACGACGTCGAGGCTTTCGTTTACATCAAGGTCAAAAGACATGCCGTCAAGGTCCTCCACGAAGATCTCGGAATCTTCTTCTTTCGCGACAAACATCGCGTACCACTCGCCCTGGACCCCCTCGACGGCCTGCACCGACCTCGTCGGACTGCGGTAGTCGACGACGCCGTCGCTCGCCACGGGCTTCCCGTCCGCATCGCACCACCCGGCGAACACAAAGCCGCTCGCCGCCTTGGCCGTCAGGTTGGCGAATGCGCCGGCGGCAATGACGCCGCCGCCCGAGACGGAGCACTTGCCCGCCGAGTCCTGGTCCAGGACGGACGCCGATATGTATACGGATCGGCCCGCGCCCACAAGCACGCTCTCGGAAAGAGATGCGGTCTTCCTCGCGCCCGCCTCGTTGACGTAGACGACCTTGGCGGACACCTTCGAACTGCCTGCCGCCGTAGGCACGCCGACTACGCCATACCAGTTCGTAATGCCGTCCGAATCGGTCCAGACGTCCAGGGACAGTCCCTTCGGGAGTCCGGAGACCTTTGACATTCCCAGCCCTCCGGCACTGTACCCAATGACGATGTCGCCATGCTCGACTACATCCCCGGCGCAGAGTCCGGCGAGCTGCTCCAACGACACGTAGTCGTCTGCCGGACTCTCTGCATCCGAAATTTCAAAGAACAGAGTGGCCGTCTCCGCTTTGCCGTCGCTGTATGTGGCCTTCCCCGTGACGACGAAGGTGCCGGTCTTGCTAGGAACGCCGGACACGGACTTCTTGTCCGAGGAGAGCTTGACGCCCGAAGGCAGACCGGACACGGACAGCGACTTCAGCTCAATCCCCGATTCGCACGCATCCGCGTCGAAGACGTCTCCTATATCGGCGTAGAACGGCTCCCCTACGACGCCGGCCTGGTCGAACCCGGCAAGCCTCTCGCCGGACACCGCCTCGACCGTGCACGTGTATTCGCCGCTGTACTTGTATCCGCTGGCGTTCGTACCGCTTGCCTTGACCGTATATACGCCGGTCTTCTTGGCCGCGCCAGATATCGTCAGGCTCTTTGCGTCGAACTTCAGCCCGGTCGGCAGGCCGGAGACAGTCAAAGTCGGAAACGTCCCCGAATCTACGAGCTCCGACAGCGGCACCTCCACGGCCTCGCCAGGCACAAACGATTCGAGGGCCAGGGACAGGTCGAACTCGAGCGTGTCCTCCGCGACCGAGACGAATCGGGCGACTACGGCCGTGTCGCCGGAGACTTCTATGGTGTTGGGCGACATCCTGTAGTCGAGCGAAGTCGGGGCGGGAGAGTCGCCGACGAACCACCCCGCAAAGCCGAACCCCTTGTTGGGCTGCGCCTTGAGCGTGATCGTCTCGCCGGCGTCGCAGAGCTTCTCCACGGTAGCGACCGAACCCCTGCCTTCGCAGCCTTCGTCGACGCCTACGGACACATACGCCTTGAGCGCCAGTATCCGCTCAATGTCGTTTGTGACGGACGCGAACGCCTGTTCGGGTGTCCATACAATGCCTCTTTCAGGATAGTCGCGCACATCCGGCGAAAAGCGCCCCACGACTTCGCCGCTCGGCGCAATCACCAGAATGGACGGGTATCCTATCCCGGTGTACGGAGTGGTCGGCTCCGCCTCGTATGCGTACCATGCATTCGTGGTGGACGTTTCCCAGTCTATCCCCACGACCATGTTCCGCGCGTTCCGCGCCGTCCCGCCGGCGACGGAATAGCTGTCCTGCACATGCAGCCTCTCCACGATCGCGGCGGCAGCCGTTTCAGGCGTGAGGCCGTTGTCCGACTGGTAGGAAGAGTCCCAGAGCCAGCAGAAGTACCCCGTTCCGGCGCGGTTGGGGAAGTCCATCTCGACCTCGTAGAACCCATGTCCTGCCGCATAGTCCTTCCAGGCATCGGTGACAAACACCTTCTCCTCCAGCGGCTGGCACCAAGGACACCACCACGACCCCGTGTACAGCATGAGCGTCCAGCGGCCTTCCGCCTTCGCCTGGGCAAGGGCCGACTTGTAGTCCATCGTCCATTGGAGCGGCTCCGCCCCGCTCCAGCGCGGCGCGGGGCCTTCGGGGCGCTTCACGTTCGCGGCTTGCAAGGACAGGGCCGCGATGCCACAGGCCACGGCAGAAAGGGAAATACGCTTCGTCATTGCTCTTCTAATCCTTCTTTCGGTGTCATCACTCAAATTTCCGCAGGCCGCGCCACTACAGCCATTCAATGTCCCAGTCGTAGACTACGGGGCGGAGCCTGATCTCGAACGGAAGCGCGGCGTTCCAAGTCCGCTTTGTCGTCACCTTGACGGGCACGGCGCACGAACCCGGCGCCACGACGGCCTCGGGCCCATCGGGCAGAATCACGGCCTCCGGATCGCGCGAAAGCAGGAGAACGCCCTGGTAGCTGTACGTCCCGAGCTTCGTCTGCTTCGTCTCCTTCCCCGGATCGGCGTTGCCGCCCCACATTTCGAACTTGCCGCTGTATACGCCCGTTGCGCGCTTGAACGAAATCGAGAGGTTCGACGGATTCACCGTCTTTTCCCAGTCGACGAGCTTCTTGTCGTCGGCGCGCATCACCTTCGACTGCTTCGGAGCCGAAACGGCATTCCCCTCCACGGACAGGACGTCGTCGTACAGCCCGGGACAGCTGACGACCGCGGCGTTCGAGCCAAGCAGTTCGGCCGGAAGCCCGCCCTCGGAAACATCGTCTATTCCGAATTCGTAGTTCAGGTAGTAGCTCTGCAGGTTGACGACGGTGTCGTAGAATCCGCCGGTCGGCTCCAGGACCATGCTGAACCCGGAGTCTCCGCCGTATGTCGCGGACGCAGAGGCGTTGATCCACCTCAGCGGGGAGGTGTGGGAGACCACGGGAACGCCGCAGTCGTCGAGCCGGATCAGGACCCATCCGCCGAACGCAACGGAGCCCTTCCCGTAGTACACCGGGAACACGACCTCGGGTCCGCCGGACTCGCCCTCGGACACAAATGACGCGACGGCCGAGCACGAGATCTTCGTCGCGCCGTCAGCCAGGACGCCTGCCACCTTGGCCACGGACTTCTTCGCGTCGATCGTGGCGGTCAGGTATCCGTGCCCGCCGTAGTAGTCCGGGGCGGAGACAGGGGAAAGCGCAATCGTATGGTATCCCGCGAAGTCAGCCTCGCCGGCGAGCACTGACGCGACCTTGGCGTTGTTGCGGCGCGCGCTTCCAGTCCATGTGGCGTTAGTTACTACGCCATTGCTCACGAACGGCAGCGTCAGGGCAATGTCCATCGGCGTATCGACTGCCGCCGGGTCGTCCGAAGCGCCGCGGCAGGCAGTCATGGTGAGCACTGCGCTCGCGGAGACCGTCTTGGAGCCGACCTTCAGCTTGAGCGAGCTGTTTGTGATCGAAACGGTCACACCCGGAAGTCCGTTGTCCAGCACGTCGACGCAGGCGCCCCAGTTTTTGGCGGCGAACTTGTACGCTGTTCCGCCGATGGTGACGCTTGCGGATATTTTGCCGGCGTCCTTAACGCTGGCAGAGAACGACCCGATAGTCATGGCCGCGGTGGAGGCGACTGAGCCGCCCTCGCCGGTCACGGCGGAGTCGTCCGTCTCGAGAATCCCCGAGAAGTCCCCCGCCGCAAGTCCCGGCGGCACGACATTGAAGCGAAACGCGACAGTGCCGCCCTCCACCGTCACAGTGCTCTTGCCGGCCGGCAGCTTCCGCGTCAGCTGCACGACCAGCGTGGACTCGCCCGTCTTTGTGGGCGCGCCGACGATCCTGGCGCCCTTGCACGTCATCCCGGCGGGCATCTTGTACCCCTTGGCGACGGAGAACCCGTCTGTTCCGCCCTCCTGTCCGCCCTCGGCTCCGAGCGCGATGTCGACGGCGACGCCCTGGACGAGAGTCACGGGTATGACGGAGCCTGCCGCCTCGATGTCGGCTATCCGCTCGCCAGATGCGTCCACGCCCGACACCACCTTGACGACCGGGGTGTCCTCGCAGGGCAGCGCATACAGCTTCCACACGGACGGGTTGACGTTACGGAGCTTGATCTCGTTGCCCTCCACAAAGGCGGAGTCGACTCGCCAGTAGTACCACTTGCGCGCGTAGATCTCGTTGGGGAACGCGGCGCCGCCGCAGTCGTCGCAGTGTATCGCGATGTCGCGGGACAGATCCTCGGTGAACCCGCCCTCGTTGTCCGAGGAGAACCTGGCGTCCGCCGTACCGAGCTTCTTCTGGTTCTCGTCGAGGTAGAAGAGATACACGACATCTGGGTCGTCCGAACCGCTCCACATCAGCTTGACCTTGTCCTCGCAGTCCGCGACGGGACGCTCGCCGTCGACCGGCGCTATCAGGCCTGGCAGGGGAAGCGGCTTCCAGAGGAACGGAGCCCCGCCGCCCATGTCGGCAAAGCACAACGACGGCGACGACTCTGAGGCCTTCTTGGCGCGCGTCACGGAAAACTTCACGGTCGTGCTCCCCTTCGGAAGGTAGCGCACGATGTCCATCCCCTCGGCGGGGATGTGGACGGGCTTCTCCTTTCCGATGGTGACGGTGCATACGTCAGCCCCGCTGCCGCCGTCGGAGAACGCCGGCGAGCAGACGAACTTTCCTGGTCCGGAGAGGGTGACCGTGAGCTCGGCCTTTGCGCCCGCCGCAAGGGGGATGTTCGAGAGGTCGCCGGCGCCGGTGAAGCACCACGTGCCCGCCTTGCCCTCCTTGATGGACATTCCGGTGCTCTTGGGGACGCCGGCCGCGTAGCTCGCCAGCGTCGCGCCGGCCGACGGGTCGCCGATGGTGACTGACGCAGCGGGGCCGAGCTTCGGGGCGTCCCCGGCGGACTTGTCCGCCGCCAGCTTGAGCGTCAGCGCCTTGTCCGGCTGGAAGTCGTCGCCCGTGTCGATCGTGGCGAGGCTGTAGTAGCGGGGGCTGTCGTCGCCGCTCTCCCAAACGAACGTCCCGGACTCCTGCACGTAGTTCACGTCAGGCGCCGCAGTTCCCTTCGTCGGTGTCACGGTCACGGATATCCTGCCGTCGCTTCCGCCGACGCGGTCAAGCCTCATGCGGAGGGAGTCGCCGGCGAGAACCCTGGCGGAAGGCTTCTTGGCGTTGCCGAACGCCGCGTCCTCCGGCCCCCATGCGCCGAACTGCACGGTGCCGACGGTCTTCTTGCTGGAGTCGGTGATCGTCACGGAGGCCCTCGCCGCGGAAACCAGCGGCGCAAGCTCTCCTGTGGCGAGCTCGGCGGCGTCCATGGGCTCGATCGCTACGCCGAACGAACGGTCGCTCTCATAGTGCGCGACGAGGTCGGGGATGAGCCGGACCGTTATCGTCTTGTCCTTGTTGTCGTTCGCCGCCCACGAGAGCACGTTGGTCTGCGGATAGTAGTGCACGCCGGGAAGCGCCGTGCCCGCGACAGTCGTGTACTTGACGCGGACCGCGCCCTCCTTGCCGCCGGAGCGCTTGACCTTGAGCGACACGGAAGCGGCGGAGTCCTTTGCCGAGTAGGACTTCTTGTCGAAGCCGACCGTGCCCATCTGCGTCCTGGAGTACGCCATGACGTACTGGCTGTCAGCCTTTGCGGACGTGGAGTGGGACACCTTGGCGTAGTAGGTCGCCTTCGCCGTGCCGCGGTACGTGAACGACGCGTCGCGCCCATACGACACCAGCGTGTTCTTGTCGGCGGATAGGACCTCGACCACGGCGTCGCCCAGCTTCGAGGACTCCTGGAGCGCCAGGAAGTAGTGGGTGCCGGGCTCGGCGGAGAACTTGAACCAGTCCGCGTCGTCGTCGTTCCAGAGCGAACGCGATACCCTGGCCTCCTTCGCGGCGGGCTTGAGCTCGGTCGCACCGCCGGCGGTGTCGTCTCCGTGGTCCTTGTCGTCGCTGTACTTGAGGTCCTCGGTCTTGACCTTGCCTGCCTCTATCGTGACCCCCCGGGCCGAGTCCTTCTTCCAGCCCTTGACGTCGACGAGCTTCACCGTGTCGTCGCCCGCCGGCAGGAGAATCGAGGACCCTCCGGGATACGTCGGGTAGTCCCTCGTCCCGTCGGAAGCCAAGTACCACGCGGCTCCGTCGTCCTTGTAGGTCGCTCCGGCGATGTTGACCGTGAGCGTGCCGAGGCTGCGGCCCTTCTCGTCGTAGGCCAGCGAGTGGAGTATGTACGGGCCGTAGTCGCGTCCCTGGCCGTTCACCACGGAGACGTCGATGTAGTACGCCCCGTTCCCTCCGGCAAGGAACTCTCCGCCCTCCTCGAGGTCTTCGATGGTCTTGACGCTCTTGCGCGTCTTCCCGGAGACCGTGTACACATTGGCGGATATCTTCCACCTGTCGTTGTTGAACTCAGGCGGCTGCGGGAAGGACGTGCGGAGCTTGTACACCAGGCCCTTGCGCGCCGCTATCACGTACGTGTCGACCCAGTCGGTCGCGCCAAGCCAGTGGGGGCTCTCCGCCGAACCGTGGGCGGAGCCGCTTTCGACGGGGTTGTCGTCCTTGCCGCCCGGCGCAGGGGCGAGGCCGCTCGCGCCGCCGTAGTCGTCGTCGAACGGATCCCACTCGTCGACCCTGCCTTCGCCCTTCTCCATCGCGCGAACGGTAAGGGTGCACGCCTCGTACGCGGCTTCCTTTGCCGGATTGATGTCGTCGGACAACTTCTGGCAGACGCCCACCCAGTAGTCGCCGTCAGTCGGCGGACAGAAGGAGAGAACAGGGTCTGGCACGTCCAAGACGGAGGCAGAAGCGAGCTTGGCCCCCTTTGAGTACACCTCAAGGCAGAGGTTCGAGTTGGCGCCCTCGACGGCGAACTGGTAGTATTTCCCCGCCTTAAGAGGGACCTTTACGAGGTCCTCGTCAATGATCTCGTCGTAGAAGAGGGACCCGATGGCGTGGCGGCGGCCGGGCCTGACCTTGAGAGACACTCCGGCGGACGTCGGCTCCACAAGGTCAAGAACGCCGACGTGCTTCTCGGGGGCGAGCGACTTGAGCATCGTGTATTTAAGGGAGAACTTGCCGCCGTTGTCGCTTGAAACGATTACAAGGTGCTTGCCAGACGTGCTGGGGACAAGGTAGCAGGCGTCGTTGTATTCGTCCATCCACTCGGGGTAGTCGTAGTAGGATGGCCCGTCCTTAAGTTCGCCCTCGTCAAACTCGAGCTTCAGGAGGTTGTCTTCGGTGCCGCCGACCGTTCCGAACAGATACGCGCGTCCTGCGACAAGGTTGATGCTGTAGTAGTAGGACCCGTCGACAAACGCGGCGCTGTCGGTCTTGACGGACCCCTCGGTTGCGGAAAGCGTCTTCGGGTTGTCCTCGGCGCCCTGTGGTATCGGTTCTTCGACTGCTCCCGAGACGAGTTTCACGGTGACGGAGCGTCCTGCCGTGCCCGACACGCAGATGAAATAAACAACCTTCGAATCGTAGTCGTCATCCGCCCATGATTCCCTGTAGAGGATGGACCTGTAGCTCACATCGTCGGAGTCCACCGTCGTGTCGAACCACGGCGCGTACACCTCCGCGTCCATGTCGTAGGCGCCTTTGTCGGACACGTCGAGTTCGATTGGGTACATCTCCGACCCGCCCGTGGCGGTTACGGTGTAGGCGTCCCCATCCTTCGCCGTGAACTTGAAGTAGAACACCCCGTCGCCGGAATCGTCGTATTCCTTGAAGTCGGGGTCGTACTCCGGCGTGAGCGTCACCGTCTTCTGTCCGCCGGCCTTGATTTCGGCCGCCGCACCGTAGTACGACCCGGAAGTCGCCGCCTGCAGCGAAAGCGAAACCGCAGCCCCGAAAATGACGGCTGCACCGGCCTTAGCCATTGTCCTTACCATCGCGCCCCTCCTTCTTGTCTAGTTTTTTCTTCTTGCCCGCGCCCTTTTTCGAGGGCTTGCGCGCCTTGCGTTCGGTCTTTTTCCAGAAATTCGTCCCGTGCGGATACACTATGTCCGCGTTCGCCGCCAGCTGCTCGACCCGCTTTTCCATCGCCTCCTTCATAAACTGGGCCTGAAGCTCCTCCTTCATATCGATGCCGTACGCCAACTCGACTGTCGGCGTCTTCTCCATCGCAATTCGGCTCAGGGTAAACACGGGCTCGTCTTGATTGTCGATGATGTTGCCTTCCTCGGGAGAATCCCTGCGGTCTATCATCTTCACGACCATGTAGCACTCCTCGTCTTCGAGTATTCCGCTGATTTCTCCCTTCTTCAGTGCGGCAACCGCAGAGCGAAGGGCGTCGGGCTCCAGGAAACTGGGCTGAAACACGCCCCATATGCTGCCGTCCGCCGGCGAAAGCGATTCGTCGGTGTACTTCTCCGCGGCGTCTTCGAACGACATCTTTCCCGACTTGACGTCGCGTAGGACACCCTCCAGCTTTGCCAGCACGGCCGCGTTGGTCTCGGCAATCGACTTGTTCTCCGCCTCGACGCCGGCGACGAGGTTCGACACGTACGCGTCGTCGACTATCGTCTCGGGCTTGACGGTGCGGGAAAACGCCTCGCACCAGACCATGTCCTCGAAAGTCCGCTTCAGCTCGTACAGCCCGCCGGGAAGCTCCCTGTCGAGGTCCTCCGGAGTCCGTCCGTATACCTTTGAAGCTTGTCGGACCTTTGCCATGACCTTCTTGACGATCTCTTCCTCCTTGAGTAGGCCAAGGCGCCGAGCCTCCCACACCATAAGCTGGGTGCCGACGAACTGCGGTATCATCTGCGCCCCGAAGGCCTTGAATATTTCGTTTTTGCGCTCCGGCTTCAGACGCTGGTCTACGTACAGCGTCCAGCGCGTTCTCTTCAGCTTTATGTCCGCGTCACGCTTCGTGAAGGGCACGCCGTTCACGGTCACTATCACGTCGCCGTCCTTCATGTCCTCCACGTACATGGGCATCTCCTCCGCGACCTTCCGCACCGGCGGATTCTCCGTCGTAGGTCGCCACACGCGGGACGACGAGACCTTCTCCCGTCCGCATCCCGCGAGCAGAATTGCCGCCAACACCGGCGAAACTACGGCCTTTGCATGCATACCTACCGCTCCTCTATTGCCATATCGTACGACTTTTCGACCCTCTTGCCGTTCTCATCCTTCTCCGGCATCAAGAAGAAGCCCCTGCCGGCGATTCCATCGTCGAACGCCGAAAGCGGAGTGAGAACCCCCCTGTATGCAAAGGACTTGGTGACTGTGCGCGAATTGTAGTCGTACTGCGCACGGAAGGATCCTGAGAACAGACCGGTCGTCGCGTCGAACGAGACGGTGAACAGCCTGTCGCCCGCGCACGTCGCGACAAGCCGCCGCCCGGTCTCGTTGAACGAAAGGGACACGGCAGTCTGCTCGTCTTTCCCCGCCCATGCCGTCGCGTTGGTGGTCACGGAACCGATGGTCGTCGGCGAGACGGCGTCGACTTCCGCGAGCCCAAGTCCGTTCACGTAGCGCTCGCGGAGGTTCGCGACCTTGTCGTAGAATCCGCCGACCACGGCGAGCCTCCGGTCGAACTCGTACGACGCTTCGCCCACGGTCCCCTTCTGCCATTCCGGCGTGTCGGAGACGCTGCGGACGAGAACGCAGGGCGAGCCGGCCTTGGAGGAGAACTCGACCGGAAGCGATATCCAGCCGCCGCGGTATGCGGACGGAGACGAGAAGAGGTAGGCGCGCATTCCGTCCCCGGCGTACAGGAGAATGCCGCCGAACGACACGGACTGTCCGTCGGCAAGAACGCCCGCAGCCTTGACCTTGCCCTTCGAATCGACCGTCATCGTAAGATAGCCGCTGCCGAACTCGGGGTCTTTTTCCGGATACCCCTCGTCCCCTCCGTGCGGCAAGGCGACGGTGTAGTACCCCTCCGCAGTCCCAAGCGCGTCAGCCGCCTCGGCGGACATCGGCAGGTCGGACCAGCAGTCGCGGTAGAGCGTGCCGGACACTTCCAATCCGCCGTTCGGGGCCACAGTCACCACACCCGTACCCGGGTCGACGGTGAGCAGCACGGGAATGCCTGATGGCTTCGCGACCACCGCCGCAGAGTCGCCCTGCCATCCGGACGATGACGAGAAGGTCAGCGTGCCGCCAGCGCATACGAACTTGCCGGACATCTTGCCGTTTTTCCCGGAAACCGTCAGCATTCCTCGTCCAGGAATTCCGGCGACGGACACCGGGCCCTCGAACGTGCCTGTCTTGAAGAACTCGCCCGACGGAATGAACTCGATGTTAGAGACGGCGACGCCCGCCGCGCCGGAGGTCGCGGCCGTCTTTGCCGCCGGACGCGAGAACTCGATCGACACGCTCTGCTTGCCGGACGCGACCGGCACGGACACGTGGGCGACGCCGGACGCAGATCCCTGGACGTTCGTGACGGACGAGCCGACCTTGCAGACGAGCGTGCACTTCTCCGCGTCGGAGAACTCTGCGTCGAACGCAAGCACGCCCGGCCCGGTCACCGTGGACGACAGCAGCGTGCGCGAACCCGCCGCCGGGGTCTGGCTGCGCACGGACCCGTCCGTTGCCAGGAACCATGTCTTCCCGCTTGCGCGCAGGGCCAGCCTGGACGGGTCTCCGGCGGAATACCCGGCGACCTTGCCTGCGAAGGACTTGTCGGCCACGCTGAACTTCAGCGACGTGGGGGACCCCTTTGTAACCGTGACTGTCTTAGCGGCAGCGCTGATGGAGAAGTTGAGCGTGAGCGAACTCTCGGCCGCGGCGCCAGGCAGCTCCGGAACCTCCAGCTCGACGTCCACGAAGTCCGGCTCAAGCGCAGACACGCCGGCGAAGAGGGGCGTCTCGACCGACTTGCCGACCTGGGTCTTCCCGTTCATCCACTTCCACACCCCGGAGACCTCGCCGCGCTTGCCGCCCGTGCGAGCCACCCTTACGACAGCAGTCTCGCCCTCACGTGCCGGGGTGGTCGCAGAAGACGTTGCCTTAGAAAGCGAGTTGGTGTCGCCGACCATCGTTATCCCGACCGTTCCGTACGACCCGGCGTCCTTGTCGACGATCGTAACGGTCATTTCGCCTATGCCCATGACCTCCGTGTCGGACTCGCTCGAGAGGCGGAGCGTGAACCACTCCTCGCCCTCCCATACGCTGTCGAGGTTCGTGAGCGGCATTGCGACGCGCCTGACTCCGCCTGTGGCGTCCGCCTCGCTGGACGCGCTCCACATTACGTATGCCGGCTCGGCGCCGAAGTCGCGGCCAGCGACGGCCGTGCCGTCGACCGGGGTCACCCGGAGCACGACGTCGTCGAAGAGCCTCTGCCCCTGCTCCACTTCGCACACCACGTCGACGTAGACCGCCCGAGCCAGCTCGCTTACCGTCACGGCGTCGGCCACGAAGTGCGCAGAGCTTGGCGGCGCCTCGCGGTAGATCAGCTCGTACAGGACCGACGCCGGACCGTCGGAGGCCGCCCTTTTCACGCGAACGAATATGGACGTGTTCGTCTTGGGCTTGAAGCGCAGGTACTCGCCTGCGGCCGTCATCTCCGCAAAGGCCGCGAGGGTGACGTTGGTGACGGGCGTCTCCAGCACCATGTCGTCCACGAAGAAATCCACGGACGCATCCTGCCCGTCCGCATTGAACGTCTGCAGGCCGACAAGCCCGAACCGGTAGTTCTGGCCGGCGGAGATTCCGTCGAAACGGTACCAGTCTACGCAGTCGTCGCCGTTCAGCCTGCGAATGCCCGTGGAGTTGAACTGCTGGCTTGTGACGTCAGCGTACACCTTCGCCATCAGGGGATTGCCGTCGCCGAGGTCTTCCTCGTCGTATTTTGACGCCTCGTCGACGTCTACGAGCGTGACGGATGCCTCGGCCACGCCAGCGACCTCCGTCGATTCGTCGGAGACCGCCAGGACGGCGCTGAACACGCGGTTGCTCGTCCACAGTCCCTGCACCTCGGGAAGGAGCGCCACCTCGACTTCCTGCTCGTCGTTCTCCTCCCCGGCCGGGAACTCCACACGCACGTCATGAAGGGCCGTAAAGGCGGAGTCGGGCGCAGACGCCCCGGACTTGGCCGTCCCGTCGGCAGTCGAGACAAGGACGGCGTTGGCCTCCTCGTTGTTACGGTCACGCCGTATGACGAGGCGGACGACTTCGTTTGTGTCGTCGACGGAGTATGCCGCAGGGGCGAAGGAGAACCTCGCGCGCTGCCACGTGGTCACCTTCAGCGAGTAGCCGACGGAAACGGGGGCGTCCACCGCTGCGGGATCCCGGAACACGTGCACGGCGATGGATCCGTTCTCCGTGGCCAGGACCGGAAGCCTCGTGCGGAGCTCCGCAAACGTGTTGGTGACTACTTCTGCGCCGGGGACGCATATCTCGACCCTGACTTCGCCTTCGGACACGTTGGCGAGCCTGTTGGTGACGATCTCAAACCTGTAGGTCGTCTCGGCGGCGGCGTTCTCGAATACGAACCAGTCGTCCGTGTCCGCGCCGTTTAGGGTTCTTGCGGACAGAACGCCGTCCGGACCAACCTCTTCCCTCACAAGCGGGTTCTCCGCATCCTCGGCGGGGCTGTCGCCGGGCTCGAACTCGGGATCCGTGTCGCGGAGCTCGAGGGCAAGCGCCGTCTCGCCGCCCTTTGCCGTCGCCGACGGATTCGAAAGCTCGAACGAGAACGTCACCGTGCGGTCTCCCGTCCAAAGCCCCTGCTTCCCATCGCAGGCTATCGCAAAATCGACGCTTGCCTCGGCCTCGCCGGGCATGAACACGGCTTCCGCGCCAGAAAGGGCCTCACCATCGCCCTCAGAGGCGTCGCAGCTGACGTACACGACGTCGCCAAGGGACGTGTTCTCGCTGCGGACAAGCACGACGGTGTACACTGCGTTCGTGTCGTCAACGGAGTCCTTCCCCTTCTTGAACCCTATTACGGGTCGGACCCATTCGCGCAGCCTGATGTTGTACTGGAGGTACTCCGCGTCGTCGGAGGACAGGCTGACGCGGCAGTACACCTCGTCCCCGCCGAAGCCGTCCGGAAGGCTGAAGCACGGCATGTCGGTCGACAGCGTGGAAACCTGCCAGGACAGCCCGCAGGGCGATCCGTTCGTGTACAGCGCCACCTCCGCGTCGACGCCGGCCGGCACCTGCAGCACGTCGCCGGCGGACAGCCTGTACGCCTTGCCAGCGGATACGCCGGATATCCTGAGCCAGTCTTCCGTCCGCCCGCCGTCAAGGCAGCGCACACCCGACTCGAGCCAGTTCGTAACGCCGTGATCCGCGTCGACTGCAAGCGCCTTGGCCGTCTCCTGCGAGTCTCCGTCGGCCATGTCAGGCTTGGGCCACACCTCTCCGTAGATGTCGTACGCCGAGCTGGGAGAAGCCTCCACGTTGATGTACGCCGCTCCGTCCTCGCCGGGCGCAAAGCTGAACACCGCCGTCTCGCCGATGACCGACGCCTCGCCGAGCTCGCGAAGTACGACGCCGTCGGAGTCGCAGAGCGTCGCCGTCACGGAAACGCCGGACTTGAGGGCCTCGGGCTTTATGCATACCGCATAGACATTGGATGCCACCGCCTCCGAGACCTTGAACCAGACGTTGGCGAGGGATGTCGCCACCATGACCTTCGACGTCTCGCCTTGAGGCAGCTCTATTCCGTTTTCCGGCGTATTCGGCGTCTCCGCGATGTCGTTGTCATTGATAGTGAGCTGAATCACCGCATTGCATCCCTCGGGCGGGTCTATGGGCGAATCAACGTACAAGACCAGGCTCTTGTCGAGCGTGAGGACCCCGGTCCTCGGAAGTATGGAGACCTTGAATTCCGCGCAGTCGCTGTCGGCGGCGAAATGCACTATGTTGGTCGCAAGCTCGTAGTCGACGCCGGCCTCGGCGGTTGACAACTGGGTGTCGACCGACACCAGGATGTCCTCCTCGACCCCCGTCTTCGTGCGATAAATCCTGGCAGTCGCGGTCTTGGAAGTCTCGTCGAACGAAACCTCGTTCGCGGGATCGAAGAAATAAGCCGCGCTTTCCGCTTCCTGCAGCGAGAAAGTGTATGTAAGCTCTATATCCTCGTAGTCGGCGAATGCACTGCTCGTGTTCTCGCGGCGAGTGAACACAAAGTACACGTTGCCTACGCAATTCGGGGTGAACACGTACCCACCCCTGAGGGAGTTCATCGTCACGACCTCGGTGGCGTTGGAAAGGCAGGCGTCGTAGTTTTTCGCGGACGCGAGCGCCATCTCCTCGCTCGGGAAGATGCAAAGCCTTCCGGCGTCCTTTGGGTCGTTAACGTCGGCGACTATCCTGTACGACGTGCCGGGCACATGGTTTTCGAAGACAAACCAGTCATATCTGTCGGAGTATTTGGCCTTGAGATTTTTACCGACCCAGTAGTGCTTGCAGTTCAGCGTGTTTACGCCGTAGGACTTCCAGATTCCGTTGGTGACAAGGGTCGTGTCCGCCGCCGCATTGGGCACGATTTTGCGGGCCTGGGGATTGAGCTTCTTCTTGCTGCCCTGTTTCGACGCGGAGTACGGCACATCGTCTGCGTGGTCAAGGCAAGCATGCACCTGTTCAAGGAATGTGTCGAGGTTGATGCCGTCGATGAATATGGAGTTCTGCACTATGCTGCTGCTGTACTCCACTGTGCCGAACCTGGATTCGCCGTCCCTGCCGTCTGCGACGACGAATGTCGGCGTGGGCGTGCCTCCGCTTGTGTAGTAGGAAAGGAATTTCTTGGTGGCGTTAAGGGTGGATTCCTCGGCGGATGCATGAAGAATGGCCACGTTGTTGTTCTTGGACCATTTCTTGAAGGCCGAGGTCTTGAATACGTTGCTGTCGGCTGCGTCGCAGTGCTTGCAGCTGCCGTCGTTGAAGGAGAAGCACCAGATGAAGAACCCGGCCGACTCCGCCTTCTTCGCGTATGCCTGCGCATTGGCGAGGTTGTGCGTCCAGGTGCCAGGAGTGCAGGATTCCGTTGTCTCGACGCCCTTCGCGAAAACGTTCAGCACTGCCAAAGCGGCGGCAAGCAGAGTTGTGGTCTTAACATTTGCGCTTTTCATCCCGACACCTTTCTTTTGAGTGAAAGAGGGTGGGGTGCATTTTGCCCCCCACCCTCCGTTTGCTAGTAGCCAACTTATATGACTACATTAGAACCACACGCCGGTGTAGGCGGGAACCTTGTCCCAAGCTGCGAGCGAGAAGTTCTTGCCATCGATCTTCTTGGCGGCACCATCGACGAGGTCGAGGAGGTCCTGAGAGACGATCGTAGCATCGACGTCGGCAGCACCAGGAGCAAGCGTCGTGGCCTTGATCGACCAGGTGCCGGAGATGACGTCCGTCGTGCCCTCGAGATTCCACGCGAGGCAGAGGAAGTCTTCCCAGTAGGCGTTGCCGGCGCAGAGGTAGAGGCCGCCGATCACCGAGCCGGAGAGGCTGGTCAGGCAGGCATACCCGTCGTATCCGCCGAAGCAGGGCTTCTTGTCGGAACCGAGCGCGGCCTTGCCGAAGCCAGCCGCATAGAGCCAGCTGTCAACAAAGGCACCGTCCTTCTTGCCGCCCTGAGTGGTGTTGTAGTCGCCGAAGAGCTCCATCGTACCCTTGGTGGTGGCATCGCCGAAGTTGTAGTCCCAGCCGTTCATCGGGAACAGAGCCTTCGCGTTGTTGCCGGCGAAGAGGTATCCCTGAGCCTGAAGCGTAGCCTTCTTGGCATTGGAGATGTCCTTGGTCGCCCAAGCGTCGATGAGGAGGTTGGCGGGGAATATCTTCGTGCCAGACTTCGCCTTCTTGTTCTGGACAACGAGGAAGGCGTAGGGCTTGTCGCCAGCGCTCACGTCGCAGACCGTGCAGGGGCAGTCGGGCTCGGTCACCAGATAGCCGGTGAGGGAAGCCGTCTTGACGACCTTCACACCCTTGGAGTTGAGGTCAACGTACTTGACCGAGGCCTTGTAGTTGAACGCATCAGCCGCGAAGACACCACCGACAAGAGCGGCAGCAGCAGCGGCAATCATGAGTTTCTTCATTTTGTTTTTCCTTTTTCGGAGTCGGGCTTGTTGACCCTTCCCCGGTACCTTCCGCTTTCCAGAACTCTTGCGGTCACCCGACCGCCTTCGTCCAAGTCCACTTCGGGTGGTTAACTTGTTGTCCCTCGCTCAGTCGAGTCAACTTTCGTTGTGCCCCGGTCTGTTAACCAAGGCCCGGACACCACGTCCGAATTCTCTTCCTTGCTCAAGACGCGAACATTATAGCATATCTTGTGGTCTGTGCGCAAGGGGGTATACAAAAAAAATTTTCGCAGGTATAATTACCCCCGCGAAATGCACAAAACCCTTGATTTTATTGGGTCTGCTACGTACCTATATGCACGAGACCCCACACGATGACAAAAAAATTTCAAAAAATTTTTACTGGTTATGCAGTTGACGCAACCTGACACAAGATGTAGAATATGCCTTCATGAAAGGCAAGGAGTATCCAGATACGTTCGCTGAACTAGAAAAGATGTTCAAGTCGGATTCCGACTGCTACAA
>Ga0256405_10002427_pt1 | contig 42983 bp, 43 predicted proteins | sample RumenRJG_02DNA_FD_189096 | JGI IMG/M metagenome (GOLD analysis project Ga0256405, IMG submission 189096) | Bovine rumen microbial communities from Lethbridge, Alberta, Canada - RJG_02 | ecosystem: Host-associated > Mammals > Digestive system > Stomach > Rumen | place: Canada: Alberta... | reverse complement strand
GAGTGCGAGGACTTCATGACCCTCATACACGACTTCGACGAGAAGACGGCGGCGATATTCGCGGGCGAGAGGATATGGACGCTTTCCGATTGGCTGCGGATCGGCAAGAAGCTCACCGATGCGATGCGCGACGGGTCGAGCGTGCCGACGAAGTACGCTTCGGAGCTGGCGGATGTGAAGCGGGACATGGCAAGCGCCTCTGCGGTGCTGAACATCCTCCGCTCGTTCGTCTCGGCAAGCGACAACGACTACCGCCTCCGCTGTGCGCCCGAGCGGTTCCGGACGCGCGTGTTCCGCGACCTCGCACAGGACTTCGGCAACATCGTCGAGTCCGCCGCAATGTTGAAGCCTGAGCGGATTCCCGATTTCCTGCACGGCATAGGCGAAGCCTTGAAGGTCATCATCGAGGTCGCCGAAAGGATGCAGGGAATCTGCCGCAGGGCGAAGAAGGACATGAAGCGCAAGGGCAGCGCGTTCTGGGCGAAGCTCGACGAGTGGAACGCCATGCGAAGCGCCGTATGACAGCTAGACGGGACAATGCATTTGATCCGCCCGCTGCAGGAACCTGCTGCGGGCTTTTTTACGCACACATTTAAGGAGAACGCATCAATGAACGTAAAGATGAAAATAGTTGCAGATTGGCCGTTGATATTCAGCGGAGATTACGGCATCATGTCCGTTGCATGGTCAAGCTGGAACCGAAGCCGAACCATGACGAGAAACGAAAAACCTGAAGGATGGAAAGGAATGGCACATTGCGGCGCATAATCGAGACGGTGCGCAGGCAGGCGGGCTACAGGCGTCCGCCTGAGGGCGCTGCAATTACGGTTCCAGCCAGAAACGAATCGGGCGGTCCGGGGGTCAGTCTCCCGGACCGCTCTGCCATTACGGAAAGGAGTTTCACCCATGCGACAAACGCATAGCACCCGCCCGGCGGGACATCTTGAACTCAAGCATACGGGCTACTGGTACATCATTGTCCGCACGAAGCACGAGTTCAGGAGCATAAACACGCAGACCAAGGATCGCGCCGAAGCCGAGATGAAGCTCGAGGCGTTCCTTTCCGAAATCCGCCGCCAGAAGGAGGACGCTTGCGCGGCGATTCCTCTCGCGAAGGTATGGAGCCAGTACGAGCGGTCGCCGAACGCCTACCGCCACGACGAGCAAGCCAAGCACAAGAAGCGGAGCGCGTGGCTCTACGTCGCAGAGTGGATGCGCGACAACCACCCAGAGGTGGACGAGGCGTCCAAGATTACGGTCGCAATCGCCAACGAGTACATGAACCACTACCGCGAGTCGAACACCGCCGGGACTTGCAACAACAAGCTGAAGTTCTTCACGGGGATGTTCAACGCGCTCCAGCGGGACGGTGTCGTCGAGACGAATCCCTGGCTTTCCGTCAAGAGGTATCCCAAGGACAACCACACCCGCAGGGAGCTTACGGCGGGGGAGGTCGGACGCATACTCTCCGTTGCGGCCACAATGGGCGGCGAGTGGCATTCGCTCATCATGGTGGGGCTGTACACGGGGCTTCGGCTCGGCGACTGCTGCATGCTGGACTGGAAGGACATAGACCTGGCGCACATGATAGTGCAGGTCATACCCAGGAAGACCAAGAAGTACGCCTGCGGCCAGCCTGTCACGATACCCATACACCCGCAGCTCCTCGGCGTGCTGGAGCGCATCCCGCTCGACGGGAGGCGCGGGTTCGTCCTCGGCGAGATGGCCGACTTGTACCAGCGGCACAGGTCGCTGCTCACGAACAGGATAAGCGAGATGTTCACTGCTGCCGGGATCGAGACCAGCATCATGATCGAGGGCAGGACGAGGCCGACGCCATACGCGACGTTCCATTCGCTCCGGCACTCGTTCGTGTCGTTCGCCACGAACTCCGGCGTGCCGCTCCCCGTGGTGCAGTCGATTGTCGGACACCACTCGTCGGCAATGACGAGGCACTACTACCACGCCAACGAGGAGGCTCTCCGCAAGGCGGTGGACGCAGTCCCCGACTTCGAGGAGACGAGCCGTCCTTTGCAGCCAGTTGTGAAGAGGGGGCGCGGGCGGCCGAGGAAGAACAGTACGGCGGCAGCGTCCGTGCCGCCCGTCCCTGCGCCGCAGGCGGCGTCCGTGCCGCCCGCACCGCCACTCGTGCCGCAGACGCCGCGTCCAGCGCCACAGACCCCGCCACGGCCGCCCACGCTGGCGACGGTGCCCTGCTGCGGCGTTCCGCCCAAGGGGGCGCAGGAACCCGCAGGGAAGCCCGCACAGCGCGGCACGCGCTCGCTCGTGGAGCGCATGAAGGAGGCGATGACGCTCTTCAAGGAGGGCATGATAACCGAGGACGAGTTCTCCGCTTTGAGGCGGCAGATACTTTCAACGGCATAACAGGAGGCAGAAATGGAATATTACCTGAGGAGGAGATGCGGAACGGACTGGGCAAGGAACGGCGGCGTTCCTCCTGCGCCAGATGCGGGAAAGGGGACGCCCTGCGCCGCTGCCGACGGGACGGAAGGCCTGGGGACCGTCCTTGGCGCGCTCCCGGAAGACGAGCGGGCTCTGGCCGAGGAGACGTTGGCCAGTTTGCCGCTGATGCGCTTCTGGTACGTCTACGCCGCGTCGCCGGTCGCGAAGCGGTTCACGAAAAGCCAGCTCGCGTCGCGTTACAGGGGCTGGCGGAGCTTTTCCGAGTGGATGCAGAAAAGCCATCCAGAAATCAGCCGTCTCGAACCAGTCACCCGCAGGATCGGCGAGGGTTACCTTGACAGCATAAAGGACGACTTCTCCAGCGCGACAGGCAACAACTACATGTACTGCGTGAAGGAGGTATTCCATTATTTCCTGTGCGAACTCGGGATAAAGTACAATCCGTGGGACGTGGTCACGAGGCTTCCAAAGGACACGATGACGCGCAGGGACCTGACTGCCGACGAGATTGGCCGCCTGATCGCGGCGGCGCAGAGGAAGGGGAGCGAATGGGCGCTTCTCTTCCGGCTCGCGGCGTACACGGGAATGCGGCTCGGGGAGTGCTGCCGCCTTGAATGGAAGAACATAGTCATGGAAAAGGACATCATACAGTACATCCCCAGCAAGACGCGCGGCAGGCGCGGCGACCGCCCGGTGACGATGCCCCTGCACAGGGAGCTTAAGAGGCATCTCCTGCGAATCCCGGCGAGGCTTCACTGGGGACCGCTTATGCCGGACATAGCGGCGCAATACGCGAAGTCGGGGAAGAGCGTCCAGCGGGCCGTGGCCAAGTTCTTCGTGGAGGCTGGCATCGAGACGCAGAAAAGCGTAGACGGGCGGAAGCGCAAGGTCAGCTACGCGTCGTTCCACTCCATAAGGCACTCGTTCGTGTCCTTCACGGCGAACGCGGGGGTTCCGCTGGAAGTTGTCAGGTCGATGGTCGGCCACGATACGGCCAATATGACGCGGCACTACTACCATGCGGACGAGACGCTCCTGCGCAAGGCGGTCTCGGCCGTCCCGACATACGATGCATCCGGCAACTGCACGTCCCAGGCGGAATGCGTGGACGCGCGGCCCGCAGCGGTGCGGCTTGTCGAACTTGCGGACGCGCTGCGCACGGGTCTTGTGACGCAGGCGGAGTACGACGCCATAAGGCAGGAGATACTGGCATCAATATGAAAGGAGATTCGATATGTGGAGAAAGCATGTGAAGGTCGGCCACGGCACCTTGTTCAGGGGCGCGAGCGGCCGCTGGAATTTGAACATCACGGTCAGGGGGAAGGACAAGTGCTTCGCGATGGGCACCAAGGACATGGACGAGGCGGAGCGGAAGCGGAAGGAGACGGTGGACGGAATAAGGCAGGGCGTCATAGACGAGCTTTCGCGGATTCCGCTCCTCGGCGCATGGTCGCTCTTCGAGTCGTCGCCCGCAGCCGCACGAATCGTCGGTGAGGGGATGGAGACCCGCTTCAGGGCGTGGATGGGGTTTGCGTCATGGATGCACGACAGGCACCCCGACATATCGGACATATCCGGGATAGACAGGGCCACCGTAAACGAATACATCGACTTCTATTCGGAAGGGCACACGGCCATGACGACGAACAAGACCGTGTTCCACCTTCGCGGGATGATGGACGTGATGGGAATCGCGTCCGGCTCCAGATTCAATCCGTTCGACCACGTGAGGCAGCTCCCGTGGGACTCTCATCCGAGGCGCAGCCTCGGAAGGGACGAGATAGCGCGGCTCCTCAAGGCGGCGAAGGACGAAGGAGGCGACTACCATCTGCTGTTTCTCGTCGCGGCGTACACGGGGCAGAGACTCGGAGAGTGCTGCAGGCTGAAGTGGGAGGACATAGACATCGAGCGGGGGGTGATCCAGCTCGTTCCGAGCAAGACCCGCAAGTACGCCAACGGGCAGCTCGTGACGATCCCCATCCACTGGAAGCTGATGCAGGCCTTGCTCGAAATCCCGGCCGGAAGCCGCGTTGGGCCGGTGATGCCCACGCTTGCAAGGTCATACGCCTCGAACCGGTGGTGCGCGAAGGGGGCGCTTGCGCGGATATTCAAGGCGGCTGGCATAGCGACGAGCGTGAAGCTCGCGGACAGGAAATGGAGCTGCCCCGAGGCGTCGTTCCACTCGCTCCGCCACTCGTTTGTGTCCTTCGCGGCGAATTCGGGCGTGCCGCTCGAGTTTCTGCGTTCGATAGTTGGCCACAAGACTACCGCGATGACGCGGCACTACTACCATGCCGACGAAGATGGCCTTCGCATGGCCGTCGCTGCGATCCCGGCGTATGACGCCAGCGGAAACATGGTGCAGGGAACAGTCGAGCCCTTGTTCGTCTCACGGGCGGAGAGGGAAAACGAGCAGTCGCAGAGGATGCGGGAGGTCGAGGCTCTTTTCGAGGAGGGTCTCATAAGCGAAACAGAGTGCAACGAGGCTTGCATGAAGATTGCGGCCGAGTCGCGGTAGAGGAGGATATTATGGTTAACAAGCATATGGAAATCGGCAAGGGCTGCCTTCAGCTGGAGCGCAACGGAACGTGGACGATGCGCCTCATGGTCGACGGCAGATCCATAAACAAGAACACTGGCACGAGGAACCGTGCGGAGGCGAAGGCCATGCTCCGCGAACTTGTGCGCGAGCAGGCGGAACTCCGCAGGGAGCGGGAGGCGTCGATGCGCATACTCTGCGAGTGGAACACCCTGTCGAATCTGCTGGAGGCGGCGGGCATAGACGCGGACGGGATCGCGCGCAGGCGCGCGGTGTGGAGGTTCTTCGCCGACTGGATGCACGAGCGGCATCCCGAGGTGGCGGACCACACGGGGGTGACTGAAGGCATGGCGGAAGATTACCTGCGCTGCATACTGGAGAGGAACACGCCGACTTCGCGCAACACCCATTTATATGCGCTTCGCGGCATGTTCGACACGTTGCACGGCGTAGGAGAATGGGCGAATCCGTGGAACGGCATAGGCAGGCATCCCGTAAGGGCGCATAACCGCAGGCCGCTCACGAATGACGAGATCGAGCGGCTGTTGGCGGCAGCAGGCGAGGAGGGCGACGAGTGGCGGACGCTGTTCCTGCTTGGCATAGGCACTGGGCAGGGAATAAAGGGATGCTGCTCGCTGACGTGGGGCGACGTGAGCCTTCAGGACAGGAGCATCCGCATAAACAGTTCCGACGGGAGAGTTCACGCCGTCGGCATGAACGATGGGCTTTATGCCGCCCTGTCGCGGATGTCAGCTGCTGGAAGCCGCGCATACGTGCTGGCGAACATAGCGGAAATGCACAGGCGTAGGGCAATGGAGATGAAGAATACGCTGGCCCGGATATTCGCAAGGGCTGGCATAGAGACCTGCGTCAGGATAGAGGGGCGCAGGCACAGTTCGCCGGACGCATCGTTCATGTCCTTGAGGTGTTCGTTCATAGAGCATGCCGCCAGAAGCGGCGTTCCGCTCGCGGACGTCAAGGCGATAGTCGGGTCTAATTGCTCGTATGTGGGTAGGCTGTATCGGCTTGCCATAGGCCGCCCCACACGCCGAGAGCGGCCGCAGGACGCGGGAGGCGACGTGTATGCCGCGCTTGCGTCTCGGCTCGTCGAGATGGGCGAACTCCTACGGCTGGGTATGATATCCAGAAAAGAGTATGACAAGACATGCCGCAGGATGTGTCGGCAGGCGAAGTGAAACAATGGGCTTGGGAGTGTGCATCTGCATTTAGTCGCGTTCTCGAAAACACACTCCCAAGCCCTGTCGGATGCATTTCAAGATTTGCAGAACAACGGTTGCATTGCAGCGCGCCGAGTAGCTTTCTGGCGTTGCTATATGCGGGATTACAGCGTAATACAAGGGTTTGCGCTATAGTAGAAAGGGCGTCCTTCAGAGGTTTTACGGTGTAATGGCTGGTGGCGGACGATTGCCCTTGCCGTAAGTTGTGCTTGTGTGCAGTGCTGGCTGTGGAGGATTATCGGCACAGCGCGAATAACGCAAGACGCGGCTTATATTAAATGAAAAACCCTATGGTGATTTTGCGGATTTCAGTCTTCGGTATGATTTGGTCGAGAGTTGGATTCGTGGCGAAAATAGGCGTGTTTGCGCGGTATAACGGCAGGTTTAGAGATAAGTTGATAATGAAGGGTATAGAGGTAATCCCGTCTTATTGCGACACACATTAGCACCACATCTCTGAAACCCCTGTATTTGCTGGGTGCGGCGTGAGGGCGGTGGGAACGAATGAATCGAATACGTATCGACGAACTCAACGGAAAAACACGGTTTTTCGGAGTGCGAATCAATACTCACGAACACAACCTATAACTTGCAGAAAATGGCGATTTTTGAACTGTCGTGGGGCGGTTGGAAGACTTGAAAACGGATTTTCAGCGATACATACGGACACAAATGTTGGCATATTAGACGATAATATATGCGTAATGACGCATTTTGAGACGTGGCTATCAATACTCACGAACATTGGCATACAAGCGAACACAACAGGCAAGAATTTATCGCGATTTGTCACTCAAGGAGACATTGTGGGCTGATTTGTGGTGCAAATTTATGAGGCTTGTTTTTTGAATTGATGATGAGTAGTCTATGATTACACAGAAAGAAGGATAAAATGCTATGAAAGTTGGAGTAAAAGGAAATGTCTATCGTAAAGTGGATGGAGACCGTTGGGTCAGAGTTTCAGAGGTGCCAGATATTTTTAACGAAATCGAGATTTGCGACACAGATTATCAGGATGATGTTGCCAGAAAAATGTTAGATTATGGAGAGAGCCTAAATATTTTTGCGAAGCCTGTGAAAGTCGAGAAATTTCTGTCTGACAGTATGATAATTCTTTCAGTTGATTTCTTAGATCATGGAGAATTTCTGTCAAAGCTTTTACTGTGGTGTAAGAGCGATAGAATACTGTATAGGAAGGGGAGTTCGGATTTTTGGAATGATGTACAAGCCGCAGGATTATCGTTGCCTACTGTATAATTGTCGTTCTGCCAATTGGATTTATTCCGATAGAATGAACATAGAGGATATGTCAGATGTTTCGCACGGTAATGCATAGGATCTCAATGGCTTCTTTCGCTAATGAGTGCAAAGGTGGAAGATGCCCTGTTTGCGGCTTGCCAGCGCGAAATATGGGTGATGTGAGGGATGATGGCCAGTATGTTGCATGTCGGCGATGTGGCGGGTTTAAGAATTACATTTCTCCCGGCGAGATAGATAAGTGCTGTAAGGAGCATGATGTCACAGTTGAATATGGCAGGGCGTTGATTTCGTACTACATTCATAAAGAATGGTTGGAATTGGATGCCCGTTACAATGACTACCAGTCAAGCAATATCCACTATGCAATGCTTGATTATGATAAACTGAATTCGTTTTTGGAAAGAGGTGCACCTTCTTCGAGTGAGCAAATAGCCGAATGTATGGATTTGATCGGCTCTGAAATGGGGCGGAATGGAAGATATACGCCATTTGGTTTTGCAGAGCGATACGGCTTAGACATACATTGGGAATACGTCTTTCCTCAAAAGGAAGGTCTCAATTCTACAGAGCTGAATGACGAAGAACTTATTGGTAGAGTTCCCCAGTTCTATCTGGAGGTTGTTCGGACGCTTTGCGTTACTGATATCGACTCTGTAGAGTACTTCTTTACTAAAGTTTTATGCCAAGAATCGGGATTTCTTGATAAAGTGCCAACAAAGTGGGTGTTGGCTGGCGGTCATTCATTAGACAGGTCAACCTTCGTTATCACGCCTAAAGGCTGGAAGTTTCTAGAAGGAGACATTACCACTGAATCGGTATCGAAGTCTGTCTTTGTAGCTATGTGGTTCGCTGAGTTTACGAAGCCATTACGAGACGTGATTAGGAAGGTCTTGAAGAGTAAGGGTTTTGATCCTGTATTTGTTGATGAACTGCCTACTCGAAGTGACTTGACGTCAGAGCAGAAGCATGATTTAGCGACTAATAGCACTATTGACGATATGATTATCGCCAATATCAGACGGTCAAGGTTTTTGATTGCAGATCTTTCGTGCTTCCCTGGAGAAAAAATGACGAGTGAGATTTATACAAGAAGCGATGGGTCGGCCGAGGTTCGCGATATTGTTTGTGCTGGAGCATATTTTGAGGCTGGTTATGCTACGGCCCTTGGAAAGCCGATTATATATCTTGTCCATAGGAAACAGACCCCTCACTTTGATGTAAACCATATACCATATATCACATGGGATGAGAATGTTTTGAGTGATCTAGAAGTCGCCTTGAAAAGCGGTATAGATGCACGAGGGCTGTAGTCATACAAGCAAACACACAGGCGATTTGAAGGAGTCGAAGATGTACAATAAGCGGTGCATAGTTACGGGGGGTGCAGGTTTCATCGGGTCTGCGCTGGTGCGGCTGTTGATGAAGGAGACGCAGGCGGATGTGCTGGTCGTTGACAAGTTGACATACGCTGGTGTGCCAGAATCTTTGAAGGAGGTTGGGCTGGAGCCGACGACTTTGACCTCGACCAATCCGAGATTGAGTTTCCTCAAGGCCGACATCTGTGATCAGACGGCAATGGACGAGGCGTTTGCCAATTTCAAGCCGGACACGATATTCCATCTTGCGGCGGAATCGCATGTTGACCGCTCGATTGACGGGCCGGGCGAATTCATTAGGACCAATGTAGTGGGGACTGCTACGCTACTCCAGTCGGCATTGAAGTATTGGCGGGGACTGGACGAACAGGCCAAGGCTACGTTCCGCTTCCAGCACATTTCGACAGACGAGGTCTATGGAACGCTGGGCGAGACGGGCTTCTTTACAGAGAAGACGCCATATTCGCCGCACTCGCCTTATTCGGCGTCCAAGGCGTCAAGTGACCACTTAGTTAGGGCATGGCACGATACTTACGGACTTCCAACCCTCATAACAAACTGCTCAAACAACTACGGCCCGTTCCACTTCCCAGAGAAGCTAATTCCGCTGATCATCCTCAACTGCCTTGACGGCAAGCCGCTTCCAGTTTACGGAAAGGGTGCAAATGTCCGCGACTGGCTCTATGTGGATGACCATGCAAGGGCATTGCTTCTTGTGAACGAGAAGGGCGTTCCCGGCGAGACATACAACGTCGGCGGACACAATGAGCGGACGAATCTTGATGTAGTGAAGACTGTCTGCTCCATTCTCGACGAACTGAGGCCGCGCTCTGATGGCAAACACTACGACAGCCTCATAACCTTCGTGCAAGACCGCCCTGGTCACGATCTGCGATACGCAATTGACCCGTCCAAACTCTGCAATGAGTTGGGATGGAAGCCGAAGGAAAACTTCGAGTCGGGCATTCGCAAGACAGTCGAATGGTATTTGAACAATTCCTGGTGGTGGAAACCTATTCATGAAGGCCGCTATTCAGGCGAACGGCTGGGAACAGGGAAGTAATATATGGCGCGAAAAGGCATAATTCTTGCTGGTGGTGCTGGGACACGCCTGCATCCGCTGACAAAGGTTGTATCCAAGCAGCTTCTGCCGGTGTACGACAAGCCAATGATCTATTACCCGCTTTCGACGCTTATGCTTGCCGACATACGGGAAGTGTTGATAATCTCTACACCGACCGATTTGTCGAACTTCGAGCGTCTTCTTGGTGATGGATCGCAGTTGGGAATGAAGTTCTCGTACAAGGTACAGGAGGTCCCGAACGGACTCGCCCAGGCCTTTGTTCTTGGTCGCGAGTTCATCGGCGACGACGATGTGTGCCTGGTCCTTGGCGACAACATCTTCTATGGAGCGAATCTGCCGGGATTGCTGCGAAAGGCATCGGCGCGGAAGGAGCCGACTGTGTTCGGATATCGCGTGAGCGATCCGAGAAGCTACGGCGTAGTTGAGTTTGATGCCAATGGACGTGCAATTTCGCTGGAGGAAAAGCCAGAAAGACCTCGCTCGAACTATGCAGTAGTAGGTCTTTACTTCTATCCAAACGACGTTGTAGATAAAGCTGCTGTGCAGAAGCCGTCTGCTAGAGGTGAATATGAGATAACAGACATCAACCGCGACTACCTCAATGAAGGGCGTCTCTCTGTTGAAATCATGAGCCGTGGATATGCATGGCTTGATACTGGCACCCACGCTTCTTTGGCTGACGCGACCAACTTCGTGCGTGCCCTTGTCGACCGACAAGGACTTCAGATAGCCTGTATAGAGGAGATTGCCTGGCGCAGAGGTTGGATAGATGCAACGCAACTCGCGCGAATTGCAGAGGCATACGGAAAGTCGTCATACGGAGAATATCTGCGGCGATTGTCTGGACGATGAACCGCGGCGAACTGATGCTGTATTTTGGATAATATTGAACTGATTCTAATTACTTTTTTGCCTATTGCGATATACATTAATATCAACGAGTAGCTGCAAACGACTAACATCAATTCCCCCACTCACCCACTTCTCCAATGTCCCCCAATCGCCGCATTTTCCTTAATATAATTGCCACATACGGGCGGAGTTTGTATGCGCTCGTGTGCGGGCTGTTTATCAGCCGGTGGGTGCTGGCGGCGTTGGGGAAGACTGATTTTGGGTTGTATGGCGTTGTTGGTGGAATGACGGTGTTCATTGCCTTTTTGAATATACTGTTGGGTGCGGCTACAGGTCGGTTTTATGCATACGCTGAAGGACAGGCGCAGAAAAGCGCGGCAGAAGGGCGGGAGGAAATTGGACTTGAGGAATGTAGAAAATGGTTTAGCACGGCGGTGTTGTTGCATACGGTTGTGCCGGTAGTTCTGATTGTCGTTGGTTATCCGCTCGGAATGTATGCGGTGGAACATTGGTTGACGATTCCGTCAGATCGACTTGATGCTTGTAGATGGGTTTTCAGATTTGTATGCATATCGTGCCTTGTCGGAATGGTCAATGTACCATTTCAGGCGATGTACACGGCAAAACAGTATATAGCGGAGCTGACGATTTACGGAGTTGCGGCAACAACTGCCAATATGTTTTTTATGTACTTCATGGTAACTCATCCCGGTGAATGGTTGACGAAATATGCGCTGTGGATGTGCCTTGTCTCGATCGTGCCGCAAGGCATAATTTGCTGGCGCGCGTTAAAGGTTTTCCCCGAATGTCGATTTGTTGCTAAGTATGCATGGAATCGTTCGCGTATCGCGCAACTGTCCTCGTTTGCCTTTTGGCAGGCATTTGGAGGATTGGGATCTATTCTCCGCGGGCAAGGTATTCAGATATTGGTGAACAAATATTTTGGGCCTACATACAATGCTTCGATGTCGATTGCGAATCAAGTCTCCGCTCAGGCTCAGACCTTATCGAGTGCCATGCAAGGTGCGTTTGCCCCGGCTATAACCACGGCTTGCGGGGCGGGACGATATGATGAGATGAGGATGTTTGCGTATCGGACATGCAAATTCGGCATGTTGCTCGCGTTGATTTTCATGTTGCCTTTGGCTTTGGAATTGAGGACAGTACTTGATTTATGGCTAATAAATCCTCCGCCGTGCACGGTAGAGTTGTGCTGGTGTATTTTGTTGATGGCAATAATTGACAAAAGCGCAGCTGGTCATATGCTGGCTGTCGCGGCAAAAGGAAAGATCGCAGCATACCAGACATTCCTTGGAGGAAGCCTTATCATTACATTGCCTCTCGCGTGGTACTTAGTGGCAAATGGTCGGGGATTTGTGTCAATAGGATGGGCAATGGTGCTTACGATGATTATGTGCTCGTGGGGGCGTGTTTGGTTCGCTCGTAAGTTAGTAGGGATGAGCGCGCGATACTGGATGGTGAAGATCATGCTTCCTGTTGGATTTGTTGTTGGCGTGGTCGGTGCGGCGGGATATGTGCCGCATTTTGTGCTGGGACCAGGATTCCCACGAGTCTTCGCAACCACGATTGTCTGTGAGCTGCTTTTGCTTCCTCTTGCGTGGTTTGTGCTTCTTGATGCTTCTGAACGGCTTTATCTCACAAATCGGATTGGCAGGTTGTTGCATAAATGAATTTGGCGGCAAAAAATCTATGTTCTGGTTGCGCGGCATGCTACGCGGTGTGTCCTCGCAAGGCCATATCGATGCAGCCAGATGACGAGGGGTTCGCATATCCGCATATTGACGAGTCGCTTTGCGTTCATTGTGGACTCTGTGAGCGTGCATGCCCGTCTTTGAATCCCCAAGCGCCCCGCGAACCGCTGGCTGTTTATGCTGCCAAGGCAAAGGATGATGCTCTTCGAAAGGAGAGTTCGTCTGGCGGAATTTTCTCGCTACTGGCGCGTCAGATCATTTCGGATGGCGGAATCGTTTATGGAGCCGCAATTCGCAATTCGGATTTGTCTGTATGCCATTGTTCGGCAGAGAACGAAGAAGAACTATCCTGGCTACGGGGTTCTAAATATGTTCAGTCTGATGTTGGCGATACGTATGGCAGCGTAAGGACTCAACTTGATGCGGGCAGGAAAGTCTTATTTTCCGGGACGCCGTGCCAAGTTGCGGCACTTAGGAATTTCCTTGCAAGGGATTACGAAAATTTGGTTTGTGTAGAAGTGATTTGCCATGCTGCGCCAAGCCCGTTGGCGTGGAAGAAATTCTTGGAGAAACGCGCGGCTGCGTCAGCAAAGGGGCGCGATAGCGCGCGGCCGGAGGCCGTAATAGACAGGAGAATCTCTTTCAGACGCAAAGATAGCGGCTGGAAGAGATATTTTTTGTCATTGCGCTTTACTGACGGAAAGGAATATCTTTGTGACATGCATGAGGATACTTTCCTGCGAGGATTCAATTCTGAACTTTACAATCGTTTGTCATGCCATGCATGTTCAGTCCGTGAACTGCGCTCTGGGGCAGACATAACGTTAGGTGATTATTGGAACGTGCATCAACGCTTCGCGGAAATGGATGATGATGTCGGCACGTCGGTAGTTTTGGTAAACACTGAGAAAGGTGCAACCTTGCTCGACCGGGTAGCACCATTATGTGATTGGGTAGCGAGTGACTATGCAGACATCCGGAGAACAAATCCAGTTGTGTATCGCAGTGCAAATCCCCACCCCAAACGAGCATTGTTCTTCAAGCATGTTCGCAATAGGATGGATTTCGATTCGCTTGTGATAAATCTACTGAAGCGACCGCTTTGGCGTCGCGTGGGTTCGTATGTGAAGCGTGCGGTCAAAAAGGCCTTTGGCAAATGAAAATCGGAATAGTGACTTTCTTCTGCGTCCCAAACTACGGGGCGATGCTTCAGGCTTATGCCCTGTGGAAGTATCTTGAAGAACGGGGACACGAAGTTGAGTTTATTGACTACGCCTTTGGAAACGCACGACGCATTCCGCTTTGGAAATGCTTTGTTTCGCGGCAGTTGCATGGCTACCTTGATGCGATCAGGAAGAAATTAAAAGCGTATGTTAGATTTAAGATAGTCCATTTTTCTGATGCCTTCCCGAGAACTCGCCCCGTTGCTACCTTCGTGGAATTAAAAGATATTGGGTGTAACTACGACGCGCTCATTGTTGGAAGCGACCAAATGTGGAATCCATTGTGGTGTTCAGGAAAATCATTGCCGGTCGTAATGCTTGGTTTCGCGGCAAAAGGAGAGCGGCGGATTGCATACGCTGTCAGCTTTGGAACAAAAGAATGGAAGAAGGAGCAGAAATCGGACGAAGCAGGTCGATTATTGCGTGAATTTGACGCTATAAGTGTGCGCGAAGAGAGCGGTATGAAGTTGGTGCAGGAATTGTCCGGAAGAGATGATGCAGAGTGGATGGTAGATCCGACGCTACTTCATTCTGCTTCGTTCTATGAACCGTTGTTGAACGTGGAATGCCGCAAGCGGCATCGATATGTGTTTTCATACATGCTTGAAGAATGGATGAATGATGAAAACGTAGAATCAGTCATACAGGCGGTGATGGCAGCAAAAGGGATAGATGAGATACATACGGACAAAGTGTCGGTAGGTGGACTATGGTCGCCAATATGCAAGATGTTTGACGTGCAGTCAAAAGTGCCGGTAGGAACGTGGCTGTCGGAAATAGCCAATTCTGATTTTGTGGTAACGAACTCGTTTCATGGCACCGTGTTCTCGATTTTATTTCATAGACCATTCGTGACTATGCCAGTGTCTGGCAAAATGTCAGGGATGAACGAACGAATTGTGTCGCTATTATCAATGGCAGGTCTTAGATCTCGCATTGTAAATATCGAAGACTTAGATGGATGTAGGGATGTTGTTGGCTCTGCCATAAACTGGGATGAAGTTGATCGAAAGCTCGATGCCGAAAGGTTGAAGGCGGATATTTTCCTCAAAAAAGCATTGCTGTAACCATTAAAGATAATCTGCTTACATTTGGTAAGAACGTTATGAAACGAAAAATATCGGTCATATTTGGCACTCGCCCTGAGGCGATAAAGCTTTGCCCTGTTGTGTTGGCACTAAAGCAAAATCCTGCATTTGATTGTAAGGTTTGCGTGACGGGTCAACATAGAGAGATGTTGCAACAAGTGTTGGATGTGTTTGGCGTTGTGCCGGATAAGGATTTGACGTTGATGCGTCCGAATCAGACGCTTGGTGGATTGACGAGCCGTGCAATTGCCGCGATAGACGAGTATCTTGCCGAAGAGAAGCCGGATGTTGTGATGGTGCAGGGCGACACGACAACTGTTCTTGCTGGCGCTTTGGCGGCTTTTTATCACCACATTCCCGTTGCGCATGTTGAAGCAGGGTTAAGAACGTGGAATATGAAAAGCCCGTGGCCAGAAGAAGCCAATCGAGTATTGACGACGCGTCTTGCGAAGTGGCATTTTTGTCCGACAGAAAATAACAAAGCGAATTTGTTGAAAGAAGGAGTGCCAGAAAATGATATCTTCGTGACTGGTAACACGGTGATTGACGCGCTTTTGATGGCAAAAGAGAAAGTGAATGCAAATCCCCTGGCAATTGATGGTTTGCCGAAAGATTTAATGGCGTCAGATGCGCTGATGGTTCTCATTACCGGGCACAGGCGCGAGAACTTTGGAGATGGATTTGAGCATATATGTACTGCGATTCGCAATCTCGCTAAGAGATTCTCGGATGTTCATTTCGTTTATCCTGTCCATCTCAATCCGAACGTGAGGGAGCCAGTCAACCGAATTCTGGGGCGCTATTGTGGTAAGAATGTTCATCTGATAGGGCCGCAAAGTTATCTGCCGTTTGTCGCGTTGATGAATCGTGCATATCTTATTCTTACTGATTCTGGTGGTGTTCAAGAGGAGGCACCATCACTTGGCAAGCCGGTCCTTGTAATGCGCGACACGACAGAACGTCCCGAGGCACTATGTGCTGGCACGGTAAAACTTGTCGGAACGCAACGTGCGGCGATAGAAGATGAAGTTGCGCAGTTACTCATGGATTCTAATTCGTATAAAAAGATGGCTGGCGCACTAAATCCATATGGAGATGGGAAGGCCGTTGCTCGAATCATTGATATTCTCTCGAGGTGAACATGAAGGTCGCTATTATCTCGTTATACTCACGATTTGGTGACAAGACAGGTGATATCGTTCAAGCCGATAAAACGGCTGATGCGATTAGTGCGTTAGGCCATAATGTAGTGCGCGGTTATTTTAAACCTGAAACGAGCGAGATATTTGATTCTAATGGCAAATGTTTAGGGACATGGTTCCAAGTATTGGGTGATCAGGATGTGATTCATGCGATACCACCGATCCCGTGGAAGTTTATTCGTGGGCAACCACATATCAATGCCAAATTTGCATGTTCAACAGTCTTTTGGCGTTCCTACACATATACTCGGGTTCTTCATAAGGTTGGCGGTCATATAACATTGGCATTGTTAAAGGATTATATACGTACTTTTCTTGCGTGGTTAGGCATTCCGACTTACATGTCATATGTCGGATACAATTTGTTGCTTCCTAACTCTGAGGACGAAATAAAATGCGTTAAGCGATATTGCCGAAGAAAGAACGGAGCGAAGATTATCGCTGTTCCTAATGCAATTGATCCGTTGCCTGCGCATGTTGACGAGTTGCCGCGTTCGGGGCTGGCGCCGCAAGAAGATTACATTCTGGTGCCAGGTGTGTTTGCGGCGCGAAAGAATCAGTTGACATTTATTCAAGCAATGAAGGGCTGTGCTTATCCCATTGTGTTTATTGGCGACGGGCCGATGTTAGCTAAATGCAAAAGTGAAGCGACCCCTACTATGCGATTTCTCGGTCATATCGCGCATGGATCAAAAGAGTTTTATTCGATAATGAAGTATGCGCGCGTTGTTTGTCTTCCATCAAATTGTGAGACACCAGGAATTGCCGCGCTTGAGGCTGCGGCGCTGGGTGCCCGTCCTGTCGTTCCGTATGAAGGTGGCACATGTCAGTATTTTGGATGGGATGCAGAATATATCGATCCGCTTTCGTTAGATTCTATACGTACGGCAATTGATAACGCATGGCACAGAGGACGATTAACAGATGAAGAGCCTTTTCGGTATAAAAATGGGACGTGGGAAAGATGTGCCCAGATAACTTTGAATGCTTATGGCAGAATTTGTAATATAGCGGTTTGATGTGAGGTGAGACTATGATACGATTCAGCGAGCCAATTTTAGTTACTAGACCATACTTACCTAATCTTGAAGATTTCAAGAAGGGGTTGGAAGAGGTCTGGATGAATCAATGGCTCACGAACAATGGGCCAGTGCTACAGCGGTTCCAGGCAGAACTGTCGCGGTATCTTGACGTGCCGGAGGCGAATCTAGCGCTATTTAACAACGGAACGCTGGCGCTTGAACTTGGCTATTACGCGATGGGGCTTGCTGGCGGTGATGTGATAACAACGCCATTTACCTTTGTCGCTACGAGCCATGCGTTGAAACGAATTGGCGCAAATCCAATTTTTGCAGATATTGATCCTGAGACGATGTGCCTTTCGCCAGAGACGGCTGAGAAGTTGATTACGCCGAGAACGAAGGCGATTGTGCCGGTGCATGTGTATGGAAATGTGTGTGATGTGGAAGGTTTTGAGAGACTGGGCGAGAAGTATGGCGTGAAGATCATTTATGATGCTGCGCATGCGTTTGGAGTGTTTAACCACGGAATACACGGAACACACGGAAATGATGTTGGTGGGAAGGGTAGAAGTATCGGATGCTTCGGGGATATGAGCATGTTTAGCTTTCATCCGACGAAACTGTTTCATTCGTGTGAAGGTGGATTGCTGGTGTTCAAGGATGCGAAGGCACAGGAGAAGCTGTTTGAATTGAGGAACTTTGCGATTCATAGTGAGACCGAATGTGTTGATGTTGGTTCAAACGCGAAGATGAACGAACTTCAGGCGCTGATGGGTCTTGAGTGTTTGAAGAAGATTGACGAGTTGCTGGATTATCGCCAGAAGATTTATGCGGCATACTCAGAGGTCTTTGCTGATTGTCCTGAGATTAAACTAGTGCCGCATTCCAGAAACAAGGCGTATATTCCAGTTCTTTTCAAAGATTTCGAGGCTCGCGAGCGGGTTTATACGGAGCTTAAGTCGAAGTGCAACGTTTTCTCGCGCCGCTATTTCTATCCGCTCTTGACCGATTTCGCGCCGTATGCTTACGCGAAGGGTACCTGCCCGGTTGCTGAAGACATTGCCGCGCGTGTTTTAACTCTACCGACCTATTATGGTCTGCCGCTTGAAGATGTAAATGCAATAGCAGAGAATGTGAAGGAGATTGCTGGATGAAGCAAAAGAAATTAATGTTGCTTGGCGGAATACGCTACTTGTTGCCAGTCATAGAGGCTGCGCATAAGTTGGGGATATATGTCATAACGGTGGATTACTTGCCGGACAATATCGCGCACAAGTATTCCGATGAGTATGTCAATGTCAGTATTATTGACAGGGATGCGGTATTAAAGGTGGCCATTGAGAAACAGATTGACGGGATTCTTTCATTTGGCGTTGATCCTGGGGTTGTAACTGCTGCGTATGTTGCGGAGAATATGGGATTGCCGTCGCCGCCTCTTGCATCTGTGGAGATTCTTCAGAACAAGGATCGATTCCGCAACTTCTTGGAAGCCAACGGGTTTAATTGTCCGAAACGTTATCAGCCAAATGATGATATCGAGTATCCGGTAATTGTAAAGCCGGTTGATTCCGCAGGCTCTAAGGGATGTTCGCGGGTGAATTCTCCTGCTGAATTGGCCTCCGCTATTGAGTATGCCCGCTCCGAATCTCATAGCGGTCGTATAATTATAGAACAGTTCTTGACTAACGCATATTCGTCATCGGATACAGACTCATTCTCGATAGACAACGAACTTGTATTCTGTTCATTCAACTGCCAGCATTTTGATTCTGCTGCGCCAAACCCTTACACTCCAGCAGCCTATAGTTGGCCAAGTGACATGCCAGAAATGGCGCAATTGGAACTTAGAAGTGAGTTGCAGCGGCTCGTTAAGTTGTTGAATCTAGGGACGTCGATCTACAACATCGAGACGCGAGTTGCAACGGATGGCAAACCTTATATTATGGAGGTCTCGCCTCGAGGCGGAGGAAATAGGCTCTCCGAAGTGCTGAAGTTGGCTACGGGACAGGATTTGATAGAGAACTGCGTCAGAGGTGCGCTCGGCATGCCTTTGTCGCCGATGTCCGCCCCGGTATACAATGGCGCATGGGCGGAGTTTATTGTCCACTCAAATAAGGCTGGCAAGTTTGTTTTGCTTGAACTGGATTCAAAATTCGCTGCAACCCATCTGGTGCAGAATGATCTTTGGGTGAAGCCGGGCGATATGATTTCTGAATTCACTGGCGCGAATCAGGCAATTGGTACACTTGTTCTTAAGTTTGATTCGCATAATCAAGCAGAGAATTATTTATCCCGGCATCAAGATTGGATGTCGATTAGATTGGAGGCGTCTGTATGAAAGTACTAGTTCTTGGTGCGACCGGGATGCTGGGTGGATATAGTGCAATTGCATTACGAAAGGCGGGGCATAATGTCGTTGCTTGCGGTCGGCGCAAAAGCGACAATGGCTTCTTCGCAGGACAAGGTTGTACATACATTGGAGGTGTCACATTAGAAGATACAAATTCTTTTGAAAGGCTGCCATCTGATATTGACGCGGTTGTGCATATGGCCGGGACAATGCCAGCACATGCCGATGCTAGCCCTATGCCTTATGTACAAAGTATAGTAGTTGGGATTGTTAATCTTCTTGAGTGGATGCGGAGAGGACATTGCCGACGCATAGTCTTTAATACGACGCCTTCAGATGTTTGTGCCTTTTTTGGTAAACCGATTCCTGTTCCTAATGATGCACAACGATCATTCCCGAAGGATGGTGGTGATCATGCCGTATATACAATTTGTAAGAGTGCGGCGGTTGATATATTGGAACATTACAAAATTGCTTATGGGTTTAAACCGATTGTGTTTAGGCATCTGACTGTATATGGATGGCATCCGGATTCGAGTTATTGTATTAATGGGGAGAAGAGAATTCTTCCATGGCGTCAAATTGTACGCAGGGCAATAGCAGGATTGGATATTGAAGTCTGGGGGGATCCATGTAAGTTGAAAGAATTGCTATATATTGATGATTTTACAAGCGCCATAAAAATTGCTGTTGATGCGGAAGTGTGTGGACTTTTCAATTTGCCAGGAGTTCGCCCGTATACATTGGAAGAACAGATAGATGGAATTATATACGGTTTCTGTGAAAAAGGTCGAATCTCTAAAAAGATATATAGACCAGATAAGCCTAGTACTCCAGAAAATTTGCTTTGTGGTGAAAAAACCAAAGAAGAATTAGGATGGATTCCTGTAGTCTCTTGGCAGGATGCCTGCCGACAGATGAGGCTGCAGTCAAGGCAGAATCTATTTGAAAAATTATGGGGTAAAAGTGCTGACATAGATCGATGACGCATAAGTGACCATGAAAAAGCTTGTTATATTTAGCATGATGGCATCGCCACACCAGGTGCGATTTGTCCCGTATTTGGCTAGGTATTTTGATGTTCAGCATTACTTTTACGACCGACTAGCAAATAGACAATCGTTTTGGAAGGTTGATCTGGGCGATAGATGTCATATACTCCCATGCAAGTTTAAGTGGCGATCGAAATTTTTGACATTATCCGTTTTCTCGGTTTTAAAGAGAGAGAAACCAGATATATTGTTGATAGGAGGATTTTCTGTCCCTAGTAATTACTTAGTGTATCTTTGGGGGGTCGCCCACAAGATTCCTGTAGTAGTGTGGGTGGAAAGATCGCGCGACAGAAATGGAAACTTGCGAAGGTTTGGGGTCGCTTGGAGATTATTACGTTTTTTATATCGCCATGTAACGCGAGTTATGGTTGTCTCTGATGACATCGTTGAACAATATAGAGACACGTTTAGATTTGGTGACAAAGTCATTGTTGGCCGATATCCAAGTGACGTGGACAGGTATTTTTCACATCCATTGCGAAAAAAGAAGGATTCATACACGCTAATATTCCCTAATCGGCTGACGGATATCTACAATCCAATTGGTGCGATTGATATTTTTTCTGAAGTATTGAAACGGTATCCCAAGACAAGACTGAAGATGAATGCGTCAGGGGAGTTGCGCGGAACAGTGGAGGCTTATATCGCGAAACTTGGAATTTCAGATTCTGTTGAGTTCTTGGACCAACTAAAGACATGGGATGATTTGAGTGATGTTTATGCGTCTAGTGATATAATGTATTTGCCTGCGAAATTTAGTAATGGTAATTACACTATTGGAGAGTGCCGAATTTCTGGTATGGGGTGCATAATCAGCGACAGAGTGCTGGGTTTTTCGGCGAGTGACATGAAAGCAGCGGGAACAGGATTCATCTTGCCGCTTGAGAATTCTCTTTTCGTTGAAAAAATTTGTTGGTATATAGAACATCCTGATGAGATAGCAAAAGAATGTGAGAAAAGCAGACTGCAGTTGCGATATTTGAGAAACGACGAAACTGCAAAACTCTACGACGAATTACTATCTGATTTGTAAAATGAAGAAATATTTAAATAGCAATATTCTCGCTTTTTCCTTGGGAATCATCTCGTCGTTATATATTTCAACACCTGTTGGATTTGTCGCGATGCTGGATCTGCTTTCCTGCATCGTCGGTCCCATTTTATTTTTGACAAATTTTGGCAGATACACAAAACATTTTAGGACATTACTGTTGCTGATGGTGTTGTGGGCTTTGAACGCAATAATATCGGATGCTTGGCGAGGCACCCCTCTGTCTGTTGCATTTAAGGCAGAGATGATTTTGGTGAGTTCGCTAACATTGCTTGTCATGGGGGAATGGCTGTGTAGGAAAACACCGTATGCTTTGCCTTTATTTCTGTCTGGGGTTGCCATATCTTCTGTAATCTCGCTGTATTATTTTCAAAATGGAGCATTGTTAGCTCAAGCGGTAATGCGAGGATTTAGCGCGGGTTCTGCAGGTATGACAGAATTTCTAACAGAGAAGCAGGTGAAGCCCTTATACGCCAGCTGTATATTCATGACGATTATCATGGGCGCGAGATACTTCAAGTTGATTCCGTGGTTTTTGTGTATCATCCTTACCTTTTTTATCGGTGTCTATATGCTAATTGCTGGTGGGGCAAGATCGGTTTTTCTTATTTATGCAGGTACGGCATTCATAATGTTTTTATATGTGTATAGCCACAAAACACTTAGGTGGATGTTTGAGCACAAGTTGCGCACGATATTTCTGGTATGTGTCGCCGCTGTTTTAATAAATGGGTTGTACACTATTGTGGCGAGAAATGGTCTGTTAGGCGAAGAAGGGTATCGCCATTATGAGGACAAGGTCGCAGGAGAAATTTCGTTTCTCGATGATAGGGCTGATATTTTGATTAATTGGCCTTTTCTATGGCGTAGCCCTATCATTGGCGCAGGTTCGGAATTTAGAGATCAATGGGGGTATGTTAACCAAAGTAAATATGTTGTGCATGAGATTGCGGGCCAGTATATAGACCATCAAACATTCTTCGGTCATTCATGCATTGTTGGTGCATGGACGAGCAACGGCCTATTTGGACTTATTTTTTGGCTGTATGTTCTTTACTTAATATTTGATTTTCTAGGTAAAAGAGTTTTTGTCTTTGGTGATTTGGGACCATTTGTAGTTTTTAGCATGGTTTCCCTCTGCTGGGCAATTCTATTTTCACCATATGGAGGATTCAGAGGGAAGGCCATGTTTTGTGCAGCATTTGTCGCTCTTTCAATGGATACGGGTTTCGCATCATGGATGGAGTATGCACTTCATGCAAACCGCCGAATTCGCTTGTAGAAGAAAATTTGCAAGATGAAGTTCTTATTTTTGACACTTTCAGAATTTAGCAAATTCCCTTCCTATAAACGAGCAGCTGGAACTGGGGAGGCGTTAGCACTTTTAGGGCATGAAGTCGCTATATCTGTGATGGATTGCGAAGAAAACAGATTACGGATGTTGCAAGAAGCTCCGCACTGTAAAGCGTTGTGGTTCAAGCGGACAAATCCTGTTGGAGAAGCGATGTCTAAGCTCAGGGCTATACGGCAATATCGCCCAGATGTCGTATATTCGACTTCTTTTTCGATTAGGAATCTTGCTTTTATGAGGTTTTTAATTCCTTGGGGAATAAAGACGGTCATAGAGTTTTGTGAACTTTATTCAGAATATCCTAGGCAGAGAATGTCATGGAAATTGAGAGAGACCATTGCATTGTTCGAGAACAATTATATTTTGTGTGCGAGCAAGTTTCTGGAGAATCATTTTGCGATGGAAATGAAGAAATGGCACTTGAGGCGTCATCTTATGTATTCCCCGTATGCATATCCCGCATATTTGCATCCTGTGAAGAATGACGGATTGACTGTGCCCACAATTGTATTTATGGCATCACTGTGGAAAGGGTATGGTGTATATGATGTAGTGGAAGCCGCTTTAAGATTGTTGCCTGATATGCCTAATTTACAGTTGGAGATTCTTGGTGGTGGACCGGAAAAGGAGAATCTCCAAAGCCTTGTGGAAGGGCGTGGAATAGGTCGTAATGTTCATATAAGGGGGTTTGTTGATGAGAATCAATTGAATGAGTACTTTTCTCGAGCTTCAGTTTTTGTGTCGCCAATGCATGATACTCTTCAGGACAGGGCAAGATGCCCAAGTAAATTGTTTTATTACTTACCATACGGGAAACCGATAGTTACTTGCAAAATCGGCGATCCTTACGAAACCTTGGGGGATTATGGATATTATTACAAATGTGATGACATTGAGGATATGACCAGAACCATCGCAAGAGCAATTAAAGAAAGTTTCGAGAGGTCGTATCCTGCAAGTTTAATTAACAAGCACTCTTGGATTGCCAGAGCTAAGCAGTTTGTGGAGTTCGTGCAATGATACAAGAAAAAGTATATGTATATGCAGATTTGCCGAGAACAGGCCTTTGCAACATGTTGTTTACATGGGCAAGGGCTGCTCTGTACGCACGAGATCATGGCTTGCAAATGATTGCACCCAATTGGGTGAAGATTAACCGTATTGGCCCTTGGTTGCGTGGTGAAAGAGATAAACGATATTATTTTCATCAATTCACGAACGAGGGGTATGTAGAAGGAATAAGAAAATGGGTGGTGTTAAATTTTCAGAGAGAAAATGCTGTCGTTTTTCAAGGTATGGGCGAATATTTTAAAGACATTAGCGGTGAGCATGAATTCCTTAAAAACGAGTTGGAAAGAATTACGGATTCGTCAATATTATCAAAGGTTAGAGCGCTTCCAAGTAAGTTTATTGGTGTTCATATACGGCTTGGTGATTTTGCGTCTATAGGTTTAGCTCTGCCGATGGATTATTATTTGAGAGGTATACGCAAGGCAAGGCAAATAGCAGGCGATGATATCCCTGTATTGGTTTTTAGTGATGGACGGGAAGATGAACTATCGCAAATCTCAGGTCTGGGGAATGTTGTGGTAATGAAGCCAGCCCCAGCATTGCAGGATATGTTATCGTTGTCGAAAGCAACGGTACTGGTGGGCACAAACAACTCAACATTCAGTGGTTGGGCTGCATTTTTGGGCCAAATGCCAAACATTTGGAATGTAGATAAGAAATATCCGGTGATAGGTTTGGGGGAGACATTGTATGTCTGAAAAGAAGCGTGATGCAACAATAGAATGTCTCAGGCTTTGCATGATGTTCTGCATTGTGCTTTTGCATGTCATTACACAAGATGGTGGCGTTCACGTATATGGAGATAAATTCATTCCTAGGCATTTTATTAATCTTCTTTCGCCGAGTGTTGTGGGCTTTGTTTTTATCTCTGGGTATTTTGGGATTAGATTGACTCTCGTAAAAGCAGTCAAACTTTTAGGGTTGGCTGTTTTTTATGCGTTAACATTGGGGTGGATGTTTGGGTGGAATAGTGTAATCGAAAGATTAATACATGATTGGTTTTTATACTCATATCTTGTGCTGATGCTGTTTTCTCCCATTATAAATGTTGCAACAGAAAGATTGGATTGGCGTCAAAACTTCGGCGTCATATTCTCCGTATACATTTGGTCGTACCTTTGCGTAATCCCAATTACCAAGGATTATGTCCCATGCCCGACAGGTTTTGCTCCGTTATCGTTCTTCACCATGTTCGGCATTTACACGGCAGCAAGATTGTATCGAAAGTATGATGTTGAAGGTTTGATCTGTCAACATAAAAGTTTGGCATTGTTGATTTGGGCTTTTGCTTTCTTACTAGTATTTCTAGGAGTTCATCATCATAACTCGCCGGCTTCGCTCGCCTTTGTGTGCATCACTTTTGCATTTATTAGGAAGATTGAATTATCAACTGTCCCAGGCAGGATTGTCCTTTTCGTTGCACCTTCGGTGTTTGGTATATACCTCATCCATAGCTCGCCGTTGGGACAGTTCATTCGCCAAAAACTGCTATTTCAGCTTGTGGATGATAAACCTTCCTTCTTGTCATGTCTATTCGTTGCAATTATGATTTATTTCGCCTCAATCGTTATAGATGCGGTTCGGCGTGTTTTTGTTGCTGCTTTGGCCTCGAGATTAAGGAGTTTAAAAGCGCAATAATAGTTTGTGCAGGTATATTGCATATGAAGATTATCCATGTAATAACATCATTAAAGAAAGCTGCTGGGACGAGCGTCTTTTGTGCAGAGGTCTGTAATGGTCTTGCAGTGGCTGGCCATGATGTGACAATTGCGGTAGTTGATTCAACTAGTGCGGATTGCTATCCACTTGATCCCCGTATAAAACTAACCTCCATTTCCTCCCTTCTGTATAATTTTGCACTGTCTACACGTTCTGCACGACTGGAATGTGATGTAATCCACATCCATGCTCTTTGGTCGCCGATTTTGCACAAGATAAGTAAATTGGTGCGTGCGAACAAGATACCAACTGTATGGTCCACGCATGGCATGACGGCACCTTGGTCTATGCGGCACAAATGGTGGAAGAAGTTCCCGGCGTGGCTGCTTTACCAGAAGAAGGATTTAAAATCAGCTGCCGTTATTCATTGCACGACCAATCTGGAAGTTGAATGGAACCATGCACTTGGGCTCAAGAAATGCTTTGTCGCGCCGTTAGGTACACAACTTCCTGAACTCCATTCTACAAATTCAGCTAACCGAAATAATCATACGTTACTGTTTGTGGGCCGCATTTATCCGGTAAAAGGGTTGACAAATCTGATTAAAGCATGGAGTTTATGTGATTCCCAGAATTGGAAATTGCGCATTGTGGGACCGGATCAAGCTGGGCACAAGGCGGAGTTGGAGGTTTTGATTAAAGACATGGGGCTCTGCGATAGCGTTGAGTTTGTTGGTCCGAGATACGGCAAGGATTTGTCTCAGGAATATGACAATTGTGATTGTCTTGTTTTGCCGAGTTTCACAGAGAATTTTGGTGCGACGGTTGTTGACGCACTAGCGCATGGTAAGCCTTGTATTGCTTCTATATTTACGCCTTGGAGCGGATTACGCGAACGAGAGTGTGGATGGTGGGTATCTAATGAACCCGAGGTTCTGGCCTCTGCCATTTATGAAATGATAACACTGGATGATGTCCGCCGACATGAGATGGGAGCGCGTGGCCGTAAACTTGTAGCGGAGAAATACACTTGGGATGCCGTCGTAAAGGCGATGGTTAGAGGATATGAGGAGGTGTTGGATGGAAGAGCTTGATTTGAAGAATTACAAGAACCGTCATTCGCTGGGCAGTAAGTTTGTCCGGGTGTTGTGGAATGCTGTATGGCTGGTGTTGTTCTGTCCAACGCCAAGGGGAAACCTTTTCCGCCCTTGGCGGATTGCTTTGCTAAAGTTGTTTGGTGCAAAGGTGAAGTGGTCAAGTAATGTGTTGCCGAGTTGTCGAATCTGGCAACCGTGGAAATTGACAATGGGTGATTATGCCTGTTTGAGCGAGAATGTAGATTGTTACACAGTTGACGATATAGTCATTGGGGCGCAGGCGACCGTCAGCCAGGGCGTGAAGTTATGCTCTGCAGGCCACGACATTTCATCTCGGATAATGGAGCTGACGACTCGTCCAATATACATAGGCGAAAATGCGTGGGTGGCAGGGTGGTCAATCGTTCTCCCTGGCGTTACAATAGGCGAAGGTGCCGTTGTTGCTGCTGGTGCAGTAGTGACAAAGGATGTCGAGCCTTGGACTGTTGTCGGCGGCAATCCCGCCAAGTTTATTAAAAAACGTGTTCTAAATAGAGCTGCAAACAGTTGAAATCATGAAGAGAAACGAAAGATTAGATGTGGCGCGTTGTTGCATGAATTACATGATAGTTCTATTGCATGCTTGGGCGGCATTTCAGTATGTCCCGAATCACGGATTGGAATTTGTGAGTTGGACTTTTATTTGCTCGCACTTGTGCTGGATGGCGATTCCGGCATTTTTCTTGATCAGCGGCTATCTGTTGTTTTCTAATTATACTTTATCTAAGTGGCCTGCGAAGATGCGGAATAGAATGAAAAGGCTGGCAATTCCATATATTGTCTGGAATCTGACGTTTGTTGCAATTTATCTTTTGATGGGTAAGGTTGTGCCTCGCATTGGTACACGTGTGGAGACATTCGGTATAGATACTGCTTCTGGCGCATTCTCTAAGGTCCTAAGTCTCACTGTGTCGCCGATTGATGGCCCTCTTTGGTTCATCAGGGCTATATTCTTGTTCGCGCTGGTATCGCCTTTGATTTATTTTTTATTGAAGCCATTAAAGGGGAAATTTGCATTAGTTGTTTGCCTGATTTGGTGTATATTGGAGCCGTGTCTGGGTTTGGGCGATGCGATGCATATGATAGCTCCAGCATATGCAATGCTGTGCTTTGTTGTAGGCGGCGCATTAGCAGTTAACGGCAAAGACATTGTCCTAGGCTTCAAAAATAAAGTATGGCTTCTCTTGGGGGGGGATTGCGTGTGTAATTCGAGCGGTACTTGTTCTGAGATTCCAACAAGAAAGTGTGATTCCAATATCAGTTGCTATACAGGCTCTCTCTGTCTTAGAAGCACCTGCGCTCGTATGCCTTTTTGCCAATATTGACATTTCTGCGCTGACAAGAAACAAAGCATATTTGTTCTTGAAAGAAATGAGTTTCTTTGCATACGCCGGTCATTTCCTTTTTTGCTCCAGTGTATTGCATATCTTAGCCCCAAAACTGGCGTTTATGACAGTAGGGAAGTTCTCTGTGCTTATCTGCATTTTCTTCTTTGGTGGGATACTTGCGATGACTCTTGTTTTTGGCGCATTAAGACGGGTCTGCCCGAAGTTGCTTAGGCTTTATGATGGAAGTTTGTGAGATTCAATCTTGAAGTTATAAACCTGACTGGTCTATGTGTAGCCCTTGAACTGTGATTAGTTTGCAAATAGGTGAATATTTATGACGGATATAGCGGTTGTTATCTTGGTTGGACAAGAGGGACTGCATATTCGCCGCTGTCTTGAAAGACTTCAATCACTTGAGCCTCGTCAGGTTTTTGTAGTCGAGTCGCAGCCTTCCGATGGAACGCATGAGATTGCCGTCGAGATGGGGGCGTTTACAGTTTTTAATAAATGGCCGGGGCTTTATGCCATACAGTTTAATTGGGCGCTCGACAATCTTCCGATTGAGACGAAATGGGTGTTGCGGCTTGATGCGGACGAGTACCTTACGCCGGAGACGATTGGGCGGTTGAAGGTTGCGTTAGAGGATGGAAGCCTTGACGATGTGAATGGCTTGACGCTGGAATTGAAGCGAAAGTTCATGGGCGGCGAGATACATCATGGCACAAACGGCATTAGGCTATTGCGTGTTTGGCGATTTGGGAAGGGCCGGCTTGAAGACCGAGCGATGGATGAACATGCGGTTGTCGAGGGGAAAGTTGTTGATTTCGAAGGCGCATTCTACGATGACAACTTGAATTCGTTTGAATGGTGGCAGCAGAAGCATCGTGGGTATGCCAAGCGCGAGGCGATGGATGCGATTTCGTTGTTCAACAATCCTGAGCGACTAAAGAATCCGAGCGCGACCGACCGCAAGAAAATCAAGTACTACAGACTGCCGCGCTATCTCCGTGCTTTGGCCTACTTCTTCCTGCGCTATGTTGTGAAGCGAGGCTTCCTCGATGGCCGTGCCGGATGGCGCTGGCACTTCTGGCAAGGGCTGTGGTATCGGTGGATAGTGGACAGAGAAATTGGACGGATGCGTATGACGAATAATGCGGTATAATGGTATAGATTTACTTCGTGGGATTGCGGCATTCGGAATTGTTGGATGCCATTTGTCGCTTCCCGAAAGAACCGATGCGGGGTGTCTTGTAACGGCGTTGTGCGATTTTAATGTAGGTTTGTTTGCGGCGATTGCTGGGTTCTTGATGGGTGGTGTGAATAGGCCAAAGGAGCTGTTGGGCTATGCAAAAAAGCGCGCGGGTCGGTTGTTGCCTCCTTATGTGGCGTGGAGCGTTGTCTTTCTTCTGATGACGATTGTGTTTGACATTCTGCTTGACGGAGGGCAGGTCAATCCTCGATATCATACGCCTCAATTCTGGATAGGCACGGTGTTCTGGGGCGGAAGTGCTGCACATTTGTGGTTCTTGACATGTCTTTTATATGCGCAGGTCCTGTCGGCTTGGGCTTTCGGTGTGCTTAATGAAGCCAAGCACGGTATCTTATGGGTATTTGTTGGCGGGGGGGTGATGTATGCGGGTATCAGGTTTAATAACTGGTACGGAACATATCCAGTCCGACTTCTGGCGTTTCTTGTAACTGGGTATGGATTTGGATTACTTGCCAAACATCGGCTTGAAGGTTTGCGGAGTCATTCGCCGTTTTTGCTTGCTGTCGCTGTTGCGGCGCTTGTTCTCCATGTCTGTATTCGTGGGATTATCCCAGGCTTTTACCGCGATTGGCTTGTCGTGGGCCCGGTACTGATTGCGTTTGCTGTACTTGATTTTAAAAGTGAGCGTATCAAGTGTATAGCCACATTTCTTGGTGCGACAAGTATGGGCGTGTACCTTGTTCATCCGCTTTTCACCCGCGTCCTCTCGGTTGCTGTGGTAAAGTGTATCCCGGCTCCATACACTGCCACCGTCGTCCTCTCCGAATGGTTTCTCGCCTGGCTTGGTTCTATTGTCGCCGTCTCCTTTCTTCGTTGCCTTCCGTTTGTAAAGAGGTTTGTGTAAGTGGAGGGTGGTTGGGCATGTTCTGTCCTCTGGAATCTTGCACCTAACGACTAATGACTATTCAATGTTCTACCTGAACAAAATAATCGGCTTCCTAATCAGTCCCATTGGTGGGGGAATAATCGGGTGTGTAGTTGTGTTTGTCGGTACGAGGCTAGGGCGGAAGCGTTTAGCCAAGTGGCTAGGTGGTCTGACAGTCGTCTGGTTATGGCTTTGGATGACTCCGATTCTGACTTGGGTTGTCGGCGTGCCGCTTGAGCGCGAGTTTCTTGTTGACGGATGGGTGCCAGCGGTTGAGTCGTTTCCAAAGGCCGATGTCATCGTTCTTCTCGGTGGTAGTATGGGCGTTGAGACAAACTTGAGTCCGTATGCCGAAATGTGGACGAGCGCCGATCGCGTCTGGCAGGCGGCGCGGCTTTATAAGGCTGGAAAGTCTAGAAGGATAATTGCAACTGGGGATCATGCCGTAGACAGCACATTGGGTTTGTTGCTTGACTTTGGCGTCGCCAAGGATGATGTTTGTTTTATTGATGCTCGCAACACTGAGGAGGAGGCGAAGGGTATAAAGGAGATGTTGGAGAGAAGTGGAGTTAGAAACCCTTCCACTGTAAGGCCGAAAGTTTTGCTGGTGACGAGTGCCTGGCACATGAAGCGAGCGAGAATGATGTTTGAAAAGTATGCTCCAGACATTGAGGTTGTCTGCGCGCCAGCCGACTTTGAGAACACAATGACAGCAAAGAGAGGTTTCTCCATTATTCCTGACGTCAATGTCTTCACTCTAAATTCAATTGCGTTTCACGAGTGGGTTGGTATTGTGGGATATACGTTGTTTAGATGAGTCGACCATTGTTTAGTTGTGTAGTTCCAGTAAAGGGGTCGCGGCCTTATTTTGACGAGGCTGTGGCCTCTTTGTTGGATCAGGGACTTGGCGACGAATTGGAAATCATTGTCCAGGATGGAACCACGGAACACACTGAATGCACAGAAACAGTTGATGTCGGGAATGGGAAGGTTAAGTGGTTTCGGGAAGCTGACAGCGGTCAGAGCGATGCGCTGAACAAAGGATTTGCTAAGGCGACTGGGGAATGGTTTTTCTGGCTGAATGCGGATGATGTGCTGTTGCCTGGTGCGATTAAAAAAGTTTTGGACAGGATTAACAAGATTGACGGGATTAATTGGATAGCTGGGAATCAGTTGCTGATTAATGATGCAGGTAAGGTGTTGAGGTGTTCCGTGGGCAATGGGTGGCATGACTGGTTGTATCGGCACGCGGTACCGCATGTTTATGGTCCGAGTAGCTTTTTTAGGAAAGAACTGCTTGAGCGTGTTGGCGGATTGGATGTGTCGCTGAAGTACTGCATGGACTGGGATTTGTGGATTAAGTTCATGAAGGCAGGGGCGAGATTTGAACGAATTGGAGATTACCTCTGGGCGCAGCGTCAGTGGAACGGCAGCAAGACACAGAGAAAGTTGTCAAAGGAGGAGTTTGACGTACAGCAGACTGAGATTCGAGCGATGCTTGAAACGAACGGGGTTGATGTTACAAGCAGTGGGGTATGGCTCAATCGGGTGTGGCGAATGCTGAATGGCAACTACATCAAGGAGTGTTGTGATACTTTTAGGATGAAGGGTAAATGCGTAGGCTGAAGGGGATCGTTCTTGGCTGGCTGTATAGGGTTTCACTTGCCTTGCCGCCGAAGATTGGCATGTACGTGCTGAATCGTACACTTCCCCGGGGACGTCCGGTCTTGGATTATCTTGAGTTGCATCTCGCGGACCACTGCAATCTAAACTGTGCGGGATGTCTGCATTACGCACCTTTCGCGGACAAACGATTTGCGGATATTGAGGTTTTCAAATGCGATTTCAAGAGGCTTAAGGAACTGTTCTCGAACATACGGCACATACGGTTGAAGGGGGGTGAGCCTCTGCTGAATCCGAAAGCCGCTGAATTCGTAAGGATTGCGCGAGACTCGTTCCCGAAGAGCGCGATAAGGGTCGTTACAAACGGATTGAAGCTAGTGCCGCCATTGGATGATCCTGTCTTAAAACTGCTTGCCGTCATGCAGGAAACACATGTTGGAGTTGACTGGACTAAATATCCGCCTGTCGCCAGCCGTGAAGATGCAATTAAGAAGGTTTGCTCCGAAGCCGGTGTTGATTTGAGGATAACTGAAAATTCGACATTTATGGCCAGGCTCCTCCGCAAAGGTGGTGCTGGGATCTTGCGTTCATTCAAGTGGTGCAGAAAGCGGATGTACTGTCCGATCCTTTATAACGGTCGAATATATACTTGCGCCCCTGCCCGATATGCTGGTTACTACAACAGGCGAGCGGGAACGCATATACCAGAGGAGCCGGGAATCGACATCTACAAGGCGACTGCGAATGAAATCCTATTTTATCTAATGTCGCCGTCGTTTTCGTGTTCCCACTGCGCGGCAGGGATGCGTCAGTTCCCATGGAAAAGCAATGCCAAGCTGGAGGACTGGATCCTATGAAAGTTCTTTTCGTCTGGAGTGGCTTGACGGGCTATATGGGCGACTGCTGGCGTGAACTTGCAAAGCACGCTGGGGTGGAACTGAAGGTTGTAGTTGATCTTGGGGAGAAGTGGTTCGGTTCTCAATTTTCTCCTGATGATGTTTTGCGAGAGTTGGATTGGACGCAGCAGTTGCCACATAACTGGTCCCCTGATGTTGTGTTCACGGTTGGTTGGCACAATAAACTTTGCCGAATCGCCACTCTCAAGTACTCAAAATTCAAAACTCTAGACTCTAAACTAAAATTAATTTGCTGCTTCGATATGCCGTGGGAATGGAAGCTACGTAAGGTTGCCGCAAGGTTTGTCCTTTGGCGATATCTGAGACGGTTTGACGCGGCGTTTGTGCCTGGGACGTCTGCGGCACGATATGCAAGGTGGCTGGGGTTTGCGGAGTCGAAAGTTTTCAAGGGGCTATTCGCTACTAATACAAGACGGTTTGAAGGATGCCGCAAAGGCGGAGGCGGATTCCTCTATGTCGGTCGTGATGCGCCTGAAAAAGGGATTGATGTGCTACGGACTGCGCATGAAATCTACAGAACTAAAGGCGGTAATTGGCCGCTGAAGATTGTAAATGGCGTTTCTCCCGATGACCTCGGTTCGGTGTACGCCCAAGCTGATTGCTTTGTTCTTGCGAGTCGGTGGGAGCCGTGGGGCGTTGTTCTCGTGGAGGCCGCTGCTGAGGGACTGCCAATTATCTGTACGGATAGGTGCGGCGCGCGGCATGAAGTGGTAAAAGGCAATGGTATTGTTGTGAAGGCTGGAGATGCGGACATCCTGGCTACAGCTATGCTTAAAGTCGAGAGAGGAGAGCCCAATATCAACCCAGGATTGGGCAGAGAACTGTCAAAGCCGTATTCGAGTGAGGCTTGGGCGGATCGTGTAGTGGATATTTGCAATAGTCTTGTTGAACAGGGCTCCTAAGAAATGATTAGACGATTGTTAACGCTTGTTAAGAATTGGCAGCAGGCGAAGACTGCATTTTCAACGCTCGCTGCGCTATATGGAGATAAGATTGGCTCTATGGACGTTTTGGGCGGTCTAACTGAAGATGAGATGGAGGCGGTCTGTAGATGGGCAACAGAGGATGTTGGATTTACAGTTGTGGAAGTTGGCACCTTGTTTGGCTTGACGGCACGAGAATTGGCGCGTCAAGTCGTTGGCGGCAAGGTGATTGCTGTAGATAACTTCAGTTGGAATCCATTTGGTCTTCCGCCAAAGATTCACGAAGCTTTTACTCGGAGAATCCTGCGAGGAACAAATGTTGAACTTGTCAATTGTTCAAGCGAAGACTGGCGTAAGCAAGTCACGGGAAAGATTGACATGATTTTCTTCGATGCAAGCCATCGCTACGAAGATGTCAAGTCTGAATGCCAATGGGCGAAGCAAGCAGGTGTCGAATGCATCTGCGGCCACGACTACAACAATCCAAATCCACGCTTCGGGGTCACCAAAGCTGTGGACGAGGTGTTCGGCAAAGAAAATGTTGAAGTGGTAGGTATGTGTTGGAGAGTCAAGTTGTGAAGAGGCTTCACGTCGTCCCTGGACTGGATGAAATCGGTAACGGCATTGCCGTCGCGGCGAAGTTAATTGCTGCAGAACAGGGGGCTGAACTCGTCGAGGCGCGGCTTTTTGCCAGGGGTGAGGGTACACTTGACGGCTATGACGAGGTGTGGGTTCATTCCTGCTGGTCGCCGATGACGCTTAAATCGTGTTGGAGGGTGCTGCGTGCGGGAAAGCCGCTTGTGCGCATGACCCACGCCAATCTAGACCCTGTAAGGCTCAGGTATCATGGCTGGAAGAAGTGGCTGGTCGGGCTGATTGAGAGATGGTGTTTGAGGAGATGCGACAGGATCGTCGCGACTTGCGAGGCGGAGAAGGGATGGATCGAGAAGTATCTCGGGAAGAAGTGTCCGGTGGTTGAGGTGACGGATGTAAAGCGATTCTTTGAGTTGGGGACGGAATTCGGGAGTGATGGGAAGATAGATGCTTGGAGACGCGGCTTCCAGCCGCGTCAGGTGGGCGATCAGAACGCGAATTCAGCGGCGATGTTGACGCGGCAGGATGCCGCGTCTCCAAACGTGGGGCGGGATTCACTTCACATTCTCTACCTCGGCCGGCGGCATCCGCTGAAGGGTGTTGAGTATCTCGAAAAAGCCGTTGCAGAGCTCAATTCAAATCCTGTAAATCCTGTTAATCCTGTCCAAAACTCTTCTACACGGTTAACATCCTCTGTGCTCTCGGCCTCTCTCGGCACTCGCTTCGCTCGACTTGGTCGCTTCCCTATGGGTCGCGCCCACCCTCAAGGGGCGGTTACGCGCCTCTGCGTGAGATTTGTATCTAATGCCTTTGGTGAAGAGAAGGAACGCGTCTGGGACTGGTGTGATGTGCTCGTTCTTCCGACGCTCTCCGACAACTTCGGCTTAGTAATCGCCGAAGCGCTGGAGCGCGGGAAGAGGGTCATTACCACAGATGGAGCGCCTGCATGGAACCACGAAATACACGAAACACACGAAAAGGGAGTGTGGAGCGGATATGGCGGGCGGTTGATTTATCTGAAGGGCTATCGGAACGGAACGGATGAGGAGAGAGTGGAGTTGCTGAAAAAGGCGATAGAGAGGATTTGCAAATGAAGATTTCGCTTATAACAGCGTGTTACAACAGTGCGGGAACAATACGGACCGCGGTTGAGAGCGCCCTTTCGCAGAAGAGTGTCGATGTCGAGTATATCGTCGTCGACGGCGGATCGAAAGATGGCACGGTGGATATAATAAAAGAATACGCCGACAAAACTCTCAACACCCAACTCCTAACTCCCCACTTCACTTTCAGATGGTTGTCTGAAAGTGATCAGGGAATGTATGATGCTATCAACAAGGGAATCAAGATGACGACGGGCGATATTGTAGGGATTCTTAATGCGGACGACATGTTTGAGTCGGAGAATACGCTGGCGCATGTGGTGGAGGCGTTTGGGAGTGGAGGAGTTGAGAGTGGAGGAGTGGGTGAGAGAGTTGATTGCGTCTACGCCGATATCCGATTTGTGAAGGATGATTTGCAGACGACGAGCCGCTATTATTCTGCGAAGTACTGGAAACCGTGGATGCTGCAGTGGGGGAAGATGCCGCCGCATCCGAGTGTGTATATCAGGCGCGAGTTGTTTGATCAGTATGGTCTGTACAAGCTTGGATATGATATCGCAGCGGATTATGAGTTGCTAATTCGTTATTTGCGAATGGCCAAGCTCAATACGCGCTACCTTAACGAATGCTTGGTTAAGATGCGGATGGGCGGCAAATCTACTCGCGGCTGGAAGAGCTTCAAGACGCTCAATAGGGAGATTGTTCGCGGCAACTTGGAGAATGGGTATTTTTGCTGTTTCCCAATGTTGTTGCCGAAGTACCTCTTCAAGATATTCGAATTCATCCTGCCGAGGTTGGGGTTTAAGTGATTGTCCGTGTAGAACGTGTAAAATGACGCTTGTCATTCTCGGTATCATTGCTGTCGCGTGTTTGGCATTCGAAATCATCTGCCGCATGATAAGCAAGCAAGAGAAGGACCGCTTCGACAAAATGTCCCCCGAAGAGCGCTTCCGCTACCAGAACACCATGCGCAAAGCAGAGATATTGTCAGCCGGGTAAAAAATATGATATAATGTCACGCGTTGAAGGGGAAAAGGCAACAGATGAAGACTTTCTTATCTAGGTTTCGCAATGCCATTAAGCCTTGCGCTGGCGTAGTCCGTGTGCCTAGGCTGAGGTTGGCTGTGCAGTCGCATGAACCGCATTGGCGCGGCCATGCTTCTGCAAGTGCCGCCCTTGTCTCTCGCGGGAGCATCGCGATGGCTCGGTTCCCTATGGTCTCGAAAGACGAGATTGATGCGCGTCGGGAAAATATGTTGCGATATGACTTCAAGTCCTTCAAATAGCGACATAAAAGCAATTTACGAGGAGGCGGAGGCTGCGCTCAAGAGGTATGAGCGAATATCGCTTTCCAACCTTGCGCCGGCGCTGAATGAACTTCGCTATGCTGGGCACCATTTGCTGGAGGCGAGTGGCGCCAGCGATGAAGAGGAAGCGGCTCGGCACTTGACGCGAGCCAAAGCGCACTGCGAACGCGCGAAGTTCGACGCAAAAGAAGCAACCATCATCAGCCTGCTGGAATGCGTCGCAGATTTGCGGGCTATGGGCATATCGGCGGATGAGATGCGTCAGTTCATCCCGGATTGGGATTCGCATATTGACGACGCTTCTGCCGCAAGAGCATTGCTTGAGCGGACAGGGAACGTGAAGGATGTTGGCGATGATGCGGAGGTTGAATCGGCGATTGAACGTTTGATGGCGTTCAGGGAGCGGATATTGGCCGCAGAGTCGAATATCCTTTCGCTGCGCAATCGGCGCGAAGAAGAGAATCGAAAGATTGAAGAATACAATCTTGCAGAGAAAGCGCGAATGGAAGATGAGGCCAACATTGAACGAGAGCGTAAAGACGATCGTAGATTTGTTGCCTCGACCATTCTTGCTGTCGTTGGTGTCGTATTGGGTATATTTGGACTAGCGGCGTCCGTATTCGGCATAGTGCTGGCACTCAAGGCAGGTTGAGCCTGCTAACTCCCTAACAACATAATCATATAAACGCCTCAAGTAATTGTAGGCGGTATTTGCGCCATTGCGTGGCGTACATTTCCTGCTGTTTAAAAAAGAAAGGGTCCATCAATGATTGACTTCGACATAGAATCGTTTGTCCGTAAATACATGACCAAGCGGGCGGAATCGTTGCTGGCGGCCGACTTCGCTAAGTGCGCTGACGAGATGCACCGCCGCATCGACGGCAAGCGCATCCTCGTCATCGGCGGCGCGGGGACGATCGGCAGCAACTACGTCAAGGCGGCATTGAGAGGATTCTGCCCGAGTGCGATGTTCGTCGTCGACATTGATGAAAACTCGCTGACGGAACTGACGCGCGAGTTGAGGGCAGGCGACTACAATGTGCCGGACGAGTATGTCACTGAGCCTATTGACTTGGGGAGCGATTTGTTTGACAGATTCTTCAAGGCGCACGGCCCTTTCGACATCGTCGCCAACTTCGCCGCGAGGAAGCACGTGCGGGCGGAGCGCGATGTGTTCTCGATCGAGGCGATGTGCGAGACGAATGTGTTCATGGCGAAGAAGCTCTTGGACTCGCTTCTCGACAAGCCGCCGGAGGCGTTCTTCTGCGTCTCGACGGACAAGGCGGCGAATCCCGTCAACGTGATGGGCGCGACGAAGAAGCTGATGGAAGAAACGATTATGGCGTATTCGGATCGGCTTCCGATCAAGACGGCCCGTTTCGCCAATGTTGCGTTCTCGAATGGTTCGTTGCCGATTGGGTGGCTGAATCGTATCGCCAAGAAGCAGCCGTTGAGCTGTCCGCTCGGGATCAGGCGGTTCTTCGTGAGTCCGATAGAGTCGGGAGAGCTGTGTCTGTTTGCAAGCGTCATGGCTGAGAGTGGCGATATCGTCTACCCGAAGCTCGACCCGGAGAAGGACATGATCCCGTTCGATGCTGTGGTGAAGGATGTGCTGAACGACATGGGGTTCGGGTGCAAGGTTTGCTCCAGCTCCATTGAAGCTAAAGAATCCATGAGGGAAATCTCTGCGAACTCTGCGTCTCTGCGCCTCTGCGTTAAAAATGGCTACCCGTGCGAGTTCTTCGGCAGCGACACGAGTGGCGAGAAGACGTTTGAGGAGTTCTATACGGATACGGACATCAAAGACGAGACGACCTTCATCAATCTTGGCGCGGTCAAAAATTCCAAGAAGCGTCCGGTTGCTGAGGTAGAGGCGATCTTCGCAAACCTGCGCGCTGTGTTCAGGAAGCCTGGCGCAGAGAAGGCGGATGTCATAGAGGTTCTGAAAGAATATCTCCCCAACTTCCAGCACATCGAGAAGGGTAAGAGCCTTGACTCAAGGATGTAGAGGAAGAGCGATGGACTTTACAATGTGGAATCAATTCGGCACTAATCGATAAATCGGCATAAAAAATGACGAATGTTCGGTTGTGCCGTTGACGTGGGCGGGTCGAATGTGGTAATATATATGTGTTTCAATTAGTTAAGAACAGACTGAAGATGAATAAAGTTCGCATATCGCGCATTGAGCTGCAAAATTTCAAGAATGTGCGGCTAGGTGTCGTGGACTTCTCGAAGGAGTCGCACAAGTATGCTGCAAGCATCCTTGGGTTGTATGGACAAAATGGTTCCGGTAAGACGGCGCTGGTTGAGGCGCTTGGGCTTTTGAAGCATTCTCTTTCGGCCGTGCCGTTATCGATGATAGCAGAGGCTGTTCCCTGGTGGGATTTGATAAGTGTAGATTCCGACTTTGCCACTCTGGGGTTCCGTTTTCTGGTGGATGACGAAGTTCTTGGTTCGGGCTGCGAGGTTGATTACAGATTCAGCATACGGCCGCGCAGGTTAGAACTGCCCCCCGGGGCCAACGCTGAAAAGAACGGTCCCGTGAAGATGGATATCTTCAATGAAACGCTTTCATTTTCATATACAACGGAATCGTCCAGAAAATCGAGGCTCCAAACATATATCGACACAACGGAATGCGACACCTTCAAGCCCGATTCGAAATACAGGCTTTTTGCCGGGTCCGACAAAAAGATATTTGCCGATTTGGTGGTGGAGAAGAGACTTGCCCTTGAAACTTCCAGGTCTTATATCTTCTCACCTGTCTTTTACGATATAATCAGCAGGAGCGCTTCAGTCAAGGACGGGAATGTAGACGCTCCGCAGGATATACGGGCCTGTTTGACTGTGCTGAGGCGGTTGAGGGAGTTTGGAACCCATAATCTCATGGTGGTCCAGGGGTCGGCTTTCAGCCTTCTGAACTTGAACATGATGCCATTGTCGTTTGCATATGCATCGGAAAAAGGTCGGACGTCTGGGACGGTCCTTCTGCCGTTCAAGGGGCCGACATTGCTGCCAAAGCATCTTTTCGAGGTGGTGAGCAATGTGCTTGGAGAGATGAACATTGTTCTTGGCCAGCTAGTTCCCGGACTTACGATTTCAATTCGCGAAATAGGGCAGCGCCTTATGCAGGATGGTTCCATAGGCATCGACGCGGAACTGGTGTCGCACAAGAATAGCAGGCCTATACCGCTTCGCAACGAGTCAGAGGGCATAAGGAAGATCATCTCCGTGCTTCATCTTCTTATCGAGGTGTACAACAATCCGACCGTTACTGCTGTAATTGACGAGCTTGATTCTGGTATTTTTGAATATTTGCTCGGCGAGTTGCTTAAAATCGTGTCCGAGCGCGGGCGAGGGCAGTTGATATTTACCTCTCACAATCTCAGGCCGCTTGAAACGCTCGACAAGGACTTCATTGCATTCACAACAACGAACCCAGACAACAGGTATATACGGCTCAGGAATGTCAAGCCGTCGAATAATCTTCGCGATTTCTGCTATCGGGAGATTATCATCGGTGGACAGAACGAGAAGATCTACGAGTCGACGAGCAACGCGAAAATTGCATTCGCATTTGCTCAGGCTGGTGACAATATATACAATGCCTACGGCCGGGAGGCTGGGCATGAGTCGTAAGATTCTGTTCATAATTGTCGAAGGGGAATCGGATTATGACGCTCTGGGTGTCATTTTTGATGGTTGGTTCACCGGAAACGATGTTCAGGTCGAGATAATAGGCGGAGACATCACTTCCGACTATATGTCCAGTTCCTCCAACATAGTCAACTACGTCACGGAGAAGGTGAAAACCCGAATGCGTCAGCTGGGCAAGGCGTTGCGGCGGAGTGATATTGAAAGAGTGATCCACATTGTAGATACGGACGGTGCGTTTGTTCCTGATTCCTGCGTTTGTGAAGACAGGGCACATCGCGGAGGTCCTGTCTATACGCCTTCCCAGATTATTGCGAATCCGTCAAGCGATATCTGCGGTAGAAACCGCAAGAAGAAGGCGAATCTTCTGCGGCTTAGCCGAGCAGCGACAATATGGAAGAGCATACCTTATAGTGTATATTTCATGTCCTGTAATATTGATCACGTCCTGCATGACAAGCAAAACAACCCCCAGAAAAACAAAATAAAGGATGCTCGGGCCTTTGCTAGAAGATATATGAACGATCTCAAGGGGTTCGCCTCATTTATAAACGCCCCCGACATTGCCGTTGAAGGTGATTATTCGGAAACATGGCAGTTCATCAGCGGCGGCACACATTCTCTTGAACGGCACACAAATCTGGGGCTTTGTTTCCAGGCTTAATAGCAGCACAAATTACTGCCATGGGTTTTATGTTCCTTTGTCATCGACGCAAGCATTTCATCACTCGGTGATTTGCTTTTGATACATTGCGTTAGAACTTCCATCTATGACAATCCTAATCACCGGCGCCTACGGGTTCGTGGGCACGAATCTTTGCCGCTACCTTGTCGGCAGGGGGCACGAGTGCGTTGCACTCGACATTCCAAAGGCGAAGCGCGACGACGTGCCGTATGCGGCGTTCTACTCATGGGACGAGTTGGATAGCATTGACTGGGCTGGCATGGATGCCGTCGTTCACCTTGCGGGCAAGGCACATGACCTCAAGAACGTGAGCGATCCGCAGAGCTACTTCGACATCAACGTGGGCCTCACGGAAAAGATCTTCAACGCCGCGAATGGAAAGGTGCCGCGCTTCATCTACTTCTCCAGCAGCAAGGCGGCGGATGCCGATACGCCCTACGGACAGTCGAAGCTGGCGGCGGAGAAATTTCTGGCCGGGCGCGCCATCGTGCTGCGTCCGGCGATGATTCACGGCCCTGGCAACAAGGGCAATTTGAATCTTCTCTGGGGCATTGCGCGGCGCGGCTTCCCCTGGCCTTTGGCGGCGTTCGCGAACAGACGCTCGTTCACGAGCATCGTCAACATCTGCGCGGCGGTCGAGGCGCTCTGCGAACGCGGCGAAAATGGTGTCTACCCGATTGCCGACGACGAGATGCTGTCGACAAACCGCCTCATCGAACTGATGGCGGAGGCCTACGGGCGCAAGCCGCGACTTTGGCGTCTGCCAAAGGGCTTGATGCGGCTGGCCGCCAGAATGGGCGACGTTCTCCATCTGCCGCTCAACACGGAGCGCCTCGGCAAGCTGACCGAGGACAGCTTTGTGGACAATGCAGTGCTCAAGGCGCACCTTGGTTGGGCAGCGATGCCCGTCCGCGCCGAAGACGGTCTGCGCGAAACATTAAAGAGTTTTCTAAACCACGAAATACACTAAATACACGAAATACCTTATCTGAACATTTCTTTATCTTACGTGTATTTCGTGTATTTAGTGGTTAAAACATAATCCTGTCAACCTTGTTAATCCTGTCAAAAGAAAGATCTCTCTATGTATAAACCCCTCAAACGTTTCTTTGATATCCTCCTCTCAGGTCTCGCAATCATCATGCTGTCGCCGTTGCTGGTGCCGGTGATGATAATTCTCAAATGCACTGGCGAGCATGATATATTCTACGGGCAGGATCGTATCGGCTACAAGAACAAGCATTTCAAGATTCTGAAGTTCGCGACGATGCTGCGCAATAGCCCCAACATGGCTGGCGGACTTCATACGACGCACGGCGATCCGCGCGTGTTGCCGTTCGGTCGCTTTTTGCGCAAGACGAAGATCAACGAGCTGCCGCAGCTCTTCAACATCTTCCTCGGTGACATGTCCATCGTTGGGCCGCGTCCACTGGTTGACAAGACCTTTGCGCCATACTCCGACGAAGTGAAGGCAAACATCTACAACGTGAAGCCGGGGCTGACCGGTATCGGCTCGGTCGTCTTCCGCGACGAGGAAACGTTATTGTCGGAGTGCGCGAAGAAGGGCATGGACATCGACGAGGCCTACGCCAAGATCGTCTCGCCCTACAAGGGCGCGCTGGAGATGTGGTATCAGAAGCACATGGGACTTTGGGTAGATTTCATGCTGATTTTCCTGACCGCCTGGGTCATCGTCTTCCCCTCAAGCGAACTCATGTTCAAGGTGTTCAAAGACCTGCCGAAGCGCGACTGACCGCGTCATCCCGCATTGCGCCGCAAACCGGGCCGTCCGAAAGGGCGGCCTTTTCTGTTTCGAGAAGCCCCGTTCGGTTTGACCGAGCGGGGCTCCTTGCTATTTGGGCGTGATGGGGCCGATGCCTTTAGGCTTTTCCCTGTGTCGCGGCGAGTGGCAGCGTCACTGTGAATGTCGTGCCGTTTCCGACTTTGGAATGGCAGTCGATTTTCCCCTTGTATCGCCTGACGACGATTTCGTACACTGTGGCGAGTCCAAGACCGCTGCC
>Ga0256405_10002426_pt1 | contig 42986 bp, 49 predicted proteins | sample RumenRJG_02DNA_FD_189096 | JGI IMG/M metagenome (GOLD analysis project Ga0256405, IMG submission 189096) | Bovine rumen microbial communities from Lethbridge, Alberta, Canada - RJG_02 | ecosystem: Host-associated > Mammals > Digestive system > Stomach > Rumen | place: Canada: Alberta... | reverse complement strand
GCGAGCAGAACGATACGTCCCACCTCCTTGTCGGTGCAGATTGAATGGATGAGATAATCATCGTTCATGGGGCAGATGATAATACCGAGGACGCCTTTGGCCATAGCTGATTCTCCAGATAGGGTGAATCGTGTTCTGTCGATAATACTATCGCCGTAAGTCTCACTTTCGGCGACCCCCCTCAAACGTTTATATACTGACAAAAGGCGTATGCGAAACGATGCCGAAGTGCGGAATCGACGGACCTAGTGGAATTCTCTCCATACGAAACGACGTGATGCCCGTCATCGGGGGATACGCATGACGGGAAGGGATCGCATCATCATCCATGTGGACATGGATGCCTTCTATGCGTCAGTCGAGATCCGCGACAATCCCGCGCTGAAAGGGAAGCCCGTCATCATTGGGGCGCTTCCCGATCAGAGAGGAGTGGTATCCACCTGCAGCTACGAAGCGAGGAGCTTCGGGGTGCGTTCCGGTATGAATATCAAGGAGGCATACCGCCTCTGTCCGCAAGGGGTTTACATCCACCCGGATTTCGAGAAATACAAGGCCGTATCGGAACAGCTTCACGGTATCTGGGACTCTTATGCCACCGTGTCCGAGCCCATAGCCTTCGACGAATCTTTTCTTGATGTGACTGCGACCGCAGGGAACTTCGACAGGGCCGCCGAGATGGCAAGGGAGATCAAGCGCAGGACCAGGGAGGAGGTGGGACTCACCTGCTCGGTCGGAGTCGCCTACTGCATGTCTGCGGCCAAGATCGCCAGTGAGGAGATGAAGCCCGACGGTTTCTTCGAGATCCGTACCCGCGAGGAGTTCGTCGAACTGATGTCCGGCAGGGAGGTCAGGGAGCTGTTCTCGGTAGGGCCGAGAACGGCTGAGAGGCTCAACGACTTGGGAATCACCACTGTCTCCGATATCAGAGACCATGCAAAGGATGTGGTGAGAGCCTTCGGCAAGCACGGGTCCTTCTTGGTCGGTTTAGCTGACGGCATCGACGACCGCGAGGTCACCCCGTATCGTCCCGAGGATGCCAAATCGGTCAGCAGGGAACTGACTTTTCAGGAGGATGTGTCCGATTATGTGCTCATCCGCGATGTGATCCTTCTCTTAGCATTGAGCGTGGAGGAACGTGCTTCTAGATACGGGCTGCACGGAAATGGAATTTCTGTGAAGATCACCTACTCCGACATGAAGACCATCACCAGGACCCGCACCGGTGCTTCCGACGACAGCGCCATCACCATCGCCAAGGAGGCATGGAAGATGATGGAGAATCTCGGGAAGAGGCCTGTAAGGCTCATCGGAGTGGGGGTGTTCAACTTCGCCGCCAAGAAGGTCCGTCAGATGACTTTGGATCCGGAAGAGGAGGAGATTCCCGCCGAGGAGGAACTCGCATATTTCCTGGAGAAGATGCATAAGCGCTATCGTTTCGATTTCGCGAAGAACCGTGAATGGATGCTCCGCGTGGACCGTATGCACGGTGTGGCGGAACACATGCGCATACAGCGGAATAAGACACTTTCCAAACACGGTCATTCACAGTAATCCAATCCAATTATCGGTATCTGGAACATCCGTGGATATCAATTACGGATTTTCCGCAGACGGGTTTATTAGCGATATCTGCCATCTGTAATGCATGAGCAGAATTTCGGAAGCCATTTGGATGAAGAACCATCCCGTGGCAATCTACCGTTCCGACAGCATACCCGAAGGTGCCGCCGTGCCGGGGAGTCATTGCGGAATCCCCCGTCTGTTGGTCAGGGTCTCCCGTTTGGGAGGCATCTCCGCTACCGACAATGAGCATTCCAAATGCCACGGGTCCAAGAGCGGTTTCGGGTTCGGGGGCATCTCCGATAGATACACATCAGCCTGCTCGGCATCGGTTGTCCCTCTTGAATTGAGGGACAAATACAAGCACAAGGGTGCGGGACAGTCCTACTTCAAGAATCCGGATATCGCTCTGAAGCAGATGGAACCCATCAAGGATTACGGCGACGGTTCCGATGTCATCGTATTCGAAGACCTGGATTCCGCTCTGGCAGCCGGAAGACCCATCGAGGTAGTGGTGTTCCTGGTGGATCCGACCCGTCTCACTGCCCTGATGCAGCTCGCAGCATATTCCAAGACGACTCCCGGGCCTGCCGTGATCATGCCTTACGGCCATGCCTGTCAGCAGATCTATGCAATCCCGCGTGCCGAAGGCGAATCCGATGATCCTCACGCGGTGGTGGGGATGACCGACATGTATGCAAGGCGTTTCATCGGGAAGGACCAACTATCTTTCGCTGTTCCGTTCAAGCTCTATCAGCGTATGGATGCGGATGTGGAGGAATCGTTCCTCACCAAAGGCAAATTCAAGATCAATTTCGATACCTGCCTTCGAGACGAACCGAGGGACAAACCGGAAGAGTCTCCCGATGAATGATGTGAAAACGATCCGTCTCCCGCAGATTGGATTCGTTTGACTTCCGTAACACGGGAATCGATAGTGCCAGACAGTGAACCGTATCTCACTAAGGTATGTTAGCCTCCGATGATTTTCGGCGAAAATAATATATCTTAACGAACGTGAATTTTACCCTATGAATGCCAGGGACGAGATCGTCGACGCAATGGAAGGGCGCAGGGCCGAACTGCCTCCGCCCGCCGTATTCACTTCGACTGCCACCGTGAGTCAGATGGACTCTTCGGGATGCAGTTGGCCCGAGGCCAATTTCGATCCGCAGAAGATGGTGGGGCTGTCCCTGGAGATGAACCGCAGGTTCGGATTCGGTTCCGTCAGGCTCCCCTTCTCCATCGCCGTGGAGGCCAAGGTACACGGCTGTGAGGTTGCCGAAGGCAAGAAGGACACTCCGCCTATGGTCCTCAGTTCCCCCTACGCAGGCAAGGGCGCTCTTTCCGACGTCCCCGACCTTATGCCTGTCGACGAATTCCTTTCCAGCGGCTGGGTAGCATCCGTGCTGCAGGCCGCCGAACTGATGAACAAGCATGAGGAGGTCTTCAAGACGGTCTCCATCGACGGTCCCTTCTCGGTCGCCGAGTTCCTGGCAGGTGCCGAGAACATGATCATGGGACTCCTGATGGAACCGGCTCTGGTCGATAAGTGGATCTCCGCCATGGTGCCTTACCAGGAAGCGTATGCATCCCGCGTGACCGAGCTCTGCGACAACGTGATGGTAATCGAGGAAGCCGATACAAGCATCCTGCCTCCGGAGTACTTCGACCAGGTCATCGGTTCCAAGCTTCCCGGAGTGATCCTGAAGGCCATGAAGTCATCCTTCTGTTCGCTGCACAGCTGCGGAGACACCATCGCCGTGGTCGACGAGCTTTCCAATCTCGGAGAGGACCTGATCTCCTGCGAAGCATCCGAATCCCCCAGGGCATACACCGAGAGGATTCACCGCAAGTGCAAGGTGTTGGGTTCCGTCAACCCTATCCGGGTCCTGATGCAGGGAACCCCGTTGGATGTCCTGGAGGCAGCTGCCCATTCCGTCGAGGCCGGATTCGACCTCATCGGACCCGAATGCGGAGTATCCCCGCTTACCTCCGATGAAAATCTGATGATGCTGTCTCATTACCGTGAGCGCCTGAGGTAACAAATCCAACCCACCGTTACCTTATTAACGGGGTATGTATCCACTGATACATGTCTGATATCAGGAAGGCATTGGCAGAACACTTGATGTTCTTCAAAGGGTGGGCAGTCTACCTGCCGTTCCTGATACTGATTCTGTGCAACTTCACCGATCAGTATTTCATCACCTTCCAGGGCGGAGTAGCCACCAAATCCTACACCCTCAGCATGCCCGTCTACTGGGTGCTGGTCTCCATCGGAACCGGTATTTCCGCCATCATGGCCATCCTCCTGAAGCAGCACATCGATGCGGGAGACACCGACGCCATGAACAGGTCGGCGTCGAACGCTATTGTTTACACGATCATCTTCTCGCTTATCATTTCGTTAATCGTGTATCTGATCCTTCTGCCCATTCTGTACAGTTTCACTGAGGATGCGGTGGCGGATACCGCATTCGATTTCATCAACCCCCTACTCGTCTTCAACTTCGCCATTACAGTCAACATGGTCCTGATGGCCATTCTGCTGACAATCGGCGAGAGGAAGAAGTATCTGTTCTGTCTCGGCCTTACCCTCTTCGCAGAACTCGCCGTGGATCCCATCTTCATCTTCATCTTCGATATGGGCGTCTACGGAAACGGTCTCGGTACCGTGACCAGCTTATCAATTTCCGGATTGCTGGCACTTTATTGGTTGCTGAGGGGAAAGACGACTCTGAGGATATCATGGAGATTCGTGAGTCTGAAACCGGAAGACCTTCGGAGGGCTGCCAAGGGAGTGTTCGTCTACGCCGTTCCGATCGCATCGCAGCACATCGGTGAGCTGGTCGTCCGTCTCAAACTGTATCTCACTTATTCCCTGACCTACGGAATCCCCATGCTGTACAGCTCCTTCGTGGCGATCATCGGCAGCGGAACCGCGGCGTCCACCGGAAAGGAATACAAGAGACTCTACGAGGAGAACGACATCGACGGTGCATATTCCGTGTTCAAAACGGCCATGCTCGAAGCTTTCATCCTGATGATGATCATCAGCACCTTCATGTATGTGTTCGACGAGGAGCTCATTTGGTTCTTCGTCAACCACTCGTCATTGGAGGAGTCCTCGTACATCGGGGTTTGGACCCTGGACGTCCTCTGTTTCTCGGGACCGTTCCTCGGACTCAAGATCGCCTGCGGAGCCGTTTATTCGGACAGGGTGGGCCTGAAGAGGGACTACTTGGATATTCTTCTGATCGTTATCGTCAGGACCATCATACTGGTCTACGCTCTCGAGTACGATTTCGCCATGGCGATGTACCTCATCCTCGCAGAGCGTATGGTCATCGGTATCCTGGCGGTCCTCCAGGCAAGGATGTACATCCTCTCCAAGAAGAAGAGGGTCGGTCCGGTCACAGCAAGTAGTAGCTGAATTCCTCGCCTTCGTAATCGGAACTGATTATTCCGACGGGATAGTATGCAGACACGCCGGGAGAAAGGTACGGTACCCACTGATACTTCACACCCGATAACCATGAATATTGTTTGATAGCCGGGGCGTGAACGGTGGTCTCACAGAAGTAATACTTGGTGTCTTCCACGGTGAAGTTGTACGCATCCGACAGGAGCGTGTATTCGCTCAGAGCCACTGCGAAGGTCATATGCGACGGCAGAACTACGCACGCAGTGGAGAATCCTAACGATTTCAGGACAGAAGCAAGCAGAATCGATGTATCCTCGCAATCACCGAATCCGGAGTATATGGTCTGCTCGCAGTAGGCCCAGTAATCGGTGGACTCAGCGTTGCTTCCGCTGCCGAGCACATATTGATTGTGGTCGTAGCCGTATTCGTAGCTGATCTGGCCGAACGCGAGTACGAACTCAGCGAACAGTTCGTCGTTGGAGGAATAAACTCCGTATTCCTCTTTCAACGCAGTTGCCAGTTTCGTGACTGTATCAGAGGAAGTTGTGAATTCGGTGACCCAGGAATATGATTTGTAATTCCTCAGATTATCCAAATCCAGCAGTTTTGTATTCTTGAGATACCCGTTCCAGTAGTCGCTGTATTGGTATTCCAGCGTCATGCTGTATCTCTTACAGGCGCTTTGGGTCAAACCGTATCTCCACGCATAGGCGCGGGTGTATGTGCCAGATGTATCGTATTTCCCGTCACCTTCGATGTATGAGATGGTCCCAGATACGGTGTAAGCATCTGACGCTGTCGTGAGGGTGAATACAACTGTATACTCGCCGTAGGACAGTTTGGATTTTTCGGCAACTAGCAGGGATGTGTCGGTGCTGTCCGAAACAGTGGTCTTCCTGCCAAGATCCCACGGAGTGGTGTGCTGCTTGTAGGTATTCTCATATGTGCCAGTAGCGATTTTATCCTCGCCTTTTGTCAGGACCATGGTAATCTCAGTGAAATCGGCTGTTGCGTTACCTGTGAATGAAGTATTCTCTTCGAGCCAAGTTTCATCGTATCCTGCAAGACTAATGACCATCGCTCCGTTCGCATTGAATGTTAATGAGAGAAGGCCCTTATTGAAACCATCCCCGTCCACTCTTGCATAATCGAACTTGTCGCTGTAAGCGTTGTAGAAATAGGTCGGTCTATCTCCTGTAGAACTATCCACGGTAACCAAACAAGTATCGGAGTAAGAGCCAAGTCTGGCGGTAATAGTCGTCTGTCCTGTACTGACTCCTTTGATCTTTCCTCCGTCCACCGTAGCTACTGATGAATCGGAAGACGACCACTCGATGTCCGAATATGATTTGCCGGAAGGGAGGGACCAGGTACCCAGTTGGTACGGGTCGGCATCATTGGTAGAGAGGGTGAGTTTGGTGCTGGAGAGTCCGAAGTACTCCGGGACGGAGTCGTCGTATGCCTCATTTCCGAAGAGGAATAGGACTGAGGCGAAACCGGCGAGAACCCCGACGCAGATAGCCGCGATAACAATGATACTCCCGTCCCTCATGTTGCTGCCTCCTCCACCGGATAGAATCCGTAGTAACCGATTGTTCCGCTGTAACGGCCGATATAGTGGGAATAGTACTCTCCTGAATAAGTGCCTGCAGATGCTCCCACAGGCTGGTATCCGTTCACGGTCGTTTCGCAGGCGTAGTATGTTACCCCATTGACAACGGCCTTCAGAATTTCTCCGGAGGACAGTTCGGGGGCAGTATAGTTATCGAGTGCAACAGCAGCCATCGCATGACCCGGAATAATCACGACAGCGGTCTTGTAGCCTGCCTGCTTGTAGATTGCATCAGCCAGGAATGTTGTATCCTCGCAATCCCCCTTTCCGCTGTACACGGTCTCCATCGGGTATGCATAGTAGTCCTGGTCCTTGTAGTGCGTATTGTCGGAGTATTGATCCTCATCGAGCTCGTATGTGAAATTGAGCTGTATGAACGAGAGTATGAAGTCAGCGTAGCGCTGATTGGTCGTACAGCTTCCGTACGCCTTGATGTAGAGATCCTTCAGGTAGGATTCTATGGCAACGATAGTGGGGGTTATGACCACGAAGTTTGTGGTGGCCTCCCAGTTGGGAATGCATCCGTAGGTAGTGGCGACCGTTCTATGATGATATGTGGAATCGTTCTTTTGAGTGAGGTATTCGGCCGCATCGTAGCTGATGCTGAATGAGAATTTGCCCCCGTCGAACTTCCATCCGTAGGTGTGATACACATCAACCCTGAATTCGAAGTTGTAAACCACAGGTGTACCTCCGTCGGAACAGGTGGCAGTGACCGTATATGTGTCGTAATACTGGGGGCAGAACGTCATGGTCCCCCCGTTTTGGGTAATGGGTGTGACGGAATCCCCGTCCCTTTTGACATTCCAATCGATAGTTGTGTACGTCTGCGAGATCGATTCTGCGAGTGTGATCACCGCATCCTCCCCGCTGGCGGTGAGGGTGGCTGTAGAGGCATCGAAACCGCTCACAGCAGTCAGACAGAACTCCTGGTCGGCATTGGCCATGTCTCCCAATGAAATACCCGAATTGAAACTCTTGCCGTACAGAGATCCATGAAGATTGGTCTGAACCATCGGCAGGACCAATGCGGCGGAGATGATGATTATCGCAACCACCAGCACCATCGCAACGGCCGGTCCTTTGGAACGCTTGGGTTCGACGTACGGTTCCTGATAGACGTACGGATCGGTGTAGGTACCGGTCTGCTGTTCGTCAGGGGTGTATGTGACCGAAGTCCCGGTCTGCAGGAGGGAGGGACGGATATAGCATCCGCAGTTTACGCAGAACGAATCCTCTGCAGAAACCTCCCTGCCGCACTCGGGACAGAACATAGCTTATCATTGCCCCTCTGGTATAAGTCAACAATCACGACAAAATGCAGACAATCCAACCAATTCAGAAGAACGCTGGAGTCGGGGGAGGGAGTCGAACCCCCATATCAGGATCTGCAGTCCCGCTCATAGCCGCTGTGATACCCCGACCTAGCATACGGGATTAAAGGTACGCCTTATTAAACCCTTTCGCAGGGGCCAGTATCACATCTTGTTCAGAAAAGAGAACGGGCCTTGTTGATGGCCTTGTAACCCTCTTCGGTACGGCCCGCTTTACAAAGAAGATTTCCCAGAGCAAGCCACGAATCCGCATCGTCTGGGTCATATTCGAGGAATTCCTTCAGGTGCCTGATCGCGCCTTCCAAATCCCCTTTCTTCTCGAGGATCATGCTGCCGTTGCGGCCGCAGGTCTCCTCGTCCTTCACCGAGAGCATCTCGCGCTGTGCGGTACGGTAGAATACTTCCAGGGAACCCTCGGTGAGCCATGGGTACCTGGATCTCAGCAGCCTGCTGAATTCGGCCTGCCTGGCACTGTCGTACGTGCACTCGTTCCCCTTGAAAAGATTGCGGGGGACGTTGACCGTGAGGCTCCCGTGAGCCACCTGTATGTATCCTTCGGGAGCCGCCAGCCAATCACTTCCTGAATTTCACGACGCGTCCGCACTCGTCCCTCTTCTGGACGCCGAAATCCTTCATCTCGGCGATCTGAGCGGAGGTGAACACGGGACCGTCCTTGCAGACCCTCTGTCCGTCCATGACGCAGCATCCGCAGACTCCGGCACCGCACTTCATGTGCCTCTCCAGGGACAGCTGGCATTCTACGCCCAGCTCCTGGCATGCCTTGTAGAGGAAGTAGAGCATCACCTCGGGTCCGCAGGCCACGACGCAGTCGTACTTCTTCTCGGCGTATTTCTCCTTCATCAGCTGCACGGCGTTGCCGTGGAAACCGAAGGAACCGTCGTCGGTGGAGTACCAGACGTTCTTGGCGGCCTTCTCGGCCCTGTCCCTCAGGACGATGTCCCTCTCGGAACGGGCTCCGATGATGGTGTCCGCACCGGTTGCCTCTACAGCAGGCATGATGGATGCGGTACCGATACCTCCTCCGATGATGAGGTATTCCCTGCCTGGGGTGAGGTCGTATCCGTTACCGTAGGGTCCGCGGACCCCGATGACATCGCCTTCCTTCAGCTGGTGGAGCCTCTCGGTGTCGGGACCGATCCTCTTGACGCTGATCGATTTAATTTTCCCAGTGGAAGACAGGGACATGGGGATCTCCTCCATGCCGGGGCACCAGACCATGACGAACTGTCCGGGTTTCGCTTCGGCATCGAGTTCGAACTCGAAGGTCTTGGTGTCGTAGTTGTTCTCGGTGGCCTTCAGGATCTTGACGTAATCACTCATGTGCCGCACCTACCATGGATTTGATGGAACCGTATCCGTATTCCTTCATGAACTTCTCGAGTCCGTCGTTGACCTTCCCGAATACCTCGGGTCCGTCGGTCAGGACCGCACTTCCGATTTGGAAAGCATCGGCACCGGCCATGATGTATTCCGCTGCATCCCTCCAGTCGGTGATTCCTCCAACTCCCACGAGAGGGATGGAAACAACGCTCTTCAGGTCGTAGATTGCCCTTACTCCGACAGGTTTCACGGCGGGACCGGATAGTCCGCCGAACTTGTTGCTCAGGAAGGGTTTGGCGAACTCGGGGGAGATGACCATGGCCTTGAGGGTATTGATGGCCACAATGGCATCGGCGCCTCCGTCCTGGGCGGCGAGTGCGATCTGCTGCAGGATGTGGGTGTTGGGGGTGAGTTTCACCCAAACGGGGATGCTCACCGCTGATTTCACAGCCTCGACGATGCTTTTCACGAGTGCGGGGTCGGTTCCGATCTCCATACCGTATCCCTTGGCGTGGGGACAGGAGAGGTTGAGTTCCACTGCGCAGGCTTTGTAATCCTCCATCTTACCTGCGAGCATGGCGAACTCGTCGGCATTTCCTCCGGCGACGGATCCGACGATGTTGCCGTGGGGGACGGCCTCGGCCATCTCCTCGGCGAAGAGCTCGATTCCGGGTCCCGGGAGTCCCATGGCGTTGACGAGACCTCCCTTCACCTCGGTGAAACAGGGGTTCGCATGCCCGGCTTTGGGTTCGGAACCGATGGATTTGGACACCACTGCCCCGGCGCCGGCCTTCAGCATCCTGACCATGGATGCGCCGGTTTCGTCCATGATGCCGGAGGCGACCATTCCGGGGGTCTGCAGGTCCACCTTTCCGACTGCGGTTGAGAGTATTGACATTAATGTTCGGTAAGTCCGACCATAATAAAAGGATGTGCGCGGGCGTACCCGCGCAAGGGGGTTCACCTCTTCTCGAGGACCTTGATCACATGCCAGCCGAACTGGGTGCGGCAGACGCATACCTCGCCGGGTTCCGCCTTGAAGGCTGCGTTCTCGAAGGGCTTCACCATCTGACCGCGTCCGAACCATCCGAGGTCCCCGCCGTGCTCCCTGGAGGGGCATGACGAGAATTCTCCGGCAAGAGCACCGAAATCCTCTCCGGCGAGGACCCTCTCCTTGAGGTGATTGGCGTCTTTCTGGGTCTTCACGAGTATGTGTACACAGTGTACTTCATCTGCCATGCTTTACCATGGTGATTTTCATAAAAATCTGTATCGCAGACATTTATAAGCAGGGCGCGATACACGGGCATGGATTTCGAGTCCGTGCGCAATGATTTCCCTACGATGAGGACAGACAAGGGTGTCTACCTCGACAGCTCCTGTCAGTCCCTGCGCCCGGATTCGGTCATCGAAGCTGTCACCGAATACTACGAGAAGTACCCGGTGTGCGGAGGAAGGAGCGTCCACCATCTCGCCAACGAGGTGTCGATTCGGGTGGACGAGACCAGGGAAGCACTAGCTTCATTCTTCAACGCCGAGTCTCCCAATTCTTTCGTATTCACCAAGAACAGCACCGAGGCCCTCAACACCGTTGCATTCGGTTTCGGATTGAAGAAAGGGGATGCCGTGGTCACCACCGATTCGGAGCACAATTCCAACTACGTCCCGTGGCTGACTCTTAAGGACTCAGTGGGGATAAACCTCAGGCGTTCCGAGTCCGGGCAGGACGGTGTCTTCGACATCGAAGCTTTCAAGAACGCCATGGGCAAGGACGTGAAACTGGTATCCGTCACCCATTGCAGCAATGTCACCGGGTGTACCGTCCCCATCAAGGATGTGGCCGAGATCGCCCACGATTACGGAGCGAAAATCATGGTCGACGGAGCCCAGGGTGCACCCCATATCAAGGTTGACCTCAACGATTGCGGGGTCGATTTTTACGCAACATCCATCCACAAGATGCTCGGACCTTCCGGAATGGGATTCCTGTACGGTTCCGAGGAATCTCTGGAGGCATTGAGGCCCAGCCGTTACGGCGGAGGCATGGTAGGTCTTGTCACCTATTCCGACGTAGATTACGCTCCTGTCCCTGACCGTCTCGAGGCAGGTCTCCAGGATTACGCGGGCATTTTCGGAACCAAGGCCGCAATCGATTACCTCTCCCGCATCGGGATGGACGAGGTCATGAAGCACGATGCAGAGCTCGTGAAATACATGTACGATGTCACCAAAGACATCAAAGGACTCCACATCGTGGGTCCCGAGGATCCTTCGCAGAGGTGCTCCCTGATGTCATTCAACATCGACGGACTCGGTGCCCACGACGTCGCGATGATGCTTGACAGCATGGATGGCATCATGGTCCGTTCCGGAATGCATTGCGCCCATCCGTTCTTCGTCGCCAGGGGCGTAGAGGGCAGCGTCAGGGCTTCCGTTTACCTCTACAACAACCGCAGCGACATCGACCGTCTCGCAGTGGCACTCACCAAGATCTCCGAGACCTTCGGCGAATGATCAGGCGGGTCCGCAGCTGATCGTTATCGAGTTTCCGTTTTCGTTCGTGACAGTATACGAATTCCCTGCCGAAGGTTCTTCAGGAGGTGCGGTATCCCAATCTTCCAAGGGATCCGTTTCTGTCACAGGTTCATCGTCTGGCACATTGCTGCAGAGCATCAGTTTATCGCCGTATCTGCAGACATTCACAGAATCCCCGTAACCCAATTCTATCCTGTCGGTACGGTGTTTGAGCGATGATACGTAACTGTTGCCGTCGTCGTCGCTGATGGTCAGGAAATAACCATCGAGGATAAGCTCATAAGCCGGTGAGGGGAGCAGGATATCGCCCCTCAAAGCGGTCTCATCCATATCGATATCCCAGAGGGCATCGACGAACATCGCGTCCGCCTCCGCAACCTTTTCCATACTGTCGTTCCCGCGGTCTTGGTACATCTCTGATATCGGGACTGCCACCGCCGCCATCAGTATCGCACCGCAGGCGAAAAGGGCGATCCTGGAAAGGGTGAAGCCCATCATAGGCACACCGCCGTTATCCCGTATGCTGGTTTATCATGACAGACGAGTTCCAAGGTGCAGGGTCCCGAAAGGGTCACTGAGTTCAGGAACCTGGTGGCGGGATGTTCCATGAAGGTCCTGGTCTCCGTTCCGTTGGGATCGGTGATCTTGATGCAATAAGCCTCCGCACCCTCCCCGCCGAGGGTGATCTCGTAACCGGGGAGGATGGAGAGATCCAAAGAAAGGGAAGTGCCCGCACCGCCGAAATAAACGGTGCTGGCACTGTTGGTTATGCGTTCGACTTCGGAATCTATCTCCCTGTTGTCGGCAGTGTCTTGGAATCCCTCCGCCAGTCCCGCCAGGGGCGGGACGCAGAGAGCGACCAGGAGGAACGCAAGGGATATCCTCCATGGGAATCCCGTCACGCCCTTCCTGTCCATCACCTCACCACCGGAATCCTCAGGGAGGAGTCCTCTCCGTAGTCGCCTGCGGAGACGCTGACGTTGATGTAGCCCACACCGGAGGTGGTCTTCTGTATGCTGAGGCCTGTGAACGATGCCTGTCCGGCGCTGTTGGTGGTTCCATATACGGTTGCACCGGAAGTTCCCTTGCTCACGTTGCATCCGGTCAGTACGACGGTGGCGTTGGGGATGGCGTCTCCGGAGGTGTCGGTCACGGTGATGGTGAAGGAGACGTTGGTGTTCTTGTCGGTCGTCATGACGATCTGGTCCACGGAACTGTCCACATGTCCGATGGTTTCGGGAGTCTCGATGTTTCCCATCCACCCGACGAGGACTGCGGTCCCCAGAGCGGCGATCACGACGATTATCATCAGTTCCATCGGGAGGCCTTCGATGCCTCCCTTCCTGTTCAGCTTTCTGAGTTTCTTCTTTGCGTAAGCCATCATTTTGCTCACGTTACTCTTCAGCCGTTTGGGGGAGTATATAACCTGGAGAGTACAGTTAGTCCTGCTTCAGAATTTGGTCCTGTATTCAGGTTTTTCGGATGCGGAGGATGTCATGGAACGTGAAATGCACAATTGTAACAAGTGTTTGACCGAAACAACGTACAGTAAATCTCGTTTTCACTCATCAGAAAGTTCTTTGGCTACCAAAGGCGCCATATAATCCGGTAGCGTGAGTATGCCGTTCATGAAACCGACATTGTAGTTCCCCAGCTTGTAGCAGAGTTCGACGTCGTAGTTCTTTTTGTCACCGAGAACGGTCTTTGCCGATTTTGTGTTCCCCGTGTTGGATTTGACCTCTATCAGGCAGGCTTTCCTGTCATGTTTTGCGATGAAATCAATCTCGAGTCCGCTGTCTTTATGGTAATAGAACAGTTTTACCCCATTCTTGCTGAGGATATCTGAGATGACATTCTCGAAAATAGCCCCTTTGTATGTTTCCAGGTTTCCTGTCAGTATATCGGCATAGGTTCCGCGATCCAGCATCGAAACGAACAGTCCTGTATCTGCCATGTAGATCTTGAATACGGAATCGTCCTTGTTTCCGTTCAAGGGGAGCTCCAGTGAGGACAGGTTATATGATTTGTTGATCAGACCGTAATCCGCTAGCCATTGTATGGCGCCCGCATACGTTCTGCCCCTGGCGTTTTTAGACAAAACGCTGTATTGGAATTTTTTGTTCTCCTTACTCAGCTGAGCAGGTATTGAGTCAAACACCTGGTTGATATACCCCATCATTTCTGTGTCTGTGACTTCGTTCTCGTTCTCATCGAGATATCTTCCGAAATCATCGCGATATTGCTCGATCAGGTCCTGCTGTTCGGCTCTGACGGTATTCATATCGTTCTTCTCGATGAACGTGCTGACAACGGAGGGCATTCCTCCGACGCATACGTATTCCTGAAAGTGTCTTTTCATGACTGAATGGATTGGGTCGTCCACAGTTCTTTTGCCTGAAAAACAGTCTTTGATGTAATCTATGATCTGCTGTGATACGCCTTTGGCCCAGAGGAATTCCTCGAAGTCCATCGGATACATGCGTATCGTGTGTTCGAAGCCGACAGGTATGTCACGGTCTTTGCGGTTATAGCCCCTAATTCCCAGGAGGGAACCCGTCGCTATCAGGTCATAACGTCCGTCTTCGATGAATGCTTTGATACTGAAACGTGCTCTTGCGCATTCCTGGATTTCGTCAAGTATAATCACGGTATGCCCCGGAATGAATTTAGCATCGGGCAATACTGCAGTAATCCTCATCGTTATCCTATCGATATCGATGTCTCCTTCGAAAGCGGCTTTGGCAGATGTGGTCTTTTTAAAGTCTATGTAGACCACATTATCATAGTTGCTTCTGGCGAATTCTTTCACCGCAACGGTCTTACCGATCTGCCTGAGTCCCTTGACTATTGCTGCTTTCTTCTTACAAAGTCCGGAATTCTTCCATTCCGAAAGGGCATCGATAATCTTTCTTCTGAACACATTCAGACATCTGCTTTCCGATACTAAAACATTTTTCAAGCGACTTTTTAGGAATTCTGCACGTTTTTCCAGCGACTTTTTACGAATTCTGCACGTTTTTCCAGCGACTTTTGAATACGACAATCGATATCAGTACTGCTGGACACCAGACACATACTTCAATCGGATAGATCAGAATGCAATCTACCCCAACGTCGATGGCAAAGGGTACTGAACATCGTTATCGTTAGTTCTTCTTGAGAGAGGATGGTTGATGATTGTGAGGCAGCGATGTGCAGGGAGTATGGGCTTCTCGAGTCCATGATGAATAACCCCTTTCGTGATCCGAACCATGTTCAAGCGTTCGGAATCCACCTTTCGCCTAGTTTGATCCGCGTTTTGCTTAAAAAGAAACCCTGGTTTTGACTCAGTTACGAATATCGTAACATGTTCGTAATTGTCCATTAATATGTACTGACTCAATCATTAACACATGATAAAAGCGGGAGACCTCGAAAGGTATCACTTCCGCATGACGGTCGGTTGTGACGGAGCTACCTTCGAGTTAGATGCAGACTTCACTACTGATTTGTTGGTTATCGAAACCCATCGCGGAGAGAGACGCAGGGTCGCCATGATCATGGGTTCCGCCCAGAGAGAGGGCCTCCGCAATGAGGTGTGCCGTCAGGGATTCACCGGTTGGACCAAGAAGATCTCCAAGGACGCGGACGTGCCCAAGCTTCAGTCCATGGTGCATTCCAAGTGCAGGTCCCGTTCGATATACACGATCGTGGATCAGGACAGCGTGCCTTACTAGTTCACCTTGTATCTTCTCAGTGTCGCCCAGTATCTTGGGCTTCCGGACGAGGAGATCGACTTCTGGGTTGATGAGGTGAATGCAGCCCACGGTGTGGTTCCGGTACCGATCCCCACAGCATTTTGAGCGAATTCATGCGGAAGTAGCGGGTTTAAGCCTTTGCAGAGACGGCTCTTTAGTCGAAATAACACACACGGAGGATGCTGTGCACCGCACCCTTCGGGGTGAGTTCGCTCTTCATCACCATCACCGAGTTGGGGATATAGGTGGCGAATTCCGTGGTCTGATATCTGCTGAACTCGTGGACCAGATTGGCTCTTCCTTCTATGCGCCCTACGGTGATATGCGGTCTGAAGGGTTTCTCGTCGAAGGGAATGTTCATGGTTTTGAACCGGGCCGAGAGTCTCTCTGATATCTCCAAAAGAGGCATCTCTGTACTGATTCCCGCCCACAGGATCCTCGGATTCCTCTGATTGGGGAACGCTCCCAGACCCTTCAGGGTTATGCGCGATGCCTTGACTCCGGCGATGGCCTCGTTGACAGCGGTCTCGATATCATCGACCCTGTCCTCTTCTATGTCTCCGATGAAACGGAGTGTAATGTGCATCTGCCCCATCGGAGAGGTCCTGACCCCGCGGACTTTCGAAAGATCCTCCATCATCGGTCTGAGCCCTGCTGTGTTGGGCATCGGGATGGAAACGAAAACCCTGATCTTCGCCATACTGAATCGCCGTATCCGAAATGGGGTCAGGCAGCATCCTGTTCCGTTGCGCCGGCCTGCATCTTCTTCTCGAGAGCTTCAAGTGCCCTTCTGGCGGCGGGGTTGCCCCTCTTCTTGGCTTTCTGATACCATTCCCTGGCCTTGCGGGGGTCTTTCTCGATGCCGATACCGTCCTCGTAGTACCTTCCGAGGATGTACATCGACTGTGCATCTCCCGCACGGGCGCTCTTGAGGAAGGTGTCGAAGGGCGATTCGTCTTTGAGAATCGCCTCGCTCTTGCGTTCCTCCACGATCTTCTGCGAGATGACGTGACCCTGCTGGGCGGCTTTGCGGTACCATTTCAGTGCCTCGGCCTTGTCGACGGAAGTACCGTGACCCTTGTCGTAGCATTCGCCGAGATAGTATTGGCAGAACACATTGTCCTTCTCGGCACCCACTTTGAACAGAGAGAACGCCTTCTTGTAGTCCTGGGGGACCGCATCTCCGATGTAATATGCTTCCGCCACATGGAAAGCCGACTTGATGAAACCCTTGTCGGCAAGTTCCTTGTGCATCTCGAATCCTTTCTTGGCATCCTTGGGGACGCCTTTTCCACGGGAGTAGCAGTTCGCCAGGGTGAATGTTGCCTTCATGTATCCGTCGTCTGAAGCATAAGTGCATAGTTTCAGGCCGAGTTCGGTGTTCTTAGCGATACCGGTTCCCGACATAAGTGCACTGCCTGCGAGGAAGCATCCCTCGGTGTTACCGTATGCGGCCGCCCTCAGGGCGTAATATATGGCGAGTTTCGCATCCTTCTTCACTCCGCTGCCCGATGAATAGCATTCGTACATGTGGATGCATGCGGAAGCCCTGCCGAGATCGGCAGCGTTCCTGAAGCATTCGATGGCCTTCGATTCATCCTTTCTGAGGATCTTCCCGCCTTTGGCGTACAGCTGTCCCAGCATCACCAATGCATCGGGGAATCCTTGCTCCGCGGTCTCTTTCAGAAGACGCAGTCCCTCATCCCTTTTCTCCTCCACTATGCCTCCGAGCATGCAGCGGGCCATACCGAAAGTGGCCTTCACTCCGCCGAGGGTCTGACCTACTAGGAACCATCCGTAGGCCATGTCGGGATCCTTGTCGGTACCGACTCCGTCGAGGTAGCATCTGCCCGCTTCGTAGATGGCCTGCGGATCCTTCTTGTCCGCTAGTGCCAGATAGATGGAGAGTGCATGGGCGCGGTCCCTCTGTACGCAGTATCCGTGCTCGAGGCACCAGGCGTATTTCAGGATGGCCCTGATGTTACCCGTGTCGGCGGCCTTGAGGAGCAGGGAGAGTCCTTCCTCCTTCCTGCGTTCGGTACCCGCTCCGCGCATGAGGCAGAGTGCTTTCTCGCACATCCCGTCAGGGTTGCCGAGTTCCGCCGATTTATCGAAGAACGAATATGCCTTCACCGGATCGAATGGAGTCCCGAGTCCTAGATAGCTGCCCATGCCGGCCATAAACGCCGCCGCTCCGTTGTTCTCTGCGAGCTTCTCGCAGTATCCGAAGAATTCCCTGTCCTCGGGAACGGGATTCTTCCTGAAGTGCTTCTTAAGCCAATCGTTCGCAGGCAGGTATCCGCACATGTAGGCGTAGACGGCCCAGAACGTCGCAGACAGTCTGTCTCCGGATTCAAGTCCGCGGCTGTAGTACTGCGATACCATGAACGCTCCGGCGGGATTCCCCTGCAGAGCCGATTCCATGTAAAGACCGAAAGCTTCCTTGCCGCCGTCGATGGCGAGTGCCTGCGCTCTGTCGAAAGTCTCTTTTCCGCAGCATCCTGCGTTCTGAAGAAATGCATCTTCGGGTTTGGACATAGGATATATCTCCTGAATAGGTAAAGATGAAAGACCGGATGGTGTCCGGGGTTGTTCTGTCAGGATCTCAGGCCTTTGGCGAGTACCTTCCTTTGACGGAGGCCTTTGCCAGGACATGGTCCTTGCTTACTTTCATGAGGTCGTCTACGCTAAATCCGGTCCTGAGGACGGGCACGAAGTCCAGTGCGAGCACCGTGAGGATATATGTGTGCTCCTTGTCGGGAGGGGCGGGACCGCCGTAGAACGATGCCTTCTTGGGATCGTCTATGCCGTGCTGGTACCAGCTGTTGGCTCCCTGCACGAGATCGCCGTCTTCCTGGGAGGCGTTCTCGGGAAGCTCGGTCTTCCTGAGACCAGAGACGAGCCAATGAACCCATTTGAAGCCGCAGGGCGGGACGGAGTCGGGGTCATCGAAGATGACCGCAAAAGATGCCGTGCCGGCGGGTGCGTCGGTAATCTTCAAAGGAAGGGAGCGCGAAGGCATGTGTCCGTGGGTGAACTCGGTGCCTTTGGCGCCGAACCGGTCTTCGATGATGCCGTCGGTGATTCCGCTGCAGCTTATTTCCATGTTATAAGAGATGGCGTCAGTCCTTAATAGACTTGAGCCGAGATTCCCTCTCGCGGTCGAGTCTCCTGTTGCGGAAATAGAGCAGCATGTCGGTCGCCACGAGGCAGATATCCAGGAAATAGAACGCCAGGACGTAGTTGAACTCGCCGTTCACCGCATGGGCCGCGATACCGAAGCAATAGCCTATCTCGATTATCACTTCGAACGCGATGCTCTTGCCGACGGCGGTACGGCTCACCCATGACTTGTGGATGTTGAACGGCCACGAAGCTGCGAAGCACAGCAGCATGCATGTTTCTAACAGACTTGCTAACGTAGTGCTTACTCCCAGGACCTGTTGTCGGTGACGTGCTTAGCCTTTCCTTCGAAACGCTCCACGCTGCCGGGCAGATTGATCTTGACGACGGCCTTGAGATTGAGGATCTCCTTGAGCCTTGCCTGAACGGTCTGGGTCATCTCATTGATCTTGTTCATGTCGTCGGTAAGGGCTTCCTGTGTGAACTCGACGTCGATGACCATCTTATCCATGTAGTTCTCGTTGGTGAGGGTGATGTGGTAGAACGGTGCGAGGAAGGGCATCTCTCCGATGACGGCTTCGATCTGCGAGGGGAAGACGTTGATTCCCCTGACCACGATCATGTCATCGCTCCTGCCGGTGATCCTTCCGAGACGGGGATGGGTCCTGCCGCAGGTGCATTTCTCCCAGGTGAGGGTGGAGATGTCGCCGATCTTGTACCTGATGAGGGGGAAAGCCTCCTTCTGGAGCATGGTTACAACGACCTCTCCCGGCTGTCCGTCGGGAACGGGGTTGCCGTCCTTGTCGAGGATCTCGATCAGAGCGAGGTCTGCCCATACGTGGGCTCCGCACTGCTTCTCGCACTCCACGAACATGGGGCCGTAGAACTCGCTGGCTCCGTAGCAGTTGTGGGCACGGATACCGGTCCTGTCGTACAGCTTCTTCCTCATGCTCTCCGACCAGGGTTCTCCTCCCGCGAGGGCGATTCTGACCTTGGTGTCCTTCCTGATGTCGATACCCTTCTGGTCGCAGACATCGGCGATGTGGAACATATATGAGGGAGTACCTGCGAGACAGGTGACGGGGAGGTCCTGCATGAGCTGGATCTGCCTGTCGGTGTTTCCGACTCCGGTGGGGACGACGGTGGCTCCCGCTTTCTCTGCGGCGTAGTGGGCTCCGAGACCTCCGGTGAAGAGTCCGTAGCCGTGCATGTTCTGGAAGACGGTGGAAGGTCCCACTCCGAATGACACCATTCCCCTGGCGAGCGACTCGCTCCAGTTGTCGATATCCCTCTGGGTATATCCGACGACGGTGGGCCTGCCGGTGGTTCCCGAGGACACATGGATCCTGACAAGCTCCTCGTAGGGCCTTACGAAGAGGTGGTCGGGGTAGTTGTCCCTGAGGTCGGATTTCCTCATGAAGGGGATCTTCCTGAACTGCCTCATGTCGGTGATGTCGTCGGGGGTGAGTCCGACGGATTCCATCCTCTTCCTGAAGAACTCGGAGGAGTCGTACATGGTACGGATCTCCTTCCTGAGCAGTTCGAACTGCATTTTCTTGAGGTCCTCTGCAGGCATGGTCTCGAGTTCTTCGTTCCTGAAAGTCATTGTTTCACCGGACGTGTCAAGTGTCATCATTTGACACGGTTCTATACGGGTGTTATCCCGCGCGCATATATAGGATGTGCGGACATTCCGATAAGTTCCGTTTATATCCAGCTTTTCCGTTCCCTTGGATATGAGTGAAGTATTCGAACTCGCAGGTAAGAAATGCCGCACTTTCTCCGCAGGGGAGGGAGGACCGGTGATCTTCGTGGGTATCATGCCCGGCGGGGAGGAGTTCTCCAAGATCGAGGAACTCCTCGCGGACGACGAGGAATGTTTCACGGTCTTCGGTTTCGAATGCAGGGAATGGAACGACGATTTTTCTCCGTGGAGTTTTGACGGAGGCAACGGACAGGTCTTCGGTTCCGGAGGAAAGGAGACCCTTGCATGGCTGAAAGAGCATGCCATCCCATACGTGCGTTCGGAATTCCCTTCCTGTTCCGAATTGGCCATCGCGGGATATTCCCTGTCGGGATTATTCGCACTCTGGTCGCTCTACGAATCAGGCCTCTTCAGGGGCGCGGCCTGTTGTTCTGGGTCATTGTGGTTTGGTAACTGGGATAAGTACGCCGATACACACAAGGTGCCGGAAAACGGAGTTGTCTATCTGAGCCTCGGAGGCAAGGAACCCGGTTCCGGAAATCTGCTCACGGCATCGATCGGAACTCAGTATCAGAAGCAGAAGAAGCGCTTCGAGAAGGATTCGAACCTGAGGGCATTCACCATGGTCATGAACTCCGGAGGCCACTTCTCGGATCCCGCCGGAAGGCTTGCCAAAGGAATCAAATGGCTGGCCGAGGAACTCTCCGTTTACTGAGAAGAAAGGGGGGTGAACCCCCTAAGTTGTTTCAGAAGTCCCTCTTGTTGAAGAGGTAGAATGCACCTATGTTGGTCATGATTCCCCAGATTATCATGACCGCTCCGGCCCTAATCACATCGGCACCCGTCAGGGCGATGTAGTCGATGTAAGGTGCGGCATCCAGCACAATCGGCCTTGTTCCTTTGAAGACGTAGGAGATGTATCCGGACGCATCATCGATGCTCCACCAGGTTTCAATGTGGGCAAAGCTGTTCAGTAATCCGGAAATGAGTCCAATCAACAGTATGAAGAACACCAGCGTGAGGATGGATGCGGTACTTCCCTTCTTCGAGAAAGCACTGAAGAGCATCGATACGCCGCAGACACCGAATACTGCGCAGAAGGCCAGTACCAGAGACTGTCCGAATGCCACGGAGTCGAATGCACCGGGGGCGGTCAGTGACAGTATGGCTGCATACAGGTAGTAGATCAGGATGAATGCACCGACAGCAATCATCGAAGCCATCAGTTTACCCATGAATATAGACCATTTTCTAATCGGTTTGGTGAAGAGGACCAGTGCAGTGCGGTCTTCGAATTCGGAAACGATGGATGTTGCCGTGAACAGTACTCCTGCAAGTTCGACAAGTATCACTGCGAAGGAAACAAAGCTGCTCAGCACATCTCCCTTCGAATCGTAGGGGCTGTTGAATACAATAGGAATGATGGTTTGGAGCAGTACCACGGCAAGAACAAGCGCTCCGAACAGGAGGATCTTCTTCCCCCTGAAGAATTTCTTGATTTCGTTCTTGGCGATTACATACGCCTGCCTCATATCATCTTTGAAATCTACGTGCATCTTACCTCGACTCCTTGATAAGTGCCAGATATCTGTCTTCCAGTGCGTTGGAACTCTCGGACATTCCGTATATGGGGAAGTCGAGCTCTGCCATCTGCCTGAAGAGGACCGCCATGTCTGCGGTATTTCCTCTGAGCCTGACGTTGATGTCTCCGCCCATGCGCTCGGCGGAAACAACATTGTCGAGCCTGCTGATCTGAGCGATCATCTCGTCGTTGGGGGCCTGCAGAGGCTTGACAACGACGATTCTGGTGTCGGAATCGGCGATGATGTGCTCGTAATCGTCGTCAGCTACGAGTGTACCGTGGTTGATGATGGCGATTCTGTCGCAGAGGTCGGAGACCTCGTGCATCATGTGGGAGCTCATGAGAACTGTCAGGTTGTTATTGTCGTTCCTGATGTTTTTGAGGATCTCCCTCATCTCCGCCATTCCCCTGGGGTCGAGTCCGGAAGTAGGCTCGTCGAGGATGATGACGCTGGGATCGTTGAGGAGTGCGAGACCGATGCTGATCCTCTGCCTCATACCTTTGGAGAATGTTCCAATCTTCTTGTCGGACCAATCCTGCATCTTCACCTTTGCGAGGATTTCCTCGGTCTGGGTCTGTATGCTGTCCTTGCTCATTCCGAATATCTCGCCTACATACCTGAATGTCTCAACGGGTGAGAGATAGCCGTAGAATTCCGGTGTTTCCACCACGGTTCCGACCCCCTCGAGAGCGGTCTTGGGGTCATCGAAGACATCGTACCCGTTGATGTACACCCTGCCCGAGGTGGCGTGGATGAGATTGGTTAGTATCTTGAGCGAGGTGCTCTTTCCGGCTCCGTTCGGCCCCAGGAGACCGGTGAAGCTGTTCTTCCTGATCTGCAGCGAGAGGTCGTTGACGGCAACGAAGTCGCCGTAGACCTTGCGCAGGTTCTCGAACTCGATGGGATATTCGGATGTCATCCGATCACCCTCTGTTTTCCTTTCATTTGCTCACTTCCGATTGCGCAGGTTCATTTGCGCTTTCTGGAGTTTCATCAGCGGATTACTATATAAACTTTACATCTGTTACGATAATAATTTATCGTGACACGATAAAAAATAGTCGTACATTATTAATATAACAAATATAATACCAAAGCATGGGAGAATCCGGGAAGACACGTCTTCAGAGGATATGCAGCATCGCGAAATACATCGTACTGGCAGGTATCGTCCTGTGTTTACTGATCCTGCTGGGATCTGTATGTCTGTTGGTGATGGCCTCCGTCGACTCTGCGTTCGTGACCGAGGGTCTGAGCCGCGAAGAGATGTACTTCCTGCTGTTGATTTCGATTCTCAATCAGATTGTCAGCAGCATACTGTTCTATTTCCTCTATCAGCTGAGCAAATCCATCGGTGACGGCAATTCGCCGTTTGTCTCAGCCAACGTATGGCTGCTGAAGAAGATGGCGATCCTCCTTCTCATCGGTTGGATTATCGGTACCTGTGCGTGCTTCGTACTCTCCGCAGTATGGTCATTGCCCCTGACAGGAATCAACGGGGACGCACTCCTCATGGCGGGAATAATCTACGTGATATCCCTGGTCTTCGAGTACGGCGTGCGTCTGCAGGAGGAATCCGACGGATTCGTGTGATAGCATGCCGATCATCGTGAGACTTGACAGGGTCATGGCGGACCGGAAGATATCCCTCAACGAACTCGCTGAGAAGGTAGGCATCACCAACGTCAATCTGTCCAAGCTCAAGACAGGCAAGGTTTCAGGTATCAGGTTCTCCACTTTGGAACTGATATGCGAGGCACTGGACTGCCAGCCCGGGGACATAATGGAATTCGTTCCCGAATCGAAAGAAGAATAAGACCCAGAAGGCCCCGGAGGGCCCTCCGGATTCAGGGGAAGGTGATGGTGCCGATGACCCTGAGCTTGCCGCCGTCGTAGTACATCAGCACGCCTTTGTCGCCGGACTTGTGAATCATCTTGCCGTCGAGTTCGAAGGTGACCTCGGAGTCCTTGTCGGCTCCTGCGAGGACCACGCGGACGGGCAGGATCTGCATCCAGTGACCGACGTGGAGCATCATGCCCTCCTTGACGGCGTTCTTCCAGTATTTGTTGTACTGGACCTTGCCGTGGTAGGAGTCGCTCATCTTGATGCCGGGGTCGGTGGAACACACGAATCCCCTGTCGAGCTCGTCGCTCTCGATGTCCCTGAGGGCGAGTCCAACATGGTCTCCCTTGACACCGTCGTCGCAGTCGATATCGTGCTTCTGGATGGACTTCAGGGTGACCTGCTTTCCGAGGGGCCATACGGTCATCTTGTCGTGCTTCCTGAACCAGCCGTCGGCCACCGAACCGAGGACGACGGTACCCACACCCTTGACGTTGAAGTGGCTGTCCACGGGACAGGAACCGCAGGTTCCTTCTCCGGCCTTCCTGTTCTCGGCCTTGGCCATGGCGATAAGTGCCAGACGCATGTCGACATGGTTCTCCTCCACGAACTCGTAGTGCTCGAGGGAGGTACCAGCAATGAGCGGGGTGAGCTGCTCGGGCTGGATGTAGTTCCTGAGGACGATCCATCCCTTGTCCATCTTCTGGGAGTCGACCATGACGATGGTCTCCCCGAGGAAGGAGTCGATCTTGTCGACCACCAGGATGCAGAACTCCGCCATCTCGGTGGCGTAGAACAGGGACTGCAGCTTGTCGGGATACTTGCTGGGCTCGATGAGGGTGATAGAATCGCTTCCCTCCTTGACCTCGTAGAAGGTCATGTCGGTGACAGTACCCTTCTTGCCGATCTTGTCTGCCAGGCCGGATGCACCGACCACGGCGACGTTCAGGTTTCCCATGTTCAGATCTCCGAGGATTTGACCAGTTCGAGACCGGCCTTGGAGAGGGCTTCGATGGCCTTCTCGGGGTTGTCCACCCTGATGAAGAGACCTTCCACGTTCTTTCCGGTGAACGCATAGCCGTACTCGATGTTGATGCCTGCACTTCCGAGGACGTTGGAAGCCTCGTAGAGGGAGCCGGGGACGTCGGCGATCTTCACGCCGATGATCTCGGTCTTCTTGACGATGATGTTCTTCTTCTGGAGCTTCTCGATGGCCCCGGCAGGGTCGTCGACGATTGCCCTGAGGATACCGAACTCGGTGGACTCTGCAAGGTTGCAGGCCTTCATGTTAATCTCGCACTCCCTGAGGGTCTTGGCCACGTTGGCCAGGGATCCGGGAGCGTTGTTCACGAAGATAGAAAGCTGTGTGATTATGTTCGCATTCATTTCAGAACACCCTTGTATCGATTACTCTCTTGGCCTTGCCTTCGAACCTGGGGAGCTCTCCGGGAGCCTTCAGTTCTACGGGCACGGCGATGTTAAGGTATTTCTTGAGCTCGGACTCGATGTGGGCCCTGAGCTGCTGCATGTCCTCCAGCTTGTCGCTGAAGGCCTCGGGTTTGATCTCGACCTGGATAATCATCCTGTCGAGGTCTCCTTCCCTGGAGACGTTGATCATGTACTGGTCTCCGACCTGGGGGATCCTCATCAGCGTGTACTCGATCTGCGAGGGGAACACGTTGATACCGCGGATGATGAGCATGTCATCGCTCCTGCCGGTGATCCTGGAGATCCTGGGGGCGGTCCTTCCGCACTCGCAGGGCTCCTCGTTGATGGAGGTGATGTCCCTCATCTTGTAACGGATCATGGGCATGGCCTCCTTCTTGAGCATTGTGCAGACCAGCTCACCCTTGTTTCCGGGTTCTAGGACCTCGCCGGTGTCGGGGTCGAGGATCTCCATGTACATTATGTCGGGGGCGACGTGGGGTCCGTGCTGGTACTCGCACTCGCAGAACATGGGTCCCGCCTGTTCGGAAGTTCCGTAGATGTCGATGCACTTGGCACCGGTCTCGGCTTCGAACTTGGCCCTCATGGACTCGGACCAGGGCTCGGCTCCCAGGATGCATCTCCTGAGTTTCATGTCCCTCTTCCAGTCGATTCCCATCTGCCTCGCACTGCTGATGAGGTGGGTTAGGTAGGAGGGGGTACAGGCGATGGCGGTGCACTGCAGGTCCTGCATCATCTCCAGCTGCCTCTGGGTGTTTCCGGTGCTGGCGGGGAGGACGGTGGCACCTATCCTCTCGGCTCCGTAGTGGAGTCCGAGACCTCCGGTGAAGAGTCCGTATCCGTATGCGATCTGAATGGTATCGTCGGAGGTCAGTCCGGCGGCGGTGAGGGACCTGGCGAGGGCCTCGGTCCAGTAGTCTAGGTCGTTGCGGGTGTAGGCCACGCAGGTGGGCTTTCCGGAGGTTCCGGAGGACATGTGGTACCTGACGATCTCGCTCTTGTCGACGGTGAACATCTTGTCGGGGTAGTTGTCCCTCAGGTCCTGCTTGTACATGAAGGGCAGTTTCTGGATGTCTTCCAGGGTGTTGATGTCCAGGGGGGAGACGTTGGCCTCTTTCATCCTGTCATGGTAGAACCTGTTGAAGCTGTAGAGGTTGTTTACGAGCTTCTTCAGTTGGACGCGCTGCATTTCCTTGATTTTATCCAGCGGCATTGTTTCGATACGGGGATTCCACATCATTGGGACCACTTTAACTGGCGGTGCCATCACTTTTTTATTATTAAGGATATGCGAGGATATGGAAAGCCAGCAGGAGGCCTGGGATTCACTGTACCGCGGTCAGGACCGTCCGTGGAGAGGTGTCGCGGACATCTCGTGGATGGACATCCGTGCCGGGGACCGCGTGCTGGAGTTGGGATGTGGGAACGGGAAGACCGCCGAGGCGCTCCTGGAAAAGGGCGCTGTAGTCACGGGTCTCGATTTCTCGCAGGCCGCGGTGGATTCCTGCATCTCCCGCTACGGGGGGAAGGTATCATTCGTTCAGGGCGATGTCCGCAGCCTTCCTTTTCCCGATTCATCGTTCGATGCGGTGGTGGCAGTCCACGTCCTCGAGCATCTCGCCGAGGAGGAATTCCCGGGAGCGGTGAGCGAGGCATTGAGGGTACTGCGTCCCGGAGGGAGATTCTATTTCAGGTGTTTCGCCGAGGGAGATATGAGATCCGATGGGAAGAAGGAGGATGTGAGAAACGGGATCCGTTACCGTTACCTCTCCGAAGAGGACATCCTCAGAGCATTCTCCGGTGCCGAGAGGATATCTCTCAGACTGTGTGAGGACCCTACCCGTTTCGGTACCGTCAGGCGTCGTTTCGAGTGCACATTCGAAAAGACCCAGATGTGATTTTACTGAACTGTATCGATGGGCAAAATGTGAATTTCATTGCATACTAACATTGATTATATATGCAATAATATATGCATATTTAGGATGTTATTGCATATTAAAATCTTAAATATATGCAATACGATTGCTTATCATGCGCATTTTCGACTATGACTTCCTTAAAGATATTTCGGTTCCCGCGTCTCTTATCGGGACTGCTCGCGGGATAGGTATGATAGTCGAACGTAGCAAGAGCCTGATGGACGAGCATCCGAGGGTTTTTACCGAGCTGGAACGCGATGCGAGATTCCTCTCGGTAAAAGGTTCGAACGCAATAGAAGGCATCCGCACCTCGGATGAGAGGCTCAGCAGTCTGATGGATCGTAGCGTCGAACCTGTCGGACATGATGAGGCGGAAATCGCTGGATATCGCGATGCTCTCGAACTTATTCATGAGAACCACTCTTCCATGAAGATTACCGAAGAGACCATTCTGGAACTTCATAGGATACTTATGTCTCACACTGCAGAAGGAGGCGGTGCGTACAAGAAAACAGATAATGTGATCGTTGCGGTGGATGGCAGTGGCCGCAGGTATGTACATTTCAGACCGCTGTCTGCAAAAGAGACCCCCGAAGCTATGGAACAGATCGTTCTTGCGTATATCGATGCTGAACAGAACGGTGTGGAGCCCCTGCTGCTCATTCCCTGCTTCATCCTTGATTTCCTGTCGATCCATCCCTTCACGGACGGAAACGGGAGGATGTCGCGTCTGCTCACTTTACTTCTTCTGTACAGGTACGGCTTGGATATAGGTCGTTACATCTCGGTCGAAGAGCGTATCGACAGGACCAAAAGCAGGTATTACGCAAGCCTTTCGGAATCTTCCCGCGACTGGGCCGAAGGAAAGAACGACTACATGCCGTTCACAAGCTACTGTTTGGATGTGATTCTGTCCTGCTATCGTTCTCTGGACCGGTGTTTTGCAACGATATCAGGAAAGAAGGCGACCAAGAACAACAGGGTGGAAGCTGCTGTCATGAGCAGCCTGTTCCCGATATCAAAAAGAGATATCCTATCCATGCTCCCGGATGTCAGTCAGACCACCGTGGAAGCGTGTCTCCACAGGATGGTCGAGAGCGGTCTCATCGAGAAGATCGGCGGCAATCGCAACGCCAGATACAGACGGAAACACTGATCATAAGGTAATCCTCCGACCCACTCCTTATATACCGCGCTGAGATGGAAGATTCGGTAAGATCATGATCGATTTCGACCCCGGAACCGAAAAACGTGCAGTACCCCCCATCGGGGCATTCAATCTCATCCTCATCGCCATCGTAATCGCAGTCGTCGGACTGGTATGCCTTGTCCTCAAGGTTCCCGTCGGTGCGGCGGTATTCGGTGCAGCAGGACTCGTTCTAGGCGGATACTGCATGGGTTACGTCCACAAGCATGCCGGCGGAGACAGGAAACTCCTCGCACTCTCCGGTGTTGTCCTTTTCATCTCCGTTATCGCATTCATGCTGGGCTTCGTAGACCTGGCCAACTCGCTGTGATATCATGGTCCTATATCGGGGGAAATATGAACTGGATGGCCTGGCGGCCATCTCCCCCGAGATGGAGAAGGACCTCGATCTGGCGTACGATATCTGCCAGTCCCTCAGGGACGAACTCCCCTGCGAGATGTGCGGCAGATGCTGCCACCAGCCTAATATAATCGTACGTCCGGAGGAGGTGGACCGTGTGGCCACCGCCGCCGGCGTCGACCTCTATACCTTCATGACCCAGTACGTCTACCAGACCGGTGACGGACGCATCCTTTTCAACAAACCCAAGGACGGTGCCTGCCGTTTCCTCGGCAAGGATAACCGCTGCACGATATGGAAGGACAGGCCGCAGATCTGCGACGACTTCCCGTACATGGTATCGATGCTCATGAGCAGAGTATACCTCGCTATTACCAATCCCGACGCGGACATAATGAAGCTCATCGAGTACATGGACGACACATGGCCCTGTACCCGCGACATCAAGGAACGCATCGTAGGACTGGTCGAGGAAGGCAGAAAAAGGCGTAATTTTGCAGAAAACTAAACCATTTGTAAAAATTCGCCTATAACTTGCTAGCATTATTATAGGGCTTGGTAGTTTCTGAACACGGTTAATGAGGCATCAGATGGCTGACCTGAGGCGTTTTGTCAAAGGATATATGTGCTATTTCGACCAGGCTGTGAGCGAAATCCGCTCAGGTGAGCAGAAAGGTCATTGGATCTTCATGGTGTTCCCGCAGATGAAGGAACTCGGATACAGTGCCGAGGCCAAGGCATACGGTATCGAGGACCGTGCGGAGGCTGAGGCTTTTGCCGCCGACCCGGAACTCATGGAATATCTGACTGGTGCCACCCAGGCAATCATCGATTCAGGACACACTCCTGAGGAGATATTCGGCTACCCCGACGAACTCAAGATTCAGGCATGTGCAACTCTGTTCAGGGAAGTATCCCCGCAGACCGGCGTCTTTAACGAGATCCTCGAGAAGTTCTTCAGGGGAGAACCTGACCCCAAGACCCTCGAGCTCCTGCGTGCCTGATCAGCGGTATACGGCAAGAGTCACGCGGAGTTCTCCGCCGAACTCGACCGGATACGTGCGGACTGCTTTTTCAGAGTAATTCTGACCGTATTCGTTCAGCTGCAACGCATCATTCCCGTATTCCATCGTGAGGCTGTAGCCGTTCTCCCATGGGTAGACCGCATCCAACATCTTCCGGAGGTATTCCGAGATCTTCCCGTCGTCCATGGAGATCGAGGCGGCGGCAAGGTCGGATATCGCCATTACACGGTCATCGGGACCGTATCCGAATTCCTTCTGGGACATCTTCGATTCGAAGATCAGGTCGCAGGAGTCGGCCGTTCTGTTGCTCTCATTCTCGGTATCGAAATCGGCCTGCACAATGAGCGCTGAAGCCAGGCTCAGGAGTATGATTACGAACACGGCATCCACCACTGCAGTGAAGCCTTTCCTGTTCAGCGGAACAGTCTCACCTCCACGATGACCGGTGTAATCACATCGCCGTCGGTGACCTGATACATCCTCCTTTCAGAGATATGGTTTCCTTCGGAAACACCGTAGGTGAGTTCACATACAGATGAATCGCGGAAGGTGTCGATAACCGTGAACGATAATCCCCTGTAGCCCTCGGATTCCATGAACACGCTCGGATCCGAGGTGAGTTCAATCTCATAATCATGCCCGATTCCTCCGATATAGGTCCAATCGAATCCCTTTCCCTTCTCGTGCTCGAGGGCTGCATCGGCTGCGACGAAAGCCGTGAAGCACAGCATCACGATGCATACTGTCATGGCACCGGCCATGGCTTCCATGAATCCGACATCACCTTTGCGGTCCGATTTCATGGAGGTGTTTTCGTTACGCAGCGATATAAAACGGGGATACTGCAGTTAGCGAGGTAGTCACTCGGTACCGCGGAGATAAGCTCCGTAGTTGAGTCCGCCGCACATCTCCTGAAGGTCGAACTTGGCCTTCACGTCGTTGTTGGCGTAGGCCTCAGCAACCCTCCTCGCGATGTTCTCCGGCCTCCTTCTCAGGTCGATTCCGACGGAATCGATACCCATCCTTCCGAGTTCTCCGAGATACGGGAGGAGGATGGTATCCGATGAGTTGAGGATGTGGGAGAGTCCGTGGACGTCCTTGTAAACGGGGAACCTGAACGATTTCTCGTCCACCAGGATGCCGTTGTGCATGGCGGGATCCCTGGTGCACATGAGCTCCTGCCTGCCGAAGACCATGACTTCCAATCTTCCGGAATAGTGCTGTGCCAGACTCCTGATTTCTTCGTTGGAGAGTTCAGGTGACAGGGTCGTCTGATAATAGGGGGTGCGCATGTATGAGTTGAACATATTCATGAACTGACTCGCGTAGACCCTGTCACCCTCCTTCGGGATGTACTGTCCCGGGGTGTTGATCATTATGGGCCTGCCGCCCGTCTCGATCTTCTCAGTGGGTGTGAGTCTGGGAATGTGGGTGACGATCTCCACTCCAGCATTGTCGCAGATCTCCTGCGCCTCCTTCAGGGAATCGTTCATCTCGAAATACACGCGGTCTGCGTGGGGCAGGACAGTCTCCAGGTTCTTGATCGAACTTATGTAGAACGACATCTCCGGCAGATCCACCGGGGTGCGCTCGGAGAGTTTGGTTGGCACGTGGGCGGGGACCCTTTCGGTGGTTCCGGTGAACTTCGGAGGCTCCCCGATCATGTTCTTGATGGTGTCGATGCGGGGGTCGTAGGTCCTGTATACCTCATAGGTACCGTCGGGAAGGCTGAACGGAGAGGCGGTCTTGCCCACGGAGGTGAGTTTGAACCCGCCGATCTTCTCGTCCCCCTTGTAGAGAGTGAGGCCGTCGCGGATACCTACCTTTTCATCAAGCTGACCCGTATCGAACTTCCTCTTGGTGAAAGTAGCCTTACCGAGGTACTGTCCGCGGTTATCGGCATATTTCTTCTGTACAGGGGTGACCACACCTCCGAGGTATCCGTCCCCGTAACCGCGGTTGAATACCGTCTTAAGGAGTTCCACCTCGTTGGCGTATTCCTCGGGGTCGAGGCCCTTGTTGGCCGAGGAGTAAACCTTGGCGGAGAGGTATGCATAAGCTTGACTCCTCATCCTTCCCTCGATCTTGGCGGATGAGACGCCCGCTTTCTCCAGTTTCTTGAGCCAATCCACGCCGTAGATGTCGGCACAGCTCATGACGAAGGATTTCTCCCCGTCCTGCGAGTATTTCTTCCTGCAGGGCTGGGCACACATGCCGCGGTTGCCGCTCCTTCCGCCGACAAGGCTGGAGAAGAGACATCCCCCGGAGATGCAGTAGCAGAGCGCACCCTGCACGAAGACCTCGGTCTCCACGGGGGAGTCGCGGGTGATTTCCTCTATCTCCTCGAAGGTCAGCTCGCGGTTGAGAACGGCTCTGGAAAGTCCGTTCCTCTTGCACCATTCGAGACCCTCAGCGGAATGGATTCCCATCTGGGTGGAGGCATGTTTCTTGATGTCCACCGCATGCAGCGATTTTAGAAGACCCAGATCCTGGATAAGAATGGCATCCGCACCGATGTCGGCGAGGAATTTCACGAACGATACGGCATCATCCATCTCAGTGTCCTTGACCAGGGTGTTGACCGTGACGTAGCATTTCACGCCGCGGTCATGGGCGTAGTTGATCGCCCCTTCCAATTGGGCATCGGTGAAGTTGCCTGCGAATGCTCTCGCTCCAAAGGACTTACCGCTGAGGTAAACGGCATCGCACCCTCCCATGATGGAGGCCACCAATCCTTCCGGGTTGCCCGCGGGCGAGAGTATTTCCATGTGCGCCGACTCCCGTTCTACATATAAAAGGTCAACGGATGTTTACCCGATCCAAGCTACAGGTCATCAAGAAAAGACCGATTCTTGGTGTGGACGGATTGTCAGTTCTGACGGCTCTTCTGGATGCGGTAGATGAGTCTGCGGACGACTGCCCTCGGCAGGATTTTCACGAACACCAGCGAGACTTTGAAGAGAATACCGTAGACTGCGATGGGTTTCCCTTTGTGCATCTTCCTGACCGCGAATTCCGCGACCTTCCTCGCATCGGCGCCGGAGGATTTCTTGAAGAGGCTCACATCCTCCGCATTGGCGGCCTTGGAGAATCCCGTGTTGACGGGTCCGGGACACAGTGCGGTGACGGTTATGCCGGTGCCTTTCAGTTCCACCGTGAGCGCTTCCGACAGGGAGAGCACATAGGCTTTGCTCGCATAGTACACGGACATCAGCGGACCTGGTTCGAAAGCAGCTACGGAAGCCACATTGAGGATCCTTCCGCGGCCGTTCGAGATCATCCCCGGGAGGAAATGACGGGTTATATGGGAAAGTGCCAGGATGTTGAGTCTTATCATCTCGTCCTGCTTCTCCCACGGACTATCGGCGAAGATCCCGTAGTCACCGAATCCTGCATTGTTCACAAGGATGTCAGGGGTGTTCTGGGTCATCGAGAATAAGGTCTGCCTTCCCTCCTCTGTAGAAAGGTCCGCAGGTACCTGCGTCACGTTGATTCCGTGAGCTGAGACGAGTTCCTCCGAAAGCTCTCCAAGTCTGTCTGCCGAACGGGCGGCGATGACCAGGTCGTAACCCTCGGATGCGAGAATCCTCGCAATCTCCTTCCCGATCCCTCCGGACGCGCCGGTTACAACCGCCAAACCGCTCATGACAACACCACAGGATGGTGCAGAGGTAGGGATTCGAACCCTAGAATCGCTAAGAACAGGATCCTAAGTCCTGCGCCTTTTCCTAGCTTGGCTACCTCTGCCTACCTGATGCTATTGCACTGGCGTATAAGTCGTTTTTCAGCCTTTAGATGTATTTCCGGCCCTCAGACAGACCCTCCCGCGCGCACAGACTTATTAGTGACGGACGGATAACGGCACTCAGAAGGAATTGTATGGTCGATCTCTTATCTGATTCCAAGAAAGAACTTCTCCTCGGAAACGAGGCCGTCACCCGCGGTCTGTTCGAGGCAGGCGTGAAGTTCGCATCCACTTATCCCGGTACCCCTTCCTCCGAAGTCGGAAACCTCCTCGAAGAGCTTTCCGAGAGGGCAGGGATGTACTTCGAGTTCTCATCCAACGAGAAGGTCGCAATGGAGGTTTCCGCAGCGGCGGCTTCCTCCGGCGTCAGGTCGTTCGTCTTCATGAAGCACGTCGGACTAAATGTTGCCGCCGACCCGCTCATGACCCTCGCATATTCGGGTGTCAGGGCCGGAATGCTCATCATGTCCGCCGACGACCCCTCCGCCCACAGTTCCCAGAACGAGCAGGATAACAGGTATTACTCAACCCTCGCTCTGATTCCCATGGTGGAGCCTTCCAACCCCCAGGAGGCCAAGGATTTCATCAAGGAGGCCTATGCCATCTCTGAGAAGCTGGAGCTCCCCCTGCTCTACAGGACCACCACCCGCGTGAACCATGCCCGTTCCGTGGTGGAGTTCGGCCCCATCAACAAGGACACCCCACTCAAGGGACACTTCGACAAGGATGACGCGAAATTCGTCAACATCCCTGCATACGCAGTGCAGAACCGCGTCAGACTCCTCGAGAAGAACAAGCTCGCCCAGCAGCTCTCCGAGGAATCCCCCCTCAACAGGATCGAGGGCGAGGGAGAGATCGGAATCATCACCTCCGGAGTCTCCTACTGCTATGTCAAGGAGTTCGTTTCCGGCGTATCCATCCTCAAACTCGGATTCACCAACCCCCTGCCCGAGAAGAAGATCGCCGAGTTCATCAAGGGAAAGAAGGCAATCATCGTCGTGGAGGAGCTGGAGCCCTTCGTGGAGGACCAGGTCCTGAGGATCTGCGCCCAGAACAGGCTCGATGTGCCTGTCCACGGAAAGAGGGACGGCACCCTGCCCCGCGAGTGGGAGTTCTCCCCCGACACTATGCAGAGGCTGAAGGACATCGTCTCCGTCAAGAAAGCGGCAGTCCCCATGGCGAAATCCGACATGAAGCTCCCCGGAAGGCCTCCGTCACTCTGTGCGGGATGCCCCCACAGGGGAATGTACGCGGCCACCAAGAAGGCAGCCGGACAGACTCCTGTCGTATACTGTTCCGATATCGGCTGTTATACTCTCGGAGTTCAGCCTCCCTTCAGGACCGCCGACTTCATCATCTGTATGGGAGGAGGAGCAGGAGCCGCGGGAGGATTCGCCCAGGCCACCGACCAGAAGCCCATCGCATTCATCGGGGATTCCACCTTCTTCCACGCAGGTGTGCAGCCCCTCACCTCAGCACTGTTCAACCACCACAGCATCGTCATGGTGATCCTCGACAACAGGACCACCGCCATGACCGGCCACCAGCCCAACCCCGGAACCGGAAGGCACTTCGGAGGCATCAACACCGACGCCCTTGACATCGAAACTCTCGTCAAAGGAATCGGGGTGCAGTTCGTCAGGACCGTCGATCCTTACGATGTAACCTCCTGTGTGAAGGTCATGAAGGACGCCATCGACTTCGACGGTGTCGCCGTGGTCATCTCCAAATGCCCCTGTCCCCTGCTCCTGAAGAAGGAGAAGAGGCTGGAGAAGAAGGTATGCGTCGTCAACCAGGATGACTGCATTTCCTGTTTCACATGTGTCAGGATGATTGCCTGCCCCGCCCTCATCAAGAGGGACAAGAGTGTCGAGGTCGACCCCAACCAGTGCATCGGGTGCGGTATGTGTGCGAATGTTTGTCCCAAGAAGTGCATCGAGGTGAGACAGTGAAGTACTCCGTACAGATAGTCGGAGTCGGAGGACAGGGAGTCCTCCTCGCTTCCATGGTCCTCGGCAACGCCGCCATGAAGGCCGGACACAACGTCATGATGAGCGAGGTCCACGGTATGGCCCAGAGGGGAGGCAGCGTCCGCTCCACCCTCAGGTTCGGGGACGATGTCTACAGCCCTCTGGAAGAGACCGGAGGAGCCGATCTCATCATGTCCTTCGAGCCCGTCGAGACCGTCAGGGCCATGTCCCTGGGAAGCAGGGATTCAGCTGTCATCATGAACCTGGATCCCGTCCTGCCCGGAAACGTCGCAGCGGGATTCGAGTCCTACCCCGATATCGATGAACTCGTGAAGGAGGTCAGGAAGGAGAACGACCACGTCATCACCATCGAGGCGACCAAGATTGCTATTGAAGCAGGAAAGGCCGTCGCTGCCAACGCAGTAATGATCGGTGCCGTGGCCGCGGTCAAGGGATTCCCTCTCGACAGGGAGCTCCTCAAGGAGGTCCTCCTCGAGACCGTACCTCCCAAGGCCAAGGACCTCAATGCCAAGGCCTTCGGCATGGGTTACGAGGCGATGTTAAAACAGTGAACCTGGAGGACGGACGATGATAAAGGAAGCCATCAGCAAGATCGTGGACAAGCAGGACCTCACCTATGATGAGGCGTACAGCGTCATCGACGAGATCCTCTCCGGGAAAACCACCGTCGCTCAGAATGCCGCTTTCCTTGCAGCCCTCTCCACCAAAGGTACCAAATCCGAGACCGAGGCGGAGATCGAGGGCTGTGCCGCGGCGATGAGGGCTCGCGCCGTCCCGTTCGACCACCCTTACAAAGTACTGGACATCGGAGGTACCGGCGGAGACCGCTCCGGTACCTTCAACGTATCCACTACCTCGGCATTCGTCACCGCAGCGGCAGGAGTCAAGGTTGCCAAGCACGGCAACCGTTCGGTATCCTCAGCTTGCGGTTCCGCTGATGTGCTCGAAGCGTTGGGTGTGAACATCGAACAGTCACCCGATACTGCAGCCGCTCTGCTCGATGACCCAGGCATGTGTTTCCTTTACGTTCCCAAGTACCATCCGTCCCTCTCCCATCTCGGAGATATCAGCGGAGAACTGGGCATCAGGACCGTGTTCAACATCCTCTGCCCCATGACCAATCCGGCCAAGCCCGCCTATCAGCTGTTCGGTGTCTACAACGAGCTGCTCGTAATGCCTGTAGCTCATGTATTATCCCGTCTCGGAGTGCAGAAGGGTATGGTCGTCTACGGTCAAGACCGCATCGACGAAATCTCCTGCAGCGCTCCTTCCACCATCTGCGATTTCGAGGGAGACGACTTCGACGTATACACCGTCACGCCCGAGGATTTCGGCATACCCAGATGTAACAAATCCGATGTGGCCGGAGGCTCCCCTCAGGACAATGCGAGGATCACCCTAGACATCCTCAAGGGAAGGAAATCCCCTCGTTACAATATGGCCGTGCTCAATGCCGGTGCAGGCATCTACGCCGGTAAGAAGGCAAGGGATATCAAGGACGGAGTTGAACTGGCAGACAAGCTCATCGCCGACGGAAAGGCGATGGAGGTCTTCGAGTCCTTTAGAAACGGTTCCTCAGCCTGATAGTTGGGCGATACCATGGATGTCAGGGAATACAGGAAGCATCTTGAAGACTGCGGCCGCGTGGATGCCGGTTCCGAAGCGCATCTTTTCATGAACGAGAGTGCGCAGCGTGCGCTGAGGCTGACCTCCGTGATCAATTCAACCTATCATGAACCCGAAGAACTCCGCATGCTGTTCTCCGAACTCATCGGTCAGTCTGATTTGGAAGGATTCGGTCTGTTCCCTCCGTTCCACACAGATTTCGGACTCAACATAACCGTGGGGAAGAACGTCTTCATCAACAGCGGATGCACTTTCCAGGACCAGGGTGGCATCACCATCGGCGACGGGGCATTGATAGGACACCAGGTATCCATTGCCACCATCAATCATGCGATGGACCCTGAGGACAGAGGTTCCATGACATTCCATCCCGTCATAATCGGTAAGAATGTGTGGATCGGGGACCATGCCACTATCCTGCCTGGTGTGACCGTAGGCGACGGAGCGATCATAGCCGCCGGTGCGGTGGTCACCAAGGATGTCCCTCCGAGGGCGATCGTCGCAGGCGTTCCTGCGAAAGTCATCCGTACCGTTTAATGCTGGGACTGCCCGTTTTTGCAGTCGCAAAGGTAATTAACCCTCACTGACCATTACCCGTCAATGGCAGGATTTGCCGAGCGTATAGACAGATACTTCGGGATAAGCGAGAGAGGTTCCTCTTTCTCCACCGAACTCAAGGGAGGACTCATCACATTCCTTTCGATGTCCTATATCCTGGCGGTCAATCCGCTCATCCTGTCTCCATCGGCTTCCGGATATTCCTTCGACGAGATCTTCACCGCGACCGCTCTCGCCGCGGTCATCTCATGTCTGCTGATGGGCCTCTATGCCCGTTTCCCGGTAGCACTCGCACCGGGAATGGGACTGAACGCATTCCTGTCGTACACGATTTGCCAGAGCATGGGATTCACCTTCGAACAGGGTCTGATGATTGTGTTCCTGTCAGGTGTCATCTTCTTCCTTGTGACGGTGACCGGGCTGAGGAAGAACATGCTCGAATCCATCCCTTCCTCGCTGAAGATCGCCATCTCGGCAGGTATTGGATTCTTCATCGCATTACTGAACCTGTACAACACAGGCCTTCTCGTGCACGGCGACGGCACCGCTCTGAAAATCGGCGATTTCAGCGACCCCGGTGTCCTTCTCGCCCTGTTCTGTATAATCACCACCATCAACTTCTGGTATCACAAGAAATGGTACGCCATCCCCCTGAGCATGGCAATCACCTGGATTATCGGTGTAGTGCTCTTCTATGCCGGTGTAACCTCTGATGTCGGGACCATACCCAGAGGTGACAGCATTTCCGCCATCACAATTCCAGATCTGGGTCTTTTCGGTAAGGTGTTCACCGGGTTCGATATGATCCCCTCGGGAATGATGGCTGCCTTCGTCGGTGCACTGGTCTCCATGTTCATCGTCGACATGTTCGATACCACCGGGACCCTTCTGGCGGTAACCAGAGAAACCAACCTATCCGAAGGCAAGTCCGATGCGGAGTTCCTCCACCGCCCCATGATTGCGGATGCAAGTGCATCCCTGTGCGGAGCGGTCTGCGGTACCAGCACTACCACTTCGTACATCGAATCGTTCACCGGTGTAGAATCCGGAGCAAGGACCGGACTCATGGCGGTCTTCGTGGCACTTCTCTTCGCGGTAGCCCTGGTCTTCTCGGGGATATTCTCCACCATCACTTCGGCCTGTACCGCCGGAGCGTTGTGCCTCGTCGGTCTGCTGATGATGAAGAACATCAAGGATATCGAATGGGCCGACCCCGTCACCAGCATAGCCTCTCTTATCACTGTATTCATGATGGGGCTCGCCGGCTCCATCACAGAAGGTATCGCCCTTGGATTCCTAGCATACACAATCGGTTCGGCCGTTGTGGGAAGGGGCAGGGAGGTCAGCAGGACCATGTGGGTCCTGGCAGTGATCTTCATACTGTATTTCGCCATCAACGCCATACTGTACTGATCAAGGAATCCGCACTTCGACGGGATTCTTCAGCGACAGGGAATCAGGTGTGACGTTGCAGGTATATGCTAAAATGTTGACTCCTGCTTCTTTGGCTTCCTTCAGTGCCTCGCAGAATGCTGGGTCTATGGATCTTGCCGGTTCGAAGTACTTAACATCCTCCATCTGAATAACGAACAAGAGGCTAGGGATGTAGCCATCCTTCAGGCTGCCGATAAGCTCGCGGACATGCTTTGCACCTCTTTCGGTGGGGGCATCGGGAAAGCTTACCACACCGTCGTTCTCGAGGGAGACGACTTCGACGTGAACACCGTGACCCCCGAGGATTTCGGCATACCCAGATGCAACAAATCAGACGTATCCGGAGGCTCCCCTCAGGACAATGCGAGGATAGCCCTCGACATCCTCATGGGAAGGAAATCCCCCCGTTACAATATGACCGTCCTCAATGCCGGAGCAGGCGTCTACGCCGGGAAGAAGGCGAGGGACATCAAGGACGGCGTCGAACTTGCGGACAAGCTCATCTCCGACGGAAAGGTGATGGAGGTCTTCGAGGCCTTCAGGAACGGTTCGGCCCACTAATATTTTCGAAAAATGAATGATGGGGGGGGGGAAGCCCCCTCGGTTTCAATCGTTCACACCCACGTCCATCGTTCCGTTGCCGGCATCGAAGTACATGGTGTCGGTGATGTAGATTATGGTGCTGGTTCCGAGCTCGTTGCCGGATACGCCGCTGCTCATTCCGGATGCGTTGGACCACTTTCCGGAATAGGTTATGTTGTGAGGCGCGCCGTCCGCAGTGGTCACGTTGAGCTGGGAGTCGTTTTCGAAGGTCACGACCTCGTTGTTGTGGATGACGGTGTCGCCCCACTTGACGACGACCTTGGATTCGTCCACGGTGAACTTGAGGATGATCGGTGCGATATCGCCGTCGGCCGCATCGTTGCTGATGTAGATAGCACCCTTGTAGGTTCCGTGCTTGATGAACTTCGCAGGGAAGTCGGCGCTGGTGACGGGGTTGTCGGTGCACTGCTTGACGGATGCGGTGGCACCTTCCGCAGTCCAGAGGCCGGTCACTGCGAGCCTGCCCTGGGCCTGGGAGTCAACATGGATCGTCATGTTGCCGGAGCTGATGGTAACGGTCACGGTGTCGCCGTTGGCGACCTCCTTTCCGTTGATTGTGCAGGTCAGGCCGTCGTCCATCAGGACCTCGGTGGTGACCTCGTCGTTCTTCGTGATGTTGATGCATACCGATGCGACGGCGATAACAAGGGCCGCCGCTACGCATGCTGCTAGTATCGTGGTCGCTTTCATCTTACCACTCCATGCCTGTATGTGATAATCCGCACCGTCCGTACAAATAATTAAGCCAATTCGGCGGCCGCGGAAATCATTCGTTAACATCATTCAGCTCAGGATTCGCCTGAAAACGACCGGGACCGGATCCGCCAGTTCCAGGGTGTCAGGAGTCGTGCGGCAGGTGAACGCCAGTACCTCCACGCCCGCCTCCGCGGCCTCCTCCAATGCCTTTCCGAACTCCTCGTGGATGGGATAGTCGGGCGAGAAACTGTCGGCGCGCTCCATCTGCACGATGAAGCAGACTACGCAGCGGTAGCCTTCCCCGACCAGGCGGGTGAGCTCGCGCACGTGCTTCAGCCCCCGCTCGGTGGGAGCATCGGGGAAGCACACCCTGTAATCGGATTCCTTCGTCACCCCCTTGACCTCCATGAGGACCTTCCTCCCGCCCTGTTCCGCATAGAAATCGAAACGTGATTCCCCGAGGGTGAACTCGGGCTTCACCGTATCGCAGGGTCCGAGAATCCTCTCGATGGATTCCAGGGCCACCTTGTTGGGTGCCTGCGAGTCGATGTTGATGATGAAGTCCCTCTTCCTGGCGGCGATGAGGTCGTAGGGCGTGGAACGTCCGGGGGAGGTGCCTTTCTGGAGGTAGACCTCGGTCCCCTTGAGGAGGATCTCACGGCATCTGCCGGTGTTCTTCACATGGCATCTTACTACAGAGTCTGGCACATCGCCTTCGCCTTTGATCCGGACGTTGGCGATGAACCTGTTGGGCCGGTCTATGAATGTCCCTTGAATCACACGGTCGTACTTCATTTTCCATCTACCGATCCGTTACCGGATTGGAGGGCATTGTTGGGAATTTCCGTGAAGAAAAACCCTTGACGCTAACATATGTCAGCATCAAGGTAATGGAGTTTGGGAGTATAATTAGTTTAACGGCTCGGCGGGATAACGAACAATACTGGATGCCCGATAACGGATTCACTTGTCCTGACCATTTTCGAAAATACCTTTCCTCTTCAGGACCTCCCTTAAGGCTATCAGCGCTATGAACACGATGACGCTAACAGTCATGTATATGAATCCCGTATATTCGGACAGCAGATTGCACCAATATGATATCAGATACGGAACATAGATCAGAGCCAGGCAGACGGCCATCAGTATGTTGTACGAGGTCTCTTTCATAAAACATCCTCATTGGCCGTGGGCGGTTATCAGGGGTGTCGGATACGGGATGACGATCGTTATTCCGAATATGTTCACAGGATAACCCGTCCGGTATTCTATGACGACACCGTCGGGATACGCCCAGCTCGAAACAATCGGCATTAGGTAGACTGCAACCGCCAAAATGACGGAGTAGGGCGCGGCCAATCCCGACAGGGCGGCAACGATACCCGTTATCCCCCCGCCGTGTGTGGAGATGAGATCTATGGTCTCCGTACTGAGGTAGATGTCATATCCGTAGGGGTAAGAAACGACCCTGTCCATGCCGTTCCTGGTCTGCTCCGTGGATAATATGGAATCGGATTCCGTGAAACCATTGAAACAACCGGGATTGTCGATAGCCTTTACAAGATTCGATACGTAGATGTCTGCGAAATCGAACATGCTATCATACCTAGATGATACGAATTCCCGATATGATGCAAGATATATGACAGTCAACTCCTCGTCGGAGAGGCGTTCGTAATCCTCTTGACTCACTGAATCGGTCAAGCGTCCGATGAAATACTTCTGATAATCTGCGACAGCTTCGGCGGGGCCGCTGCAGTCTGCAGCGTCGGCATCCGTTGACATCAATGGAACCAGCAAAGCAGATGTGCAGATTACGGCGGCCATGAATAAACCAGCAATCTTTCCTTTCATCGTAATCAATTCTTGCAGAACGTGTCTGCGGAAAGATATGCTTTTTGAGGATATTTAAGAAAGATTTGACCATCCGGTCAGTGACCCTCTGGTCATGATCTCTTTACGATTATCGAGGAGATACCATCCATGATTATCCTCGTAATCTTCTCTGTAACCGATTCCGGATCGCTGCTGTTCTGGACCATGTTCGCGGTCAAAGCGGCTACGGACACAAGGTATTCAGAGATCAGAATAAAATCGGGGCATTCTAGAAGAAAATGCTCATACTCTTCTCCGAGGATGGATTTCACAATCATATCGGAAGAACTGTATCCTGTCGGATAGGGAGAGCGGTTCAGGGAATAAGAGACGAAATAATGTGCCTTCGGAGGATTCGAAGAAAGATAACCGAAGAACCGTTCCCATACCTTGAGAAGATAGTCCATTACGGATTCGGGGGTTATAGTATCGGGAACGTACACCTTCCGGATTTCGTCCTTGATCTCGTGGCAGATTGAATGGAAACAGACGCTAGACAGCTCATCCATGTTCGAGTAATACTGGAAAATGAGGACCTTGGAGCAACCGACATATTCAGCTACCTGTTGGGCAGAGATTGTACCCCTGTTCTGACGGTTGATGAACGACAGTTCGATGTACGCATCCAGGATGTCCTGTTTCTTGTTGACCATCGAAGGATCATCGTTTTAGACCTATTAAACCTTAGATGAAATCAAGTTTAGCACTAGATTCCATC
>Ga0256405_10002425_pt1 | contig 43011 bp, 44 predicted proteins | sample RumenRJG_02DNA_FD_189096 | JGI IMG/M metagenome (GOLD analysis project Ga0256405, IMG submission 189096) | Bovine rumen microbial communities from Lethbridge, Alberta, Canada - RJG_02 | ecosystem: Host-associated > Mammals > Digestive system > Stomach > Rumen | place: Canada: Alberta... | reverse complement strand
TGCGACCATGTAGGCGTCGTCGACATGCGGCCGGATCGTTGAGCGCAATGCCCTCGGCCGGGTTTCCGCAGGGCGCCGGGGAGGCGCGCCGGGACGCTAACTAAGTGACATTGGGTGTAACCCTTACCGTATCGGATTGCTGTGGCTTACTGCTTGGGCTTGTTGGTTCCCAAGGCGGTGGTCAGGAGGGTCGCCAGACCCTGTGCGGCAAGGGCGCCGGCAGCCGACTTGGCAAGGATCTCAGCCATCGAGGGCGCGCCCGAGGGCTTGCTTGCCGTGGAGTCCGCAGCCCCGCCAAAGAGGGCGCTCGCCAGCTGGTGCACGCTACCGCCGCTTTGGCCCATGAGCGTGGAGGCCGCGCTGGCCGTGTCGGTGGACCCCAGGCTCTGGCCGCTCGCCTGCGCCGCAAGCTGCGTCAGCACCTGGCTCATGTCATCTTTTGAGATGCGCTCGTCTGAGCCGGTTGCCGCGGCCGTCGTGGAGTACGGATGCTCCACAAACTGGCTCACGAGCTGCGGGTTATTGCCAAGGTAGCTCAGGAGTTGAGAAGCGACTGATTTTGTGTCCATAGGTCCCTCCTTCTTGCGATACCCACCCTGCACACAGGGTCTATCGGGTAATGGTACTACGCACAACCGATATTCGTCCCAATACAGTTTATTTCACTCGGTGTACGCGCGTTTCTCGCGCGTACTCAAGTAGAATAGAACGCGCAAGAACGACGCTGCGCCCATCTCGGGCGCAGGTCCGTACGAACACGACAGAAAGAGAGCACATGGGGCGCATTGGGGGCGGCGCGCTGGCGCGTCGGCGCTCTGTCGAACTCCGGGGAATTCACATTCCGCATAACAAGGAGACGGCTGAGTTCGAGACGGTGAGCATGCCCGTCCCGAAGCTGATTGTCCTTCCCATGCAACAGCATGTGGGGGCACCATGCATGCCACAGGTCAAGCGCAAGCAGCACGTGGACGTGGGCCAGCTGGTGGGTCACGCCGACGCTCGGCTCACGGCAGACATCTTCTCGCCCGTTTCGGGCACCGTTAAGGAGATACGCGCGATTCACTACTCAAACGGCGTGTCGGACGAGGCCGTGGTCATCGAGCCCGATGGCGAGCAGACCGTCCACCCGGCCATCGAGCCACCCGAGGTCACCGACTTTGCCAGCCTGGTCGAGGCGCTCAAGCACAGCGGCATCGTCGGCCTGGGTGGCGCGGGCTTCCCCGCATGGGCCAAGATGAACACCGACCTCAGCAGCATCGACACCTGGCTGGTGAACGGCGCGGAGTGCGAGCCGTACCTTTCCACCGACTACCGCGAGATGATCGAGCATCCCGACACCATCCTCGAGGGCATCAAGGCATGCCTTGACCTCTCGGGCGTTCCCAAGTCGCTCATCTGCATCGAGGACAACAAGCCCAAGGCCATCGAGCTGCTGCGCGAGATGGCTGCCGACGACCCGCGCATCGACGTGTACGAGCTTCCCGCCCGCTATCCGCAAGGCGCGAGCCGCGTCATCCTGCGCAACGTCACCGGTCGCTCCGTCCCGCGCGGCGGCCACCTCACCGACGTGGGCGCCCTGCTCTTCAACGTGACCACCATGTCCGAGATCGGCCGCTTCCTCCGCACGGGCATGCCCCTCACCAAGCGCCGCCTCACCATCATGGGCGACGCCATAGCCAACCCCATGAACCTCGAGGTGTACGTGGGCACGCAGATATCGGAAATCCTCGAGTTCTGCGGCTGTGCACCTGGCCCGCGCAAGGTCATCGTGGGCGGTCCCATGATGGGGACCACGCAGGTCGAGCTGAACGTGCCCATCGTGCGCCAGAACTGCGGCCTTTTGGCCTTTGGCGTCAACGGGCCGGTGGTTCCGCGCCAGACCGCCTGCATCAAGTGCAGCAGGTGCATCGACCACTGCCCCATCCGTCTCTCCCCCATCGACATACACAAGGCCTACCTGGCGCGCGACGTGGCCGCGCTTGACAGGCTCATGGCGGACCTCTGCGTAGAGTGCGGCACCTGCTCGTATGTGTGCCCCTCCAAGCAACCGCTCGTCCAGTCCACCCGCCTTGGCCGCGCCATGCTGCGCGCCGAGCAGCGCAAGGCAAAGGGGAGGCGATAGGCATGGCAGAACAGCAACCGCTTGAGCAGGAGGCGCCTGCCACCAACCCCTTGGTGCTCCGCCCCGCCCCTCAGATCTCGAGCGCCGTCACCACGCACATCATCATGCGCGACGTGCTGGTGGCGCTCACGCCTGCGGCCATCATGTCCGTGGTGCTCTTTGGCATCAACGCGCTCCTGGTCATCGCCACCTCCGTCGGCTCCTGCGTGCTCTTTGAGTACCTCTGGTGCCGGCTTCGCAAGACCGAAAGCACCATCTCCGACCTTTCGGCAGCCGTCACGGGACTGCTCCTGGCCTTCAACGTGCCCTCCACGCTGCCGCTCTACATGGTCGTCATTGGCGCGTTCGTCGCCATCATCATGACCAAGGAGCTGTTTGGCGGCCTCGGGCGCAACTTTGCCAACCCCGCCATCGTGGGGCGCATCTTCTTGGCCGTGGCCTTCCCCGTCGCCATGACCACGTTCGCGCCCCCTTCGATTGCGCTTTCGCCCGTGGACGTGGTGAGCTCGGCCACCCCGCTTGCCCCCACGGCAGAGCCCCTCTCCCTGTTGGAGCTCTTGCTGGGAACGCACATGGGCGTGCTGGGCGAGACAAGCGCCCTTGCCCTCCTGCTGGGCTTCGTGTTCCTGCTCGTGCGACCCGTGGTCACCTGGCACATCCCCGTGGGCTACATGGGCACGGTCGCCCTGCTGAGCCTGCTTGCCGGCAAGAGCCCGCTTGAGCAGCTCCTTTCGGGCGGCCTGGTGCTGGGCGCCATCTACATGGCGACCGACTACTCCACCTGCCCGGCCACCAAGCGCGGCAAGCTCGTCTTTGGCATCGGCTGCGGCATCATCACCTGCCTCATCCGCTTCTTTGGCAACCTCAACGAAGGCGTGGCCTTCTCCATCCTGTTCATGAACCTGCTCGTGCCCTACATCGACCAGCTCACCCCCAACATCCCCGTGGGCGGAGAAGAGATCATGGCCGAGCGCAGGCGGGCACGTCGCGCAAAGGGAGGCGAGGGCCATGAGTAATGATTCCCGCGCCTCATCCCTGCGCGAAACCGTGCTTCCCGTCGTGGTGCTGGTCGCCATCTGCATGGTGGCCGGCCTCCTGCTGGGCATGGTGCACGCACTGACCTCCCCCATCGCAGAGGCCAACGCGGAGCAGAAGGCCCAGGAGACCTACGCCTCCCTCGTTCCGGAGGCCGCCTCGTTTGAGCCCGTTGCCTGCGAGGTCGAGGGGTGCACGGCGGCCCTCGAGGCAAAGGACGCCACGGGCGCCGTCATTGCCCACGTCATCGTCGCGCAGAGCAAGGGCTATGGCGGACAGGTCCCCATTGCCGTGGCCTTTGGCCCTGACGGCACGGTTCTCTCCATCACCACCATGGCCAACGAGGAGACCCCGGGCCTGGGCACCAAGGTGTCAGGCGAGTCGTACATCGGGCAGTACGTGGGGCTCCCCGCGTCGCCTGCGACCGCGAGCGACATCGATCTCATCAGCGGCGCCACCATCTCTTCCAAGGCGGTGCTCGCGGCATACAACATCGCCGTCGAGGCATACGAGGAGGTGCACTGATGAGCCAGAAGACGCCTTCTCCATCCGAGCCGACGCTCGCACAGGTCTTTGACAAGGGCCTTCTTGAGGAGAACCCGGCCCTGCGGCAGATGCTGGGCCTTTGCCCCACGCTCGCCGTGACCACGGCCGTGACCAACGGTCTGGGCATGGGCCTGGCAACGACCTTCGTGCTGGTGTGTTCCGAGGTGGCGGTCTCGCTTTTGAGGCATGCCATTCCCAAGACCGTGCGCACCCCTGCCTTCATCACCATCATCGCGAGCTTCGTGACGCTCGTGATGATGCTCGTCAAGGCCTACCTGCCTGCCCTTGACGAGGCGCTTGGCATCTACCTGCCGCTCATCGTGGTCAACTGCATCGTGCTGGGCCGTGCGGAGATGTTTGCCTCTAAGAACGGGCCCCTCCGCGCCGCGGCTGACGGCGCGGGCATGGGCATCGGCTTCACCATCGCGCTCGTGCTCATGTCCGCTGTGCGCGAGGTGCTGGGCGCGGGCACCCTGCTGGGCGTACGCGTGCTGCCGCCCTTCATCGAGCCCATGATCATCATGGTCATGCCCGCCGGCGGCTTTGCGGTACTCGGCGTGCTCATCGCCGCCTCGGTGTGGATCGAGGAGCACCCGCGCCACAAGACCCGCTACGTCAAGAAGCGCGTCGCGCCGTCGGCCAGCCTCTGCGCAGCCTGCCCCATCAACTGTGGCATTGGTGACCCGACCGACGACATGTGCGCCAAGGACGAGTTTGTCGAGATGCTCGAGGCGGCCGTGACCGCAGCCAAGAAAGAAGCCGAGGAGCGTGAGCAGTAATGGCCCAATACGCCTCGATATTGTTCAGCATGATCTTGGTCAACAACTTCGTGCTCGTAAAGTTTTTGGGCATCTGCCCGTTTCTGGGAGTCTCCAAGAAGTTTGACTCCGCCGTGGGCATGGGCGCGGCCGTAACGCTCGTCATGGTGCTCGCCATCGCCGTGACCTGGCCCATCCAGCAGCTGCTTACTGCCTGGGGGCTTGAGTACCTCCAGACCATCGCCTTCATCCTGGTCATCGCCACGCTGGTGCAGCTGCTGGAGATGTTCCTCAAGCGCTATGTGCCCACGCTCCATGCGTCGCTAGGCGTCTTCTTGCCGCTCATCACCACCAACTGCGCGGTCCTGGGCGTGGCCACCCTCGTCGTGGACGAGGGGTACACCTACCTCGAGTCCCTCGTGGCGGGGCTCGGCGCAGGGCTCGGGTTCCTTCTTGCCATGGTCATCTTCAGCGGCGTGCGTCGCCGCGTGGAGGAAGCCAATCCTCCCGAGGTGTTCCGCGGCATGCCCATCACGCTCATCTCGGCGGCCATCACCGCCATGAGCTTCATGGGCTTCTCGGGCGTCATCGACCACCTCTTTGGCGCATAGGAGGCCGCGATGAATTCGATTCTCCTTACCGTCGCATTGGTTGGGGCCATCGGGCTTGCGGGCTCCACCGTGCTCGTGTTTGCCTCCAAGAAGCTTGCCGTGCAGGAGGACGAGCGGCTTGCCGACGTGGTGGCGATCCTGCCGGGAGCCAACTGCGGTTCGTGCGGCTACCCGGGCTGCGAGGGCTATGCGCGCGCCATGCTTGACGGGGCGCCGGTCAACGCCTGCGGGCCGGGAGGACCCGATGCCGCCGCCAAGCTGAGCGCGTATCTGGGCGTGGATGCCGGCGAGGTCGTGGTAAAGCGTGCCATCGTCGCCTGCCGCGGAACCGCCGACCGCGTGGTGCTGCAGGAACGCGCCGTGTACCACGGCGACCACAGCTGCCGCATCTATGCGACCATGGGGCACCTCTCTGACGGCTGCACCGACGGCTGCATCGGCTACGGCGACTGCGTGGCCACCTGCCCTTATGGTGCCATCTCGCTCAACAAGAACCAGGTGGCCGTGGTCGATCCCGCCGTGTGCATCGGCTGCGGGCTTTGCACGACCATCTGCCCCCGTGGGCTCATCAGCCTCGTCGAGAAGAGCGACGTGGACGAGGTGTCGTTCGTGCTCTGCCATAACACGCTCACGGGCAAGCGCGCCAAGGACGCCTGCGCCAACACCTGCATCGGCTGCCGTAGGTGCGTGAAGGTCTGCCCCAAGCACTGCATCGAGGTCGTGGACAACGTGGCGCACATCGACATCACCAAGTGCGTCGGCTGCAAGGTCTGCATGGGCGTGTGCCCCGAGGGCGCGATCTATCCCCTCACCTGGGTCACCCGATAAGAACAGGCGCGAATACAGCATCCGCTGGGGGTCCCACCCGTTTTGGTGGCTATCTTCCAAAACGGGTGGGACCCCCAGCGGATGAGGGATGAGAAGTCGAGGCCCATGGAAGAGGCCGCCCGAATTGCTCCGGGCGGCCTCTCTGTCTTTCAGGCGTTACTGTACGTGATGAGCTACTTGACGGTCACGCTGGTGATGTGCGGGTTGGCACCCTCGTACCAGTAGAGGAAGCCCTCCATGTCGACGGTGTCGCCCAGCTGAAGGCCCTGGACGGCCTTGTAGACGTCGCTGTCCTTGTCGGTGAGGTAAGACTCGACCGTGAAGGAGTAGGTGTTGGTGCCGTCGGTGACGTTGAAGTACAGGTCATCACCCTCAGAACCGGAGCCATCCCAGTTGTAGAGGTACGCAACCTCCTTGCCGTCCGGGTCCTTGGACGGAGCAACGCTCAGGCCCTTGAAGGCAACCTTCTGGTTCTGGAAGTTGATGAGCTCATCGGTACTGAGCTTGTCGGTCACGTCAACGGCAGGAGCGACGTAGTTGCCCTCCTCGATCTCGATCGTGGCGCCCTCGGCAATCTCGACCTCGCCAGACCACTCGGCCTTGTAGCCCGTCACCTTGATCTTCTGGCCATCAACCAGCTTGGCGTAGTCCTCCTCGGAGCACTGTGCGTTGTAGATGAAGTAGCCACCGTCGGCATCCTGCGCGTAGATGGAGGCTGCGCCCTCCCACCAGGACTGCTTGCCCTGCACGTAGGCCTCGATGACAACGGGGTCATCGACCTTTGCGGCAGTGTACTCGGCGTAGGTCATGACGCCCTCGCCCTTCTCGGTGTCAGGGCCGCTGCTTGCGGGCGTCGTGCCGCCAGCGTTGGAGCCGCCGCCGCACGCAGAAAGCGTCAGCGTGAGGGCCAGCGCAAGAAAACCTGCTCTTGTCATGTTCTTCATAGTGATTCTCTCCCAAATCTCGTTGGAATCGGAGCAACGCGCAGCTCATTATAGAACAGACAGGCACTACCTGCGTCTTTCCATGACAAGAATTGAGATATATGTAACGGGCTGATACGAAAGGGTGGGACCCTTTCGTATCAGCTTACGCTAGGCGTTGCGCTTCTTCAGCTCGTCCGACGCCGCCACGGCAATGATGCCCACCCAGGCGACGCCCAGCGTCACAAGCAGCGCCTTTGACGCGGTCGGCAGCGGGCCGAGCGAGTCCTTGTCCGCGCCGCCGGCTCCCGCACCACCGAGCTGGTCAAGGTGATACAGGGCCATCACGTCGTCAAAGAGGGACTCGAGGTAGGCGTCGTCAACCGTCGCTTTGCGGCGCACCGACTTGGCCACGTCCTCGATCATCTGGCCTGCCGCGTCACGCAGCGACGTCGAGCCGTTGAAGACCGGCGTCACAAAGGTGTTTGCAGCGTTCTCCATGAGGATCTTGGTCGCCGCGATCTTGACGTCGTAGTGCTCGCTCGTGTCCTCGCCCGCGCGCGAGAGGTAGTCCTGGTACTCCGCGGACTGCTGCGCCTTGGAGGTGACAGGCGCGTATCCCTCGGTCTGCGCGTAGGCAATCTGCACGTCGTTGGTGAGCAGGTACTGCGCAAACAGCCACGATGCCAGCACCTCCTGCGGGTCCTGCTTGTTGAAGACGCAGATGGAGGGGCCCTGGCTGATCATCTGGGGGTTGTTCACGTCGTACTGGGGGACCATGCGCACGGCGGTCTCGAACTGCACGAGCTTGTCGGGGCTGATGTCCACGAGCGGCGCGTTGGAGCCCATCCACGTGGCGCCGGCAGACGAGTCGATAGCAAAGATGCACTGGCCCGCGTTGAGGAAGTTTGCCGGGTAGCCACTGATCTTGAAGGTCGAGAAAGCACCCGTCTTGGAGTGCTCGGCAACGGCGTAGAGGATGTCTTTGGTGTCGTCGTTGAAGATCTGGATCTGCCCGTCGTCGGTGGAGTAGCCGGCACCGCGCTGCTTGAGCATCTGGATCATCATGTTGTCGGTAGACTTGTCGATGAAGGGCAGCATGACCTGCTGGCCGTTGACCACATAGGTGCCGTCGGCGTTCTTTGCCGTGGCCGCCTCGGAGACCTCCCAGATGAAGTCCCAGGTCAGCACGTCGGGCAGGGTATATCCCAGGGCCTCGACGTAGGTCTTGTTGACATAGCAGATCTCGGTCGAGCGCATGTAGGGGATGGCGTAGTGGGCGTCTCCCAGCACGCACTCGGAGAGGAACTGCGGGATGATCTCCGCTTCGGTGGGGCCGTCAAAGGCCAGCTCGGAGCCGCCCAGGCCGTACTTCGCGTCGGCAAACAGTCCGTCCAGCGGCACCACCGTGTTGGTGCCCGTCATGTACGTGGCGATGTGGTCCGGATAGGTGATGCACACGTTGGGCGTGGTGTTGGTGGCGATGTTGGTGATGACGTCGTTGTAGATCTTGCCGTAGTCGGTGTAGAGGCGCATGTTGACATGCACGTTGGGATAGAGCGCCTCGAAGTCGGCGATGGCCTTCTCGTAGATCTTGGTCTGGGTCTTGTTGGTGTCGTTCTTGGCCCAGAAGGTGATCTCGTAGGTGCGGGAGCTGTCCCACTCCTCAGGCACCTCGAATTCCGCCATGCCCTGCGAGCCGTGGCACCCCGTGAGGACCAGGCAGCAAAGCACAACGGCCAGCACCAACCGCGCGACTGGCTCAAAGGGGAGTATCCCTTTTGAGTCACTTTGACTCAAAAGGGATACTCCCCTTTGAGTCAGGTTGCTGTGAGCGAATCTCTCGTTCATTAGCCCTTCGTACCTCCCCTGGAGACGCCCTCCATGATCTTCTTGCGGAAGATCAGGAACATGACGATGAGCGGCACCGATATGACCACGACCGCCGCCATCATGGCAGGCACGTTGTCGCGGCCAAAGCCGTTTTCGCGTATCTCCTGAATGCCGTTGGAGACCAGGAAGTACAGCTGGTTGTCGGTGATGAGGCGCGGCCACACGTAGCTGTTCCAGCACTCGATGACCTTGAGCAGCACCACGGTGACGATGGTGGGCCGGCAGATGGGGATCATCACGTTGGTGAGGTACTTGAAGTCGCTGCAGCCGTCCACCTTGGCGGCCTTGTACAGGTCGTCGGGAATCTGGTCGAAGTTCTCCTTGAGCAGGTAGATGTAGAAGACCGAGGTCACGCTCGGCAGGATGAGGCCCGTGAAGGTGTTGCGCAGACCCCAGTTGGTGATGGTCACGAAGTTGGTGATCACGACCAGCTCGTTGGGAATCATCATCAGCGAGAGGAACGCCGTGAAGAGCAGGTCCTTGCCCGCAAAGTCAAGGCGGCTGAACGCAAACGCCGCCAGCACGATCACGACCAGCATGAGGGCCGTGGTCACGCTCGTGAAGATGACCGTGTTCATGAAGTAGCGGGCCAACGGCACGGCCGTGAAGGCGTCCACGTAGTTCTGCAGTGTGGGCTGCGTGGTGTAGAGCTGCGGCACGTACTCTGCGTTGTAGGACCCGTAGCTCTTGATGGAGGTAAGCACCATCCAATAGAACGGGAAGAGCACGATGAGCGCCCACAGGGTGAGCAGGGCATAGGTGATGCCCTTGCGGATCTTCTGGGCGCGCTCGAAGGAGCGTTGCTCCTGGGACTGGGTCATGTCGCTCATGAGGTCTGCACGCTCCTTCTCTGAATCAGCAGGTTGATGCAGGTGATGGTCAGCACGATGGCAAAGAGGACCAGCGCCGCCGCCGAGGCGTAGGACGGATAGCCGCCTCCGTCACCGTAGAGCATGTCGTAGACGTAGCCCACGATGGTGTTCATGCCGGCCGCGTTGAGGTTGGTGCCAAAGATGGCCACCACGTCGCCGTAGGCCTTGAAGGCACCGATGAAGCCCGTGATGACCAGGTAGAAGATCATGGGGCTGATCATGGGAAGCGTGATCTTGTAGAAGATGCGCCAGCTGCTCGTGCCGTCGACCTTGGCCGCCTTGTAGTAGTCCGGGTTGACGGAGGCCAGCGCGCTCGTGAGGATCAAGATCTTGAACGGCAGGACGACCCAGATCGTGTAGATGCACATCACCGTCATCTTTGCCCAGTACGGGCCCTCGATGAAGTCGACCGTGCTGCCACCAAAGAAGTGGATGATCTGGTTGACGAAGCCGTCGGTGTAGGGCGTCTTCTGGAACAAGATCATGAAGACCAGGCCCACGGCCAGCGTGTTGGTCACATACGGCAAGAAGAAGATGGTCTGGTAGAGCTCCTGCAGCTTGGTGATGGAGTTGAGCGCCACCGAGATGGCAAGCGCCAACAGCGTGGAGAGCGGCACCGTCACGATGACCAGGATGAACGTGTTCTTGAGCGCCTGGATGAAGTAGGTGTCGCGCAGCACGTACTGGTAGTTGTAGATGCCCGTGCCAAAGAACGTCTGCGACGCGGAGTTGTAGCCCTCCTCAAAGGAGTACACGATGACGTCAAAGAGCGGGTACACCACAAACACGCCCAAGAACGCGATGGCGGGAATGAGGTAGAGCCAGCCCTTCATGCTTCTGGTGTTCATGCGCTCGCCTCCGTCGTGGGGGCGCCCGTACCGCTTGCATTGGCACGGGCCTCGCGGGCCATGACCTCGGCGGGCTCTTCCATGGTCTCGCCAAAGAAGTGGACGCGCTCGCCCGTCTCGGCGTCAAAGAGGCGCGTCTTCTCGGGACGGATGCAGAAGCGGACCGTCTCGCTTGCGGTGTCGATGCGCGCGTCCGAGCTCACGATGGCACGCATCTGCACGCCGTCGTGCGCGTCATGCTTTGCCACCACGCTCGTGTCGCGACCCATGCGCTCGACCGCAATGAGTCCGCAGGTCAGCGGGCCGTCATCCGCTGGAACGAAGCCCTCGGGGCGCACGCCCACATGCACGGCGCCATCCTGCGCACCATGCACGTCGAGCACCTCCTGCGTGCCGATGTAGAGCTTCTCGCGCTCCACGCGGCCCTCAAAGATGTTGATGGGCGGCGTGCCCAGGAACTTGGAGACAAACAGGTTCTCCGGCTCGTCGTAGACGTGCTGGGGCTTGCCCACCTGGCGGATGATGCCCTTCTCCATGACCACGATCTCGTCGCAGATGCTCATGGCCTCCTCTTGGTCGTGCGTGACGAAGATGGTGGTGATGCCCGTCTCGCGCTGGATGCGGCGGATCTCCTCGCGCGTGGTCAGGCGCAGGCGCGCGTCCAGGTTGGAGAGCGGCTCGTCCAAAAGCAGCACCTTGGGCGTCTTGACCAGGGCGCGAGCGATGGCCACGCGCTGCTGCTGACCACCGGACATCTCGTTGGGCTTGCGGTCGAGCAGCTCGTCGATCTGCACGAGGCGCGCGGCCTCCTCCACGCGGCGAAGCATCTCGTCCTTGGAAAGCTTCTCCTCGCCCTTGAGGTTCTCGAGCGGGAACATGATGTTCTGCCGCACCGTCATGTGCGGGTAGAGCGCGTAGCTCTGGAACACCATGCCCACGCCGCGCAGCTCGGGCGTGAGGTTGGTGACGTCCGTGTCGCCAAACCAGATCTTGCCCTCGGTGGGCGTCTCGAGGCCGCAGATCATGTTGAGCGTGGTGGACTTTCCGCAGCCCGAGGGGCCAAGCAGGCCGATGAGCTTGCCGTCGGGGATGGTGAGGTCAAAGTCATCAACGGCCGTGAAGACTCCGCCCACCTTCTTGTCTCGGTTGGGGTAGCGCTTGCTGATGTGCTCTAGGACGATTTTCATAAGCCTTTTCCTTATGCGGGACGCACGTGCGTCCGACCGCCAGACCGTCGTTAATTGTACTGTGACCAGCACTTGCGCATGTTTCAGGCTGGGTTCATTTCGGTCAAGGTTGGCTATGCGATTTGGACGGTCGAGAAGCTTGCGTCGTGCGCCTCTCTTTGGGTACGGACGGAAACGTACCCTAAGCGGGCATCAGCCCCTCAGGGGGAGGCCTGTGCTTCTTAGGGTACGGTTCGGACCGTACCCTTAGTTCGGCCCTTCTCCTCTTTCTGAGCTCTTGTCCTCTTTTGGTACGTCTCCAAACGTACCCGAAAGATTTCCTACAGGTGCAGCTTCACCTTTCCCTTCGGCAAAGGAACGCCAAAGAGCGCTGCTTCCAGCCCCATCCCACAACGCGTAGCGTGCAAAAGTCGTTTGAGCAGCTGCCGCCCAGCCTTCTCCTCCACCTCGTCCAGACCACGTTGCCGAGGTATCTTGTCCAGGAGCGCCACCTTGTCGCGAACCTTTCTGTACGTCTTTAGTTCATCCACGTTGAGCACGTAGATGGTCCAGCCCATATGAGCGAGGGCCTCCCTACGCATGCGGTCCGCCTCGGCGTCTCGATGGTAGTCCCTACCGTCAAACTCCAAGCCCTCCTTACGCCTTGTCCCATTCGTCTCGTAGATATATGCGGTATCTACCCGGCACGTATCGGTTCCCGTCATGCGCTTTGCCGCGTCGTCAAGCTGCACCTCATAGTTGAGCATAGGCGCCATCAGACCGAATCCGCCCATGCTCTTTGGCAGGTGAATCATGCAAGAAACAACGGTTTCCATGGGACTCGCGCTGCCGTTGCGCACCCAGCGCAGGGCCTCACGCGCCGGCTTCATACCGTGCATCCCCATGTGTGAGAGTTGTTCCATCGCCTCTTTGATCCTCTCGACAGACGTGAGCGGCGGACGTTCGTAGAAGCCAGAAACAAGTCGTGCAAAGTGGGCATAGCTCCCACAGAGCTCATGGCCAAGCACTACCGCTCCTACAAGCGAGGTGCATGATGCCATCTGGACGAAAGTCATCTCGGGACCACAGGCATAGATGTCAGGAGCGGCCTCAAGTATGAGACCTTGCGGAACCTCCTTCATGCCCGTGCGATGCGAGACTACTCCACGGGCGTCGCTGCGTCGCAAACCCATCGGGATGAGGTGATGAAGCGGCCTTTGCACAATCCCCACCTGCTGCGGCTCAAGCTTGGCCAGCTCACCTCGAGCTGGTGTGACCTCTTCTAAGTGCAGCGCTTGTGTTGTTGGATGGAGTTTCTCCGCCTGCGGCGGCACAGCACGCAGGCATTCAAGAGATGAGTTGTGGCACAGCAGAATGGACATGGGTGTCCCCTCTCCTTGCAAAGCACGTTATGTCGTTGGGTTGGTGCGGAACTCGTCCGCGAACCGCGGCCTAACGTCCTGGCCGCGCGTGTGTCCATGGTATCGCATGGCCGAGACTGGTTTCAACCGAGCATTTGGGGAGCGGGAACGTTGTTTGGTACGGATGCAGACGTACCCAAGAATGTGTCTGAGGGACAGGAAGGGCGTACTCAAGAATTTAGGGTACGGCTCGAGCCGTACCCCAAGGACGATCGGGGACCGTAAAACGTAGCTGGGCTGCGTAGGGGTACGGTTCGAGCCCTACCCTTACGCGCGACGAAACTCAAAGTGGTCAAAGTGGTCAGCAAGCCCCGCGGGCACGTCAGAAGGATAGACCGTCTCGTCGGGAAGCTCGCCGGTGGTGCCCGCGGAACGATAGGCCTGTACGGCCCAGGTGCGCACCCCTCGCGATGCCAGGTCGTAGCCAATGGTCGCGATATCGTTAGCCGAGAGCAGCGTGGGATGCCACGTCGTGCGCGTCTCTAACTCGATGCCCGCCTCAAGCAGCATCGTAAGGCAGCACAGGGCCTTCTCGCCCGTGCCTGGCACGCGGGTCACCTGGTCGTACGTGTCCCACGGCGCCTTGACGTCCAGACCGACCCAGTCAAGGTGTGGCAGCGCCTCGGCAAGCCGCTCAGGAAAGGCGCCGCAGGTATGCAGGCCAATTTCAAAGCCCATCTCGCGCGCACGGCGCATGGCCTCGATCACGCCGGCCTGCGACAGCGGCTCCCCACCCGAGAAGACCACGCCGTCCAGAAGGCCGCGGCGTGCCTCGAGCAGGGCAAACAGCTCGTCTTCTCCGAGCTCTCCCGCCTCGACAGACTGAAGCGCCGCGTTCTGGCAATAGGGGCACCGCCAGGGGCACCCAGCCAAAAACGCGACGCACGCCAGCTTGCCTGGCCAGTCAACCGTGGAAAAGGGGGTGATGCCCCCTATGTGCAGCAGGCGCCGACCGCTCCCTTGGCAGTCGGCGCCCGGCATAGCAGCCGTCACGGCAGGCGCGCCTATGCGCAGCACCTACCAGGCTCGACGAACTCCACGCGCTCGTGGAACTCGCCCTTCTTGCCCGTGTTGTAGAACGAAACGGGGCGATAGTAGCCCATGACGCGGGTCCAGACCTCGCAGGGCTGGCGCTCGTCGTTGGAAAGCTCCACACCGTCAATCACGACGCCGGTGCTGGTAAGTTCGCTCTTGTTGACCATGGTGTGCTCCATTCAGGGTCTGTTGTCGATATGTTGTGCTTGTTATCTTAACCACATACCATATCTTGTGTCTAGTACCATTTCCGCGATACGTAGGGGTCCCACCCTTTCGTATCGCGATACGAAAGGGTGGGACCCCTACGTATCGGCTTACGCCGTCAGCCCGAGGCGCTTGCGCTTGGCCAGCGCCAGCTCCTCGTCGCAGATCGGGCAGTAGGTGTGCTCGCCCGCGATGTAGCCGTGCTTGGGGCAGATGGAGAACGTTGGCGTGACCGTGATGTACGGCAGGCGGTAGTTCTCCAGCGAGCGCTTGACCAGCTGCTTGCAGGCCTCCGCCGACGAGATGCGCTCGCCCATGTACAGGTGCAGCACGGTGCCGCCGGTATACTTCTTCTGCAGCTCCTCCTGCTCGGCCAGCGCCTGGAAGGGGTCGGTCGTGTAGCCCACGGGCAGCTGCGAGCTGTTGGTGTAGTACGGCTCGGCCGCCGTGCCCGCCTGGATGATGCCCACGTAGCGCTTGCGGTCCTCGCGGGCAAAGCGGTACGTGGTGCCCTCGGCCGGCGTGGCCTCGAGGTTGTACATGTGGCCGGTCTCCTCCTGGAACTCGACCATCTTCTCGCGCACGTGGTCAAGCACGCGGATGGCCATGGCGCGGCCCTCGGGCGCCGTGATGTCGTAGGCATCGTGGCTGAAGTTGCGGATCATCTCGTTCATGCCGTTGACGCCGATGGTGCTGAAGTGGTTGCGCAGCGTGCCCAGGTAGCGCTTGGTGTAGGGGAAGAGCCCGGCGTCGATGAGGCGCTGGATCTCCTTGCGCTTGAGCTCGAGAGAGGTCTTGGCAAGAACCAGCAGGTAGTCAAGCTCGTCGAGAAGCGCCTGCTCGTCTCCCTGGTGCTTGAAGCCCAGGCGCGCCATGTTCATGGTCACGACGCCGATCGACCCGGTCTGCTCGGCAGAGCCAAAGAGGCCGTTGCCGCGCTTGAGGAGCTCACGCAGGTCAAGCTGCAGGCGGCAGCACATGGAACGCACCATGTGCGGCTCGAGGTCGGAGTTCACGAAGTTCTGGAAGTACGGCAGGCCGTACTTTGCCGTCATCTCAAAGAGCAGGTCCGCGTTGGGAGAGTCCCACGGGAAGTCCTTGGTGATGTTGTAGGTGGGGATGGGGAAGGTGAAGACGCGGCCCTTGGCGTCGCCCTCGGTCATGACCTCGATGAACGCACGGTTGATCATGTCCATCTCTTCTTGCAGATCGCCGTAGGTGAAGTCGACCGGCTCGCCACCCACGAGCGGCACCTGCCTGCGGATGTCCTCCGGGCAGGTCCAGTCAAAGGTGAGGTTGGAGAAGGGCGTCTGCGTGCCCCAGCGGCTGGGGACGTTCATGTTGTAGACGAAGCCCTGCATCTCCTGCTTGACCTCCTCGTAGGAGAGGTGATCGACACGCACGAACGGCGCGAGGTAGGTGTCGGTGGAGCTGAAGGCCTGTGCGCCGGCCCACTCGTTCTGGAGGGTTCCCAGGAAGTTGACCATCTGGCCCATGGCGACGCCCAGGTGCTTGGGAGGCGCGGACTCGACCTTGTTGGCCACGCCGTTGAAGCCCTCGTTGAGCAGGGTGCGGAGGCTCCAGCCGGCGCAGTAGCCGCTCAGCATGTCGAGGTCGTGGATGTGCACGGCGCCCGAACGATGCGCCTCGCCCACCGCGGGCGGGTACACGTGGGACAGCCAGTAGTTGGCGATGACCTTGCCCGACACGTTGAGGATGAGACCACCCAGGCTGTAGCCCTGGTTAGCGTTGGCGTTGACGCGCCAGTCCGCGCGGGAGAGGTACTCGTTCACGGAGCTGGTGACATCGATGTAGGTCTCACGGTCACGGCGCGTCTGGCTGCGCTTCTCGCGGTAGACGATGTAGGCGCGTGCGGTCTCGAAGTGGTTTGCCGTGATGAGCGTCTGCTCGACGATGTCCTGGATCTCCTCGACCGTGGGGGCAGCGCCGTTAAAGCGGTGCGCGATGACCTTGCACACCTGACCGGAGAGGATGATGGCCTCGTCGGGGCCGAACTCTCCGGTGGCCTCGCCAGCCTTCTCGATGGCGGCGGTGATCTTTGACTGGTCAAAGCTGGTAAGCGAGCCGTCTCGCTTGATGATTGACGTGGGATAGGCAAACGGTGACATGCGTTCCTCCTGGGCCTTTCGGCCGCAAATTGGTCTAGTTGGGTTGGAAGGTGCATGAAACACAATAACTTGTGTATGTTTCAGATTCAAGACGCAAGATATAGTGTTTAACCAGTTATGCCGTTCGCGGAACAAACCACAGGTGAGAGCGGGGAAAACGGATTCTGGACGCCCATCTTGCTCCGAAGCCCACTCAAATGAGCCGCAGGTAATGGGGCTTTCGGAATTTGGGTACAATGTGCGCATGGACAGCAGAGAGCTACAGAACTCAGACAGCCAAGCGGCGCTGGAAGACGTTCCCGACACCGGGGTGTCCTCGCTTGACCCCGAGCACATCGCCAAGGTGGCGGGACGCGTCGCCGCGTCCGCCGTGCTTGCCACCTCACTCACCGCAGCGCTCACCGAGCCGCCGCGCGCTGACCTCATAACCCTGCCCGAGCCCACGCCCATCGTAGAGGTCTACAACCCCTACGCCGACGACATCGAGCCCGCAGAGGATGACGAGGACGACAGCGAGTCCAACCGCTGGCGGCGCATCCTCAAGATCTTGCGGGCTCTGGCCGTGGCGCTGCTCGTGGCTGGCTCGATTGCCTTTGGCATGCTCAAGGGTTGTGTTGGCTGTAGCGCAGGCCTACTCATGCCTCCCGACGATCCCCCGCAGGAGGAGGAGCAGGAGGATACGGCCTCGCAGGCCGCAGCCCTCATCTTTACCTAGCCACTTCCACAAAGGGTCCCACCCCTTTTGGAAGTGAACTTCCAAAAGGGGTGGGACCCTTTGTGGAAGTTGGGAGAGGTTAGATTGTCTTTGTGGCGCAGGCCCACCAGCCGTGCCCGAGCGCCGCGTCGGCAACGCGCTCAGCGGCCTCGTGGCTTTCGCAGATGCCAAACGTGCAGCTACCAGATCCGGTAACCTGCGCGGCACGCACGCCTTCCTGCGCACGCAGCCACTCCACGACCGCCCGCTCCTCGGGCTCGAGGCGACATGCCGGCGGCTCGAGGTTGTTGAAGAGGTTCTTGGCAACGGCTTCTATGTCGCTCGCACGCAACGCCCTGCACATGTCAGTGGGGCTAGCCGGGGCGCTGGGCTCGCGGTCAAACTCGGCGTACGCCTCGGGCGTGGAAACGCCTCCGACCGGCCGCACCAAGACGATGGGCACATCGGGAAGTGGCGGGAAAGTCTCTTTGAGCTGGTCGCCCACACCCACGAGCAGTGAGGGAACCGGGTTGAGGAAGAACGCCATGTCGGCACCCGCACGGCGAGCCACCTCCACGACGCGCGGGTCCTTCTCGTCGATGCACCACAGCATGCAGAGCGCGCGGATGGTGGTGGCGGCGTCCGTCGACGCGCTGCCCAGGCCGCTCTTGTCGGGGATGTGACGCACGACGTCGATCTGGGCGCCGGTGTTGATGCCAAAGGCCGCCGCAAGGGCGCGGGCGGACCGCGCGACAAGCGTGCGACGTTCCGGCACGTCCAGCTCAGGCGTGGTGTTGACCACGATGGGGTACTCTTCGCTGCTTGTGACGGTGACCCTGTCGTGCAGGTCGACGGCAATCATGATCGAGTCGGCGCGATGATATCCGCGCTCGTCCCGACCCTCGTAGATGCCCAGGTGGAGGTTCACCTTAGCGTGGGCAGCAAGTGAGATGATGCGTGCCACGTCCCACCTCCGTGCTTGTTACTGCAGCGGCTCTTCGGGCGTGTAGTCCAGAATGCGCTCACCCGAATCGATGTCGTAGAGCTCGACCGTGTTGGTCAGCACGTCGACGTATTGATATGACTGGCGCGCGCGGCGACCGCGACGCTCCTCGACCTCGACGACAAACAGCGACGGGTGCGCGCCCACCAGCGTGCCCGTGCGCTCCACGATGCGCGAGCGGCCCATGTTGGCACGAACTTTTATGCGCTGGCCCTGAAGTGCGACCAGCTCGTCACGAATATCGTCTACCCTATTGACGGACGGAATCTCGGTATCCATCTACTCCTCCGATATGCTGCATGCGCAGACTTATTGCAAGCATATGATTTTACCTTAGGATTTTCGGATTCACGAAAGGCAGACATGAACAAAGAGCGCATCGACCGCGTCATGGGCAACCTGGAAAGCATTGGGCTTTCGCAGGCGCTCATCTGCGACCCGGTTTCCATCAAATACTTGACCGGTTACTACACCTTCCCGCACGAGCGATTCTTTGCCCTGCACCTCTCCCCCGCAGGCACGACGCTCTTTTGCAACCTGCTCTTTCCCAGCGCGGAGGGCTTTGCCGACCGCGTGGTGACCTTCTCGGACACCGACGACCCGCTGCCTTTGGTGGCCGGCGCCTGCGAGAAGGGCTCAGCGCTTGGCGTGGACAAGAACCTGCCCGCCCGCTGGCTGCTTCCGCTGATGGACCTGGGTGCAGCGACGGGCTTTGAGGTGGCGTCCGGTGCGGTCGATGCCGCACGCTCCGCCAAGGACGCCGAGGAGCAGGCGCTCATGCGCGAGGCAAGCCGACTGAACGACGAGGCCATGGGGTGGCTCGCGGCGCAGGTACGTGAGGGCGTCACCGAGCAGGCGATCGCCGAGGGGCTGCTGGGCGCGTACCGCGCGCTGGGGTCGGAGGGCTACTCCTTTGAACCCATCGTGAGCTTTGGCGCCAACGCGGCCGACCCGCACCACGAGCCGGACGACACGCCCTTCGTTCCCGGCCAGATGGTCCTCTTTGACGTGGGATGCCTCTGGCAGGGGTACTGCTCCGACATGACGCGCACCTTCTTTACGGCCGAGCCCACCGACCGGCAGCTCGAGGTGTACGAGACCGTGCGCCGCGCCAACGAGGCTGCGGCGGCGCTTGTTGCGCCTGGCGTTGAGTTTGCCGCGATTGACGCTGCGGCGCGCGACCTGATCACCGATGCTGGCTACGGTCCTTACTTCACCCACCGGCTCGGGCATCAGATCGGTCTTGAGGTCCACGAGCCAGGCGACGTCTCGGGCGCCCACCACGAGCCGGTGCGTCCTGGGCAGATCTTCTCGATCGAGCCGGGCATCTACCTTGAGGGCGAGATTGGCGTGCGCATCGAGGACCTGTGCCTGGTCACCGAAGGCGGGCACGAGATCTTGAACCACTACAGCCACGAGGCGACGGTGCTGACGATCTAACCGCGACAACCGCACAAAGGGGTCCCGCCCTTTCGTGCGGTACAGCACGAAAGGGCGGGACCCCTTTGTGCGGCTAGCATGTGGCTAGAGCTTGGCCGAGAGGTCCTGCAGCGCGTGGAAGCGGTGGCTGATGGCGTTCTTCTCTTCGGGCTCGAGCTCGGCCATGCGACGTCCGGGCAGTTCGGCCAGCTCAAAGAGGGGATCGTAGCCAAAGCCGTTAGTCCCGCGACGGTCGTGGGCGATGGTGCCCTCCACGTCTCCGTCGCCACGCAGGACCTCTTCTCCGGCGTCGTCGCGCGTGACGAGCACCACCGTCGAATGGAAGCGGGCGGTGCGCTGGTCGTCGGGCACGCCCTCCATCTCGGCAAGCATCTTGTCGTTGTTGGCGTCATCGTTGCCGTGCTCGCCGGCCCAGCGTGCGCTCATGATGCCGGGGGCTCCGCCCAGGGCGTCCACGCACAGGCCCGAATCGTCGGCCACGGCAATGGCCAGGCCTGTCTCGTCGAGCGCGGCACGTGCCTTGATGAGGGCATTCTCAAAGAAGTCGCTACCGTCCTCGACAGGGTCGGGAAAGTCGCCCAGCTCGCCGAGAGCCACAAAGCGCATGCCGCCAAGCGCAGGCGTGGCGCCCAGGATGGCCTCGATCTCGGTGAGCTTGTGTGCGTTGCCCGTGGCCACCACGATGGTTGCCGCAGGGTCGAGCGTAGAGATGTCGATCATGTCCGTTCCTTTCTGTAGGCACTAAGCGCCGTAGCCCGTGACCTCTTGCTGCTTTTTGATGAGCTGTGCGATGCCGGCTTGGCCCATGTCGAGCAGGGCATCCATCTGGGCGCGGTTGAAGGCGACCTTCTCGCCCGTCCCCTGGACCTCCACGATGCGGCCGTCAGCCGTGCCCACCAGGTTCATGTCGACCTGCGCATGGCTGTCCTCGGGGTAGTCAAGGTCGAGCAGAAGCTGCTCGTCGACCATGCCCATGGACACGGCTGCCACCTGGCCGGTGAGCGGCAGCTTCTTGAGCTTGCCCTCGGCGACCCACGCCGCCAGCGCGTCGTGCAGGGCCACCCAGGCTCCCGTCACGCTCGCCGTGCGCGTGCCGCCATCGGCCTGGATGACGTCGCAGTCGCAGGTCACCGTCACCTCGCCCAGCTTGTAGAGGTCAACCACCGTGCGCAGGCTACGTCCGATGAGTCGCTCTATCTCCATGGAGCGGCCCTTGCGTCCGCGCTGCTCGCGTGGGGTGCGACGGCCGGTCGGGGCGGGGAGCATGGCGTATTCGGCCGTGACCCACCCGGCACGCTGGCCCTTTCGCCAGGCAGGGACGCCCTCCTCGATGGTTGCCGTGCAGAGCACGCGCGTGTCGCCAAACTCCGCCAGGCACGAGCCGGTTGCGTTCTTCATGATGGCGCGCGTCAGCGTGACGGGGCGCATCTGGTCTGCACCGCGACCATAGCTGCGGACGATGTCTGCCATGTTCCCTCCCTGTGTTGGTTTGCCCACCTATTGTACGCCGTGGCTCTCACCTGTGATACACTTCCATATTGCACGGGCGATTGGCGCAGTGGCTAGCGCAGGTGCCTTACAAGCACAAGGTCGGCGGTTCAAATCCGTCATCGCCCACCATAGCTTACGAAGCGCCCCGAGGGCGGGCGCTTACGATACGTGCGCGGTGCATGGATTTGAACCGCGAGAGGGGGCGAGAGCCCAGTGGGCTCTCGCCTGCCGAGGGCAACGCCCGAAGGCTGCGGATCCGCGCAGCGGAGACGCTCAAATCCGTCATCGCCCACCATTTGTCTGGCCGCGCCCCGAAAGGGGCGCTTTTTTTCGTTTGGAGAAGTCATGCCCGCCACGCTCCAGGATATCGCCCATGCCCTTTCTGACGAAGGGCTGCTCGTCTCTGCGCACAACGTCGAGGGGGACGGCGCCTTGCCGATAGACGGCGCCGACAGCGACTCGCGCTTTGCCGCGCCCGGCCACCTCTTTATTGCCAAGGGAGCCGCGTTCAGGGAGGACTACCTCCGCTCTGCCCTCGAGAAGGGCTGCGTTGCCTACCTGTGCGGCGAGGACCGCGCTGCGACGCTGGCTGGTGTCGCGCCGGACGTGCCCGCCCTTGTCGTCAGCGACGTGCGCCACGCCATGGGCGTGGTCTCCCCCATTGCCTGGGGACACCCCGACCGCGAGCTGGACGTCATTGGCGTCACGGGCACCAAGGGCAAGTCCACGGCCACCTATATGCTGCGCGCCATCCTTGATGGGGGCACGACGGGTTCCGGCACCGGCATCATGGGATCGATCGACACCTACGACGGCATGGAGAACTTCGAGAGCGTCAACACCACTCCCGAGGCCCCTGACCTCTGGCGCCACGTGGCGCACACGCGCACGTCGGGGCTGGGTCGGCTGGTCATGGAGGTGTCGAGCCAGGCGCTCAAGTACGACCGTACGCTCGGCCTGACGTTTGACGTGGGCTGCTTCCTCAACCTGGGGCGCGACCACATCTCCCCCATCGAGCACCCTGACTTTGAGGACTACTTCCAAAGCAAGCTCAAGATCTTTGCGCAGTCCAGGGTGGCCGTGGTCAACCTCGGGACGGACCGCGTGGAAGACGTGCTGGCCGTGGCCGCATCGTGCGAGCGCGTGCTGCGATTCTCAGCCGATGGCCCCGTGCCCGGCGCGGACGTTTGGGCGAGCGACGTCGTCGCCCGCGACGGCCGCGTGAGCTTTGTTGCGCACACGCCCAGCTGGGAAGCTCCGATGACCATTCCCTTCCCGGGGCTCTTTAACATCGAGAACGCGCTTTGTGCCATCTGCGTCTGCGAGGTGCTCGGTATTTCCGCAGGTCAAGTGGCTGACGGCCTTGCGCGCACCCGCGTGCCTGGCCGCATGGAGGTTCTGCCGTCAGAGGACGGCGTCACCGCCATCGTGGACTACGCGCACAACAAGCTCTCGTACCAGCGGTTCTTCTCGTCCATGGCAAAGGAGTTTCCCGACCACGAGATCATTGCCGTCTTTGGCTGCCCGGGCGACAAGGCGCTGGAGCGACGCAGCGAGCTTCCGCAGGAGGCTGCCAAGTGGGCTGACCTGCTCATCTACACGGAGGAGGACCCGGCGCACGAGGCGGTGGAGGACATCTGCGCACAGATGGCCGAGGCCACTCCCGAAGGCGTTCGCTATGAGGTGATTCCCGATCGCGAGGAGGCTGTGCGCCGCTCTGCGGAGTATGCGCTCGGCTGCGGGAGGAAGGCGCTGGTCTGCCTGCTTGCCAAAGGTGACGAGACGCGCCAGCACGAGGGCGATTTCTTTGTTCCGTGCCGCCCTGATGGCGTCATTTTTGAGGAGGCCATGGCTAACTTGCATAAAGAGGCCTGAGGCTGTTTTCTGAAGGGGGGATTTGGCATGAAATTGGTCATTGCATCGGACATTCACGGCGCTGCCCACTGGTGCGAGCGGCTGATGAAGGCCGTCGAGGACGAGCGGCCCGACCGCGTGATCCTGCTGGGAGACCTGCTCTATCACGGTCCACGCAACGACCTTCCTGCCGACTATGCGCCTAAGCGGGTCATCGAGATGCTCAACGCCATCGCGCCGCAGGTCATCGCCGTGCGTGGCAACTGCGAGGCCGAAGTTGACCAGATGGTGCTGGACTTCCCCTGCATGGCCACCAACAACTCCCTGCTCGACCCCGCAACGGGGAGCACGCTTTTCTTGACCCACGGGCACGTGTATGGACCAGGACTCCACGGCAGCGTGGACAACCTTCCCCAGCTGCGCAAAGGAGACGCGCTGGTCTATGGCCACACGCACGTGAAGGTCAACGAGGTGGGCCCCAACGGCATCTGGCTCTTCAACCCCGGCAGCGTGGGCATCCCCAAGGACGGAACGCACAGCTTTGGCGTGTACGAGGACGGCCACTTTGAGCACCGCATCCTGGGGGACGCATGAGTGCGATTCTCGATGCCCTGGCAGAAAGCGTTGACGGCACGGTTCACGGGCTGAGCTTTGAGGGCGAGGACTTGTCGGGCGCAGACCTTGGCCGCGTAGATTTTGAAGACTGCACGTTTACCAGCTGTTTGTTCTGCGAGACCATGTTTGAGCGGCCCAGCTTTGAGCGCTGCGACTTTACGGCATGCGACCTGAGCAACGCACATGCGGCAATGGCCTTCCTGCGCGGATGCCGTCTGCTTGAGTGCCGCGCCGTGGGCACGGACCTCCACCAAGGCATCTTTACCAGGACGAGCTTCCGCGACTGCAACCTTGCCTACTCAAACTTCTCCGAAGCAAAGCTCGAGCAGGTGGGCTTTGTGCGCTGCGACCTCCACGAGGCCACCTTGGCACAGCTTCGTCTCAAGCGGCTGCAGGTGGAGGGATGCAATCTTGTGCGCGCCGAGATCTTCGGGACGCGCCTGCGGGGCGTCGACCTTTCGGGAAGTGAGCTTGCAGGCATACGCGTGTCGAATACGTTCACTGAGCTGAGCGGCGCAAAGATTGGCCTCGAGCAGGCCGTCGACCTGGTGAGCCTGCTCGGCGTCAAGCTGGTCGACGCCGAGTAAAATCGCCAGGCCGATGCGGAGGGGGTGTATCCCCCGCATCGGCGCGGTCTGCTCGGCTATGCTGGCGGAAGCTGGGGTGGCTACTTGCGCATGTCGATGACGATGCACGCCACGGCACAGAACAGGCCACCCAGCATCCAGGGAGTCCAGAAGTACGCACGCCAGAAGGGCTCGCCGTACCACGTGCCCCAAAACATGAGCGGCAGCGCAACGATGGTCGCCAGCAGCATGATGATGCCGCACACGGCACTCTTGCGCTTGTTGCGGCGCACCTTTGCCAGGACCTGCGGCGCGCGGTCCTCGCCCACAATGGAGGCTATCTCCTCTTCGGAGAGCTCCTCGAGTGCGTCGAGGTTGTAGCCTTCGACGTCAAGGCGGTTCTCGATGAGGGCTGCGTACACGATTAGGAACACACCGGCGGAGATGATGGTCAAGGTTATGGCTCCGACCAGGCCCTCGTTAACGCGACCGTCAAGAAGGGCGGCCATGGCCACTGCGACAAATATCACGCAGATGCCCGCAGCTAGGCGGTATCCATAGGTGCGCTTCTCGGCGAGGCGGCGCTCATCGCCGTAGAAGTCGGCCACGTACGGATGCGCCTTTTGGAACGCGCTGTGCTCAATCGAGGCGGGGATGATCAGAAGCAGCCCGATGCCTACGAAAAGGAACAGGACGAGGGCTGGCGCAACGTCGCCAAGCAGGCTTTCGAGCAAGGAGGCACCAGCCGCACCCAGGATGCAGCACGACACGCCCAGCGCCATGCGCTTGGCGTACGCACGTCCATGCTCGTCGTAGCCTATGACGTCTTCGGCCAACGCCGCGGCAGGCACGGCCAGCTCGGGTTCCGCCGCGCGGGCGGTCAGGTCTCCCTGCACGAGCTCGTCGAGCGTGCAGTCAAAGATCTGGCAGATCTTGAGGAGCTTGTCCATCTCGGGGTAGGCGCGCTCGGCCTCCCACTTGGTCACCGACTGGCGGCTCACGCCGACCATCATGGCAAGCTGCTCTTGGGTCATGTTGCGCGTGGCGCGCAGGTGCTGAAGGTTGTCGCGGAAGCTCATGTCATCTCCTTGGTCTCGCCGCTTTCTGACGATACCAATTCTGGGTCCGTGGTAGGTGGCAAACCACCAACTTGCAGCTGCTTTCTTGGGCAACTTGAAGGCGCCCTGTGGTTGCATCCGCAGGTAGACGGCGTGACAACCGTAGTTAGACCCTCAACTCGTCAATCCCCAGCCCTTCGATGGGATCATAGACCTGGACGGGGTTTCCCTCGAGGCTGAGGTACGTCAGGTTTGTCAGATTGCTCAGCGGCTCGAGGTCCGTAATGCTGTTGTTGTTGAGCGAAAGCAGCCTCAGGTTGGGACAGCTCGCAAGGGGCGTAAGGTCAACGATCTTGCAGTAGCCCGCAAAGAGGATGGAGAGCTCTTGGTGGCCCGAGAGAGGCGAAAGGTCGCTCACCTTGTTGAATTGGAGATCGAGATACTGAAGGTGCGGCATGCTGGCCACCGCATCGATGCGTTCGACGTCTTGGTAGACGAGCATAAGATCCGTCAGATTAGTGAGCTCCGCAAGGGCGTCAATGTTGCTGATGCGCGGGCCCGTCTCGGTCGCACCGTGCACATTGGGGTCCTCCGACAGGTCAAGCACCGTGAGGCCTTGCACGTCATGCAGCCAGATGTCACCCTCCGTGATGCCCGTTATCTCGCGCATCTTTGCCTCGAGCGCAGCGTCGCCCCAGTCCATGACGTGGTCGCCGGGGACGTCGGAAGACGGCGCGGCCTCGTTCTCTGCAGGTGGCTCCTCGGGCTGTGCGGGCGCCTCGGCAGATTGCCCAGAATCCGGCGTCGTGGCTCCCTCTTGGAACACGTTGCGCGCGAAGCCTAGGCCAGCGACCAGGACCAGCACGATTGCCGCAGGAATGATGACCTTCTTCCAGTTGCGCTGGCCGCGGGGCTTGTCGAGGAACTCGTCAAAGAGACCATCGACCGCCCCTTCAACAGCATCCTCAATCTTTGCGTCAGGGTTGCCAAACAGCAGAACGAGCGGCCCCTGCACTACAAAGCCCACCACGCCAAAGAGGGCATTCATGGCCCAAAGCAGATAGGCGCCAAAGATCCATGTGCCGATGCTCTGCCCAAAGATGACGGGTCCCCACGAGGATATGCGGTTTCCCGCAAAGGCGCCGACCAATGAGTAAAGCGCAACGAAGGCCGCCTTGAGCAGCGCCTTGAACGCATCTTGCGCCTCTTCGTCCTCCATCTCTTTGCCTCGTCGGTATATGGCGGCAAGCCAGATTCCCGCATCGAGTATTCCGGCCACCGCAAGCTGCAAGAAGAGAGGGCGCGTGAGGACCTCGGGGCGCAGCTCGGCAATCTCTTGGGCGGACACGAAGGCGATGCCGGACGTCACCAGGGCAAGGACACCGATGGTGGCAACGAGCGCCCAGCCCACTTTGAGCAGGGGATTCTTGATACGCACGATAACTTGATAGTACGAAGCCGCATTAATGGCTGCATAGACCAGCACGATGCCCAGTGTAACCAGGAAGAGGTTGCGGTTGAGCTGGTAGTACAGGGGAATGTTGGTAAAGAACGAGACAAGCAGGTTCCAAAGCTCCATGGGCGCGCCTTTCATGTGTGTGCTTTGGCTAGCATATCTCAAGCGCGATAGACGTTGAGGGTGCCTGTCGGAAACGTGACGTACGTGCAACGCTTCCGACACCCGCGGGGCCATTCTTGTCGGGAACGCGACACATGTGTCACGGATGCGATGCCTGCAGCGGCGTTCCTGTCGGAAGCGCTACGGGCGCCAAGCTTCCGACGCTCGTGGGCGCCTTGACAAAAATGTGCCGCCGATAGGTAAATCGACGGCACAAAGGGAGAGACCAATTCGGCCTAAGCAAATCACGGCATTGACTATGCGGTAGGCACCTTCTTCATCTGGGCATACGCAACGAACGATAGGATCGCCTCAGGCAATACAAAGAAAAAGTACATGGGAAAGAGGACCATCGCCACGGAATACAGGATTCCGCCTACGAGCGCAAATGACTGTTTATTCAAGAAGAAGCCCAAGGCATTGAAGGCCACTGCAATGAACGTGCAGACAAGATGCGGCATCACAAGCATTCCGGCAATACCCGCCCCCGCTGCTTCAGCACCGGTTGAGCTAACAACGGCCCCCATCCAATACCAAACGCTATAGATTAAATATGCAGCCCCCACGACAAGGGAAATCAGTAGAAGCTTGTTCTTCTTCATGTCAATCGCCTACTGAACCGAGAACGTGGCGTTTGCCAGCACCGTATTATCCCAGCTAAAGAGCTCTTTCACTTCGACTTCAACGTCTTCGGTGCCATCGAGTTCATAGACAAGCGTAACGGGAATCGAGGAACCAGCCTTTACCTTATTGGTATAGCCTGAGGTATCGACATCAGTGGCGAACGCCACTTCGCGCTGGACTCCACCCTGATACACCTCGACATATGCAGCGGTTGCCATAGCCGTCGCCTCTTCATCGGAAACGTTCGTAAAGGTAAAGTTGATTGCTATGGCGGGCTTTCCCTCGTAATCGGCCGTTACAGAGGCGCCGTCAATGGTCACGGCATATTTGGATTCGGGAGCCTTCTCTTCCTGAGGGGCAGCCTCTTGAGTGGATGCCTCTTGCGATTGCTGCTCTTCGCCATCCGCTTCGGTGGAAGCTCCTGACGAGCTTGCACTAGAGCCGCAGCCCACTAAAGCGAGAACGAGCAGAGCCGACACAACCGTTGCCGCTGTTTGTTTCTTCATACTACATGCGCCCCTTTCAGCAGTTTCGCAGAAGAATTACCTGCGCTTACATGCTAGGAAGGGATAGGCTTCGTGTCCTTAGCTGGTAGCTAAATTGGGTGAGCGGAGGGAGTCGCGGGCAGCTTGCGGCTGATTGTGCGGACAAGCCTCTGGGCAGGGGCTCAGCTCAAGTGCAGCACCTTGTTGATCGCGATGGAAACGTAGACCGCCAGCGCCGAGAGAGCAAAGCAGAACACCACCAGGACGAAGGCCCGTAGGGCAAAGGTCTTGAAGACCGCCTTCTTGTCACATCCGGGCCCCAGGCAGGTGACCAGAAGGTGCACCTCACGAGCAAACAGGATGAGAGCCAACGAAAACAGGGTGGCGATCGCGTAGACGCTGAACGCGTCTGCCCAGGTGTTGCCCTTGTCGGCTCCAAAGAATCCGACAGAAAGCGGAACGAGAATCACGAAGTAGAACGTCCAGGAAAGCACGACAAAGAGCTTCTCGAGATGCCGCAGCTCGGACCAGGTCCGCCTTGGCGTTGGCAATGCGGGAAAGAACCAGCGAACGATACGCATCGGGAGCGGAAGCTGCTCGGCCGGACGCTTCGCCTGGTTCGTCTCCGTACGATGCTCTCGAAAAGATTGGTTCGTTTTTGCATGCTGTTCGCGAGGGGCCCGGTCGACCACGGCAGATCGGCCGATTGCCGCCTGCATGGCAACGGCGAGCTCGTCCACGTCCCGGTACCGCGAACTCGGCTCGAAGGTCCGCGCCCTGTCGATGACCACGCGCAGCACGAACGGCACGCGGCTCTCGTCGGCAAGCGCCTGCTCAAAGCCCTCGTCACTGGGCTGCACGCCCGTCAGGAGATAGCCCAGCATGCTGCCCAGCGCGTACACGTCGGAGCGCGCGTCGGTCTGTGCGAAGCCAAACTGCTCGGGCGCGGCAAAACCAAAGGTCCCCATCCGTGTCGTGTCGTGCTTGGCACCCTCGACGTACGCCCGCGCATTGCCCAGGTCGATGAGACGGGCATGGCCTTGCGCCACCACGACGTTGTTTGGCGTGATGTCCCGATGCACGATGCCGTGCTCGTGCAGCACCAACGCCGCGTCGCACAGGTCCATGACATAGCTCGAGGCGTCGCGGACCGAAAGCGTGCCGAGCGATTCGATCAGCTCCGCCAGCGTCGCGCCTTCGACATAGGAGGTAACGGCAACGAACGAGTTGGGCAGCTGGTAGAGGTCCCTCACCTGCGGAAGCAGGGGCGACCTGATTCCCTGGAGCGCGTACCAAGCGCGCTTGTTGGCGAGCTCGTCCGGAATGTATTTGCGAATGAACAGCTCGGGACCCGACCCCTTGACCAGCTCCGTGCGGCCCGACGCCTTGTCTGCCAGCACGCGCACTATGCGGTAGGTGTCATCGTGCTCTATCGCTCGTAGGAGCTGCTCGTCGTCCACTATCCCTCCGGAGACAAAAGGGTGTCCTCTCCCAGACGATACAGCTCATCATCGCATTCTGCACGTGTCAATCCGTGTTCGATACAAAAGATGATGATCGCGTCGCGCGGCACCTTGGGCCACAGCTCGGAATGGCCGGCCAGGCGCAGCAGGCGCTGCGTCTCCTGGAGGGTGCATTGCAGCCCAAACGCCAGCATGAGGGCGTTGTCGCGTCCGGGGTGCCGCTCGCCAGAGAAAGCCTGGTAGCCAAAGGTGGTATTGATGCCGGCGGCGCGGAAGACGTCGGAACGCTTGAGGCCCTTCTCCTTGAGGAGCTGGCGCAGGTAATCGGGAAGCGTCCGGTCGGGCAGCTTGGCCTGCGAGAGGTACACCTCGGGCGACGCGCTCGCAAGCAGCTGCTCCAGCAGCTCGTCTGTCAGGCGTTCCGTGGCCATACGCCCTTGCCCTTCTCACTGCGCCGATACGAAGGGGTGGGACCCTTACGTATCATGATACGTAAGGGTCCCACCCCTTCGTATCGGACATTATGCTTTGGCTGCCTCGCGTCCGCGGGCAAATGCCTGCAGGTTGGCGTCGATGGTCTTGGGCGGGACGCGGCGCCTGATGGCGTCCTCCCACTCCTCGACAGCAAAGGGCAGCGCTGTGGACAGCGCGCCCACCAGCACGACGTTGGCCGAGCGCGGGCTTCCGACCTCGCGTGCGATGCCCCCAGCGTCAATCATGGTGGCGCCAATCTCGCCCAGGCGTTCGTCCACCCGCTCGGGCATCTGGGCCAGCCCGATGTTCACGGGCACGGGCGTGATCTGCTCGTCATTGACAAAGAGCTTGCCGCCCTCGCGCACGAAGTGCTGGGCGCGCAGGCCCTCGATGGACTCGAACGCCACGACGATGTCGGCGCAGCCGGGGTCGCAGATCATGGACTCGACCTTCTCGCCCACGCGGACGATGGTCGAAACCGAGCCGCCGCGCTGGCTCATGCCGTGGATCTCGGAGACCTTGACGTCCAGGCCGGCGTCGGCCGCGACCATGGCAAGCAGCTGGCCAGCCAAAATGGTGCCTTGGCCGCCCACGCCCACCAGGAGGATGGTCTTGGTGCCGTCAAGCGTGACCTTTGCGCCGCCCTCGGCGACGCCGTAGTTGGTAGAGGTGTCGTGGGGCATCTTAGGCCTCCTTAGAGATGCAGCCGAAGGGACAGGCCTGCGCGCACTGGCCGCAGCCGATGCACTGGTTGGGATCGATGAGCGCATGCCCGGTCTCGTCCTTGCCAAGGGCCGGGCAGCCGATCTGGATGCAGCGGCCGCAGCGGCGGCAGTCGGTGATGGTGGGCATGGGCTTGCGCGAGCGGTCGATCAGGCGGCACGGCGCCTTGAAGATGATGACGGAGAGCTTGTCGATGTGGCTCGTGGCGGCCTTGAGGGCAGCACGGATGGCCAGCATGTCTTGCGCGTCCACGACCTCGACCTCGTCGACGCCGATGGCCTCGCAGAGCTTGACCAGGTCGAGCTGCTTGCCCGCGGGGACGTCGAGCGGGTTGACGCGCGCGGCCTGCTCGGTGAGGGTGACGCCGTTGACGGGGTTGCCCTGCGTGCCGGTCATGGCCGTGGTGCGGTTGTCGAGGATGCAGAGCGTGCCCTTGCCGCCGTTGTAGACGGTGCCGAGCAGGCTCGTGATGCCCGAGTGCGCGAAGGTGGAGTCGCCGATGACGCCCACGACGGGACGGCCGGTGCGCTCTGCCGTGCCCGCCAGCTCCATGCCATGCGCCATGGAGAGCGAGGCGCCCATGTCGATGACGGAGTCCACGGAGCGGAACGGCGCGACGGCACCCAGCGTGTAGCAGCCGATGTCGCCGGTGACGATGGCCTTGATGCGCTTGAGCTCCACGTAGACCAGGCGGTGCGGGCAGCCAGCGCAAAACGCGGGCGGACGCGGGGGCAGGCCCTCAACCGCAGCAAGGTGAGACGGCTCTTCGATGCCAAAGGCGGCACGGATGTGCGCGGGCGTGACCTCCCCCGAGCGAGGCAGGCGCCCCGCCGGCGGCTCGGCCACGTCGATGCCCATGGCGCGAACGCGCTGCTCAAGGTAGGGATTTGCCTCCTCGACCACGTAGACCTTGTCTACCACCGAGGCAAACGAGGCAAGCTTCTGGGGCGGCAGCGGCCAGGTGACACCCAGCTTGAAGACCGACGCGTCGGGCAGCGCCTCGCGCACGTGCACGTACAGGGCGCCGGCGCAGATGATGCCGACCTTGGTGTCGCGCATCTCGACGCGGTTGAGCGGGGTCTCCTCCGCCCAAGCGACCAGCTCGTCCTCGCGGTCGTTGGCAACGAGTGTGCGGCGCACGGCGTTTGCCGGCATCATCACGAACTTCTCGGGGCGGCTCTCGTAGGGGCGCGGCTCCAGCACGGTGCGGTCGCCCACCACGTCTACCAGCGTCTTGGTGTGGGCGATACGCATGGTCTCGTGCAGCATGACCACGGTGTCAAACTGCTCGGAGATGTCAAAGGCCTGCTGGGCCATCTCGTAGGCCTCTTGGCTGTCTGCGGGGTCAAGGCACGGGATGCGGCCGAAGGCGGCGTAGTGGCGGCTGTCCTGCTCGTTCTGGGAGCTGTAGCAGCTGGGATCGTCGGCCGCCAGCAGCACCAGGCCCGCGTTGACGCCCGTGTTGGCCGCGCTCATGAAGGGGTCTGCGGCAACGTTGACGCCCACGTGCTTCATGGTGACCAGGCTGCGCACGCCACCCATGGCGGCGCCCAGACCCACCTCGAGCGCGACCTTCTCGTTGGGTGCCCATTCGGCATAGACGTCAGGCTTAGTGACAAAGTTCTCGAGCGTCTCGGTTGACGGCGTGCCCGGATAGGCAACGCCCACGGCAACGCCGGCCTCCCACGCCCCCTGCGCGATGGCTTCGTTGCCCGAAAGCAGCTGCTTGCTCATGTGGATCCTCTCCTAGATGGTGCAACGCAGTCCAGTATAGACCCGCCATGAGGCAGGTTTGTTACCAAGTGGGATGGGCGCGTCTTTACCTAGGGTGCCTATCTGCGAGGCAAGCCCGCGCCGTCGACTCAACCCGCATGAATCCCCTGCTCGTCACACCACAAGAGGAAGTCTTCTGGACCAAGGACGACCACGCCCACAAAGGGGAAGTCCTTCAGGTTGTTGGTGATGAGAACTGCCTTTGTGTCAATGGTAGCCTCAAGAAAGGGCTTGTCCTTGCGGTCGGGATACACCACGTAGTCGATGGCTGTGGGCACAACCTCGTGACCGATGCTTTTCATGAGCGAAAGGAGCGCCCTTTCCTCTGGGATGAGCCCGCGCACAGACACGATGGGTCGCGAGAGGACGTCTTCGTATTCGGACAGAATCTGCGAGCTAAAGCACACCTCAAAACAGTTGAGATTGCCCACTATAGCCCGCAGCGCCCTCATGTTTGGCCCGTCGGGCGCTATGAGCGCGGCGAGCAAGACGTTTGTGTCGATGACAAGGGGAACCATCAGACGACCAGCGCTTCCTGCGCCCTCTCTTCACGAACGCGATCGATGAAGGCAACAATGTCTTGCACGGATGGCTCTGTCATTCCGCTTGCCAGCGCCTTGCGCCGCGCGGAGGAGGCGATGCCGTCGAGGACGGCGAGGGGGTCGCTCGTATACTCAAGCTCCGCCCTGAGAAATGCCCTCACCTCGTGCGATATGGTCGTTCCGCGCGCAGCATACAGCTGCGTGAGGCGCTCCTTGTCTTTGGGATCAATCCGGACCCTGATCACGTCTGTTGCGGCCATGACAGCCTCCCTTCTGTAGCAACATTGTAGCAGCATTTGTTGCTACGCTTGAGGCGCATCGCAGGTGACGGAGAGGGGCCGCATGCTTGCGGCGGGCACGCCTGGTCCGCCACAAACGCGCTCTAACGACACTTTGTTGGCGTTAGAGCGTTGCGAGGGATTCTAATGACACTTTAGAGCCGTAAAGTTGCGTTAGAATAGGTAGCAACAGTCTAAGACCAGCAAAGCGTTGCTAGGAGGAAGCATGATGAAGCTCGAAAGGGGACGGCAGGGCAGCCTCAGGCTGAACCTTCCCGGCAAGGCCGAGTACTACTCATTTAACCCGTCGCCATTAGATAGCGTTGTGCCGCTCCAACTTGACGATGCGCAGATCGCTGACCTGGCGCGATGCTCAAGAAAGATTGGCGAAGTGGAGGGAATGTCTCACTTCGTTCCCAACGCGGACATGTACCTTGCGATGTACGTGCGCAAGGAGGCCCTGCTCTCCTCGCAGATTGAAGGCACCCAGTGCACCTTTGACGACATGCTCGACCCATCGAATTCCACCGCATACAAACGCGAGGTAATCGACGTCGTCAACTATGTGAGCGCAGCGGAGCTGGCAGTCAGAGAGATGGACCGACTTCCCCTCTGCATGAAGCTGCTCCGAGAGGTGCATGCAGAGCTGCTCAAGGACGCCCGGGGATCGGATAAGCATCCGGGTGAGATCAGGACTTCGCAGAACTGGATTGGGCCGCACGGCTGCACCATTCGTCAGGCGGCGTTCGTGCCACCAAACGTTGACGACATGAACGATGCGCTCTTTCGTCTGGAGAACTTTATGAATCGCGAGGACCTTGACCCAGTCGTCAAGGCGGCGCTCGTGCACTATCAGTTTGAGACCATCCATCCGTTCCTTGACGGCAACGGAAGGCTGGGGCGCCTTCTTATCACGCTTTCCCTCATAAACGACAGAGTGCTTACCAAGCCCGTGTTCTATCCCTCGTATCAGCTAAAGCTGCGCAGGTCAGAGTACTATGAGCGCTTGACGGCAGTGAGGGAGCGAGGAGCGTACGAGGAGTGGGTGTCCTTCTTCTGCGAATGCATGTCGGAAAGTGCGGCTGATGCGGCGGCATCGCTCAAGAGCCTGGTAGAGCTCCACAACAGAAGCGAGAAGCTCATTAGGGAGCACCTCGCGCGGGCGGCAACCAATGGGCTCTCTCTGCTTGAGTTTCTTGAGGCGCACCCCATCGTCACGACCGCAAGCGTTCGTGACGGCCTTGGTGTCAGCAGGACCACGGCGAGCAACCTCATCGAGGACTTCCGAAAGATTGGAATCCTCAGGGTAGGCGACGAGGACCGGCAACGGTATCGGCAGTATGTCTACGAGGATTACCTGTCCATATTGCGCGCCGGCGTTGATCCGCTGTAGGGGTTGTTGGGGACGCGCTCTAACGACAAGAGCCCTATCGTTATTAGGACCTTCGGGAGGCAAACAGGTCTGCCCCCCGAAACGACCAGCAGAAACGATATCTATCGGAATAATAACAGGCGTGAAGTACCATCAACCAACGCAAAACGCTACGACTGCGCCACTCGCTCAATCCGTGCACCCTACATGGACCGCGACAATTGAGACGATCACGAAAGGAGGGTTCCGACCAAGTTTCAACTCGCGCGCCCCGTGCGGGGTGCGACCTGAGCGCCGCCCACGCCGCGTCCGCGTCCGCCGTGTTTCAATCCACGCGCCACGTGCGGGGCGCGACGTCGAACCTCTTATCAAGGTCGAGCGTCAGATCGTTTCAATCCACGCGCCCCGTGCGGGGCGCGACTCTATCCAGTCTGGCACAGCGGCTACATCACCAAGTTTCAATCCACGCCCCCGTGCGGGGCGCGACGTGGACAGCCCGAAGCAGGAGCCGGGCGAGCCGAGGTTTCAATCCACGCGCCCCGTGCGAGGCGCGACCTGGCAGAGGTCGAGTTCCCCGTCACCCGTCACGTCGTTTCAATCCACGCGCCCCGTGTGGGGCGCGACAGCTGACCATCCCTAGCCGACTCTACAATGCCAAGTTTCAATCCACGCCCCCCGTGCGGGGCGCGACCCCGCGAGATGGCTTCAACCGCATGGTGCAACCGTCGTTTCAATCCACGCGCCCCGTGCGTGGCGCGACGTCAAGGCCAGCCGCCGTGTCGGTCCACTCCTCGTTTCAATCCACGCGCCCCGTGCGGGGCGCGACGGCGGCTCGAGGCGCTCATGCTCCGCTGCGTGGAGTTTCAATCCACGCGCCCCGTGCGGGGCGCGACGTGGCGAGCAGCCACGCTATTCGCCAGTCGATTCCGTTTCAATCCACGCGCCCCGTGCGGGGCGCGACGAGGCTTACGCCAAGGTAAAGCGCTGGCTGCAAGTTTCAATCCACGCGCCCCGTGCGGGGCGCGACAGGCCCTGCAACGCCCCGTTGTTCGTGAGCTTGTTGTTTCAATCCACGCGCCCCGTGCGGGGCGCGACTTGTCGGTGTAGGTAGTGATCGAGCGCGTCCAGTAGTTTCAATCCACGCGCCCCGTGCGGGGCGCGACATATCTCTGGACCAAGGAGCCCACCAAGTACGAGTTTCAATCCACGCGCCCCGTGCGGGGCGCGACGAGGACAACAGCCTCACCGACGCGAAGCTCATCCAGTTTCAATCCACGCGCCCCGTGCGGGGCGCGACTGCGGCGGATGCCCATGAGGTCGCCGCCGTAGTCGTTTCAATCCACGCGCCCCGTGCGGGGCGCGACGCAGGGTGCGCAACGCAATGCGCGTCTGCGACGAGTTTCAATCCACGCGCCCCGTGCGGGGCGCGACTCCAAAAGACGAAGCAGGTAAATCGCTTCTATCAGTTTCAATCCACGCGCCCCGTGCGGGGCGCGACGTCGCGGTGGAGCCTAGCTCAAGCTGGATGTTGGTGTTTCAATCCACGCGCCCCGTGCGGGGCGCGACTATGTGCGGGTCGCACTACGTGGCGGCACAGAAGTTTCAATCCACGCGCCCCGTGCGGGGCGCGACCTATGCCTACATACCCAGCGGCATGACGGTCACGTTTCAATCCACGCGCCCCGTGCGGGGCGCGACTGTCAAATTATACGTCTTTGCGCATTATTATGCTTTTATATTCAAATCTCAAGGTACTGGAGTCTCTCATCATTTCGATGTGCATGCAAATGTGCACTTTCCGATGCGCGAACTTCCCTTGTTTTCGCCAAAGCTGGTGGTTCGCGCTAACAACAATTAAAGAATCAAAACGTCCTCTGGGTCATAGGAGTTTTGTACGCCGATTATCTCGACCCGATTATGCCAGTTTTTGCCAAGAATATAGAATCTCAGACTATCTTTTGAGACATCGATAACCTTTTCAAGCTCGTGCTTCATTGCCTCATATTGGGCTGGCTCGAGCAGGCATTTAAATACTGACAGTTGGACACGCTGTCCATATTGAGTACAAACCTTCGCGATGCGCCTAAGCCTGCGCGCACTCGTGACATCCGCGCCGACAACATCATAAGTAACCAGCACGTACATATTCATCTCCACAACATGGCTGGGTAGTCATCGAGATCGCCCCTGAGATACCTTGCAAATAGCTGGGCTTGCACAAACGGAACAAGTCCAAACGCAATTCTCTCTTCAAGAAACGGATGGTTAATGGTCTCCTTCTTTTTCTCCTGCCAGAGCCTAACCACAGCCTTCATTGCACTCTCCTTGAAATAGCAGCCCTCTTCTCCACGTCTGAAGTCGCCGTTGCTTAACTGTCCACGGTTAAAGAGGGTTAGAACGAATCTGTCCGCAATGGGGGCTCGCAACTCTTCTACCAAATCAAGCGCGAGGCTCGCGCGACCCGGTCTACAAGCATGCAAGAAGCCGAGCTGCGGATCGAGACCAACCGACTCGCACGCAGAGACAACATCCCGAGTAAGCAGCGTATAGACAAACGACAATGTTGCATTGATCGGATCAAGAGGTGGCCTGCGAGTACGTTTGTCAAAGATTGCCCCATTGTCGCGATTCCTGAGGAGATGACCAAACGTGGAAAAGTACTGGTGGGCCGCATTACCTTCCACACCGCGCAACATGTCAAGATTCCCTGCAGCAAATACATCACTCCTACTTTCGTAAAGGATGTCGATCGTCTTTCCCACACCTTTTTCTTTGATGTCTGGATAGTCGCGGATGTAATGCTGCAATAAAACTCGAGCGTTGTGGATTTTGGCAAGTACAAACCTTTTTGCGACAGCAAGGCACTCATCATCCGATGCTGCACGACGAAATTGCTCTTTTCTCAGCAAGATGTTTCCAGACACTGGTCCTTCAACTCTTGCGCAGAACCTGCCACCTTCATCAAGAAGAATGGTTGTTATTCCTTTTTGCGCGCAAACGCTAAGGAGCGGTGTTGAGCAGCCAACGTGACCGAATAAAACCATACCTTCAAGCAGGTGAAACGGCACGCTCATTACCTTCTGTTCCCCAAGGTAAACAGCTATCGCGTCGCTCTGCTTTCGGAGATATGCATCCGGATTCGTAACATACAGCGTATTTAGAAGGCGTTTCATTCGCTTGCTCCCAACGGCTCACCAAAAAGCTCCCAATATGACTTAGCATCTCTACCACTGATATATGGAAAGCAATTCTCGAGTAACGAGCACCTTCTACAACGAGGCTTCTTGTCTGGGCGCGGAGTTCCACCTGCGGCAAACAGTTCATGCGCTCTCTTCGCAAGAGTATCTACACGACCCCTCAGCCCTTCGTCAATAATTACCAAATCTCTGCGTCTAGTCTGCCCATAAAAGAGGGTGGCCCTGCCAATGCTGACGCCGTACATTTCCTCTAAGCACATGACCTGTGCAGCAAGTTGTATGCGGTCCCAGTCCTCAATCTTTGGCTTGCCCACCTTATACTCGACAGGTTGGATAGGTCGATTCTTCTGAATCGCATCAAACTCAACTATGTCCGCAATACCGTAGAGGCCAAGTGAGCGACTCACCACATGGACCGAACGGACAGCACGCGTATCATCCGTGGTTGTATATCCCGTGACATCGACTCTTTCGTGGAAATAGTCCCCACGCAAAGTGTCGGTGCTGTCTGTCCAGATTTGTTCAATATGGATTAACGCCCACTGGCGCTCACAGTATGCAAGATGCTGTAACCCTGAGAGTGCCAGCAGGTTATCGTCACCATATGTAGCAGACAGTTGCATATTGCCCGCTATCAGCCCTGTTCCGAAGGAGCGATGTAGTCATACCTAGTAACAGATACACCCTTTGGAAGTTGCTCTTCGTCCAATGTGATGGTGTAATCCGAAAAATGTCTGGCTGGTGTTATGGCGTCGGTAACACGCTCCGCCCGAACCAAATCAAAGAGCTTATGCGCGGGAGCATTACCCAGCTTTGACTCGTGCTTGAACACAATCAACTCGCGGGACGACATTAGCCCACGAGATGCGCTACGGTCGTGCTCGAACATGTTCATAAGCGCTTCCCAGAAAAGTGTCAAATCTTCTTCGGTGAAGTTGGTCTTCTCCGCCAGAGGTGCAGACACAAAGCCCTCGAGGCGATACAGTCCGTAAGGAACATATTCCTTACGGCCCATCGTCTTCTCTTTCTCAGCGTCCTTGGCATTGGTAACCGCCATACGCGTGATGCTCATCTCTGCGGCTAAGATTGGCTCAATAGATTGTGAAAAGCAGAGCTGGATTGGACCACGTACCTGCCCACAGTTAATCTCAGTTGTCATAACAGCACCAAAGGCACGGATATCAAAGAAGTTGTCACACATCCACTGAGTGACTCTAAGCTGGTCCTCAATTGCTTTGGGCAGTTTCTTTGATACGGGCTTCAGCCCGATTGCTTCGTAGGCTTCCTGGTTGCGATCATTGAGAATTGCCTTGTCCTGAACATAGATGCGATAGCCTGTTGTTCCGGAGCGCGTTAAATCGATATAGTTGCGCACTTTACGCTTGAGACAAACATCGGAAACGATACCTATACCCGTCTCTGGATCGATTCGAGGCATATTACCAGCATCGGGGTCGCCGTTTGGATTGCCGTTCTCAACATCAAAAAAGAATACGAAGTCATATCGATTAGTAACGAATGCCATGATTAGTCCTCCTGAGCGTCATTGGGGCCATCGTCTGCCTTGCGCTGATAAATGGCTTGCTTTTGCTGGTAATACCCTATATAAAACAATCCTTGGTCATCAAAAGAAAGCGTCTTTGGGAAGCCATTGTCTCCCATCTTTCCCATAACTTGCTGCACTTGCTTATCAATAAATGTGCCTCGCTCTGCTTTACTGATATGGTGCTGTGCTAGCTTAAGTAACTGTGGATAGACGAGCGCCGGCGTCGTTGCCGCAGCCCCCATATAACGATCGCGAATAGTTGCGTTCGCTCCACCAATTGCATCAAGCTGCGCCTTTTCAAGCAATGCAAATAACCTTCCCAATAGATAGCCCTGATTGCCGTTCTCATTGTTTAAGCCCACCGTGAGACTCCTTTCCATTTCTTGTCCCTGGCCATGCCCAGCTGTTCTCGCCTTTCGTATGAGACATGCTTTTAAAATCGCGGCCCGCCTGCCCATGTCCCAAGGATTGACGGAACCTTTATCGATCCGCGTACGAGCAATGATCTTTTGAGGTAGCGAGGTCGGGAATGCGGTCCCATGGATAAGCGCCTTCATACATGATGAAACGAGGGTCATCGGCACGTTCTTCGCGTCACCCTGCAATGCAGTTTGATTAATGTAGTACCGCATCGAACAGGGGTTAACCCCTGTCATCTCCGTGTCTTTGAGAAACTGAATCACATGTTTTTGAAGTTCTCCGAGCGACCCAGATTCATAGAAGCGCACTGCTAAACGAGCTTGATAAGGCGCGATGCCCAATAAGTGGTACTGAACATTATCTGGAATTGGAACAGGTGGGCTGCCTTTTCTCAGCTCAAATAGTGAGGTCTGGATGGCACCTCTGACTTGCTCATTTTCGCCTCGTGCCAGCTCATCTGGATCAATGAAGAGCGCTAGGTCTTGGTCAATTGAGCTATCAACTGAATCTGTCCAAAACGCTATATAATCGTTGCCCACCCTGATCCTATGGGCAGAATCTTTGAGAACGTAAGACAATGCAGCGCCGGCTTTATCTGCCGCATCCGCTGATATGGCACCCGCTGTAGACACCTTTTGTCCATAAGAGCTAAACGAATCGGCGTTGCACGAAACAAGCGAGGCTCCACTGCTCTGCGCTCCAGCCAAACCAGTAATCTGTGGAAACAACAACGCGTAAGGACCATTGTTTCCCGTGACCAAGCAGGTTCCTTTGCTTAGGTTGTCTTCTTGCTTTCTGCGATAGTCGACCCAAGCTGCCCTTATCGCGCTACGTTCATGAATATAGCGGTCATCATTGAGCAGCCGAAGAACGATAAAGCCTTTCGGGTTCTCTATCAGGTCTTCCATCGGCCCTCTTTGAGAAGGGTCTTTCATCAGTTTTAAAAAGCGTATTGCAGCGACAGCACCGTCATCGTCTATGTTGTGAAGAACGCTCTCATGAAACGAGATGGATTGGTCCTGTTTCTCCTTTCCACGTTTTTTATCCATACCCAACCAGTACTCCGCGTTATCACATAAGAGGAAGGGGCGGACGCCCGATGTTCGCTGAATATCGGGGACAAGCAATACTGATGCAGCTTTTTCATTGTCGCTTGCAAGGGGGATTAAAGAGACTGGGTGCCCTGAACGATCAACCACGGCTTCCCATGTCACGACCTTTCGGCACCAATATCGCTCTGGCATAGCCTCTGGCTCGGCCTTACGCTTCAGCTCATACAGGCTGTAGAGATCGCCAAGTATCACAAAATCGCCCCCTTCTCTCTTGCAGCTGCAATATCTAAGACTCCGTTTCGCATTACTGCTCTAAAGAATCGCGGGCGTATATCGTTTGGATTCGAGAAGTCGAGGTCATACAGCATGAAGCCCAAATCGTGCGCATCTTCGGAGGCATAGAACGATGTTGGCGTTTCATCATTGTTTTCAAGAATCTCAACTTGTGCCGGGAACTCTCTGCAGCCCAGATATGGTTGGTTAAAGCACTGCCCCCTGCGCAGTCGTCTGAGGATGACGTTGTAGTGCTTTTCTGGGGTATCGCTCTCTCCGCACTTCTTGGGAACAAGTTCAAAATGGGCGCTGACGATGTAGTCAACGTCAGTGAGGTACAACGTATTCCTTTGTTGACGATCGGAAGTTGCATCGAGGCCCAATGTGCCAATTCCACTATTCATAACGCGCTTAGCGTTATTCCACGAAGCTTTTGAGGCGACCTCATTACGTCGGATGGTTTCAAATGCTATAGGATTCAATACTTCTATCTGGTCGATAACCCAGAGAATGGCTGGCTTCCAGTACACTGCTTCCAGTATTCCCCTTGCTGCCGATGGTGTTATAACGTCGTAACTCACTCGCTCTGTATGCATCTCTGGTCTTGTAAAGCAGGCTCTCGGACCTTTGACACGAACCCTTACTCCATGTCCCATAATCCCTCCTTTCGATAATTCGGCTTTTCTCTACACGACCAGCACATCAAGCTCCTCCTCTCCAGGACTTTGCAAACCCTTGTCTTCGTCATAGAGACATTGCATACCGTTCCGCGTTTCCAGTACGGGAACAGGAAAACCCTCGAGGTGCCGTATCGCCCCTTCCTTCTCATATGCTGCGTAGGCATATCGGTGAACCGATACCGTATGTCGCTGAAGCAAGGGAAAGAGATCATAAGAAAAGGACCCCTCTTCGATAAGCTCCAGAAGCCTATCGCCCCGACCCCATGGCACAAATATGCTTACCGTGTCCTCATTAAAGAATCTATAGCGCTGAGCTATGGTCTCGTATGGATAATGGCCAAGCATCGCATGTTCGTATTTGCTTCCCTGACCTGTGATTAAGCCGAAGATTGGTTTTCCTTCTGTACCGTCCAAATTTCCAGTCTGATGACGTCGAGCGAAGAATGCGTCCACCGAAGTCGCGCCAAACGGATCCAAGCCCATTTGTGTAGACCGCTCAAGCGTCTCTAATCCGAGAGCCCTCATCTTCCCAAGCCAGTTCGGCCTACTTGAGCGGAAGCCTGCAAACTCTTGGCAGTCGAAGATAATTACGCGCCCTGGTTTATCGAGTGTTCCTTCGCGATTGCATCTACCTGCAGCTTGTAGCATGGAATCGATGCCGGCAATCTCTCGGAACACAACGGGGAAATCGATATCCACCCCAGCCTCAATGAGCTGCGTTGAGACCACCTTGCAAGCCAGCCCATCCTTCAGCCGTTGTCTAATCTCATTGAGCACCATTGAACGATGCTCGGGCACCATGTAGGCACTTAGATGATAAATTCCATCACTATCACCAAGGCTCTCACAAAGACCGTCATAGACAGCCCGAGCAGCTCTTCTTGAACTCACGATGCAGAGTACTTGATGATGATCTGACAACGCCTCAAGCAGCTCGTCGAAACTATAGGCCTCTTTCGGCGTCACATGCGAGCAATCATATCGAACACGATTACCAAATGCGGATTCAAACCGAGCAAGATCGTTAATGATGCTTTTCGGCTTCGCACGCAATGGCCAAAGATTGTCAAGCGATGGTTGAGTTGCCGTGCAGAGAACTACTGTCACGTTGGCAAGCATGGTCAGGGTTTCAAGCATTGCTAGTGTAGGAAGAAGCAGGTTGTCCGGCAGAGCCTGCGCCTCATCAAGCACAATCACGCTGTTAGCAATGTTATGAACCTTTCTAGATCTTGATACTTTATTTGAGAATGGCTCTGTTAACCCTCTCTTGACATGTTTACCTCCGGATGGAAGGGGTATGGAGCGGCGACCCTCTGCCTCCACGTCAGCGCGTACGGGGAGCACGGCATCTGGTCCGCGAGCAGTCCGACGGGGTC
>Ga0256405_10002424_pt1 | contig 43015 bp, 38 predicted proteins | sample RumenRJG_02DNA_FD_189096 | JGI IMG/M metagenome (GOLD analysis project Ga0256405, IMG submission 189096) | Bovine rumen microbial communities from Lethbridge, Alberta, Canada - RJG_02 | ecosystem: Host-associated > Mammals > Digestive system > Stomach > Rumen | place: Canada: Alberta... | reverse complement strand
AGGGAGGACCCTGATAACGCTCGATTTTTCATGAATTTAAGAAAAATGCCGGCATATATTTAAAAACCATAAAGAAAAAGCCCTTCAGAGCGTTAGCTCTGAAAGACTTTGTCTACGGTCTGTGACCGCCCTCCGGGCGGTCTTTTTATGCGCTTGGGGTGAGACTGGGATAACTGAGGAGACAGACTAGGACGCAACTGGGATTTTTTACGATTGCGTCCTAGGTTTCGGGGGAAAGACTCAGACGCAAGTGGACAAAACAGGGCATTGCGTCCTAGTGAAGCAGGGAAAAACTAGGACGCAATTGAGTCAAACGGGGCATTGCGTCCTAGTGAAGCAAGAAAAAACTAGGACGCAATTGAGTCAAACGGGGCATTGCGTCCTAGTGAAGCAAGAAAAAACTAGGACGCAACTGAGTCAAACGGGGCATTGCGTCCTAGTGATGCAAGAAAAAACTAGGACGCAACTGGGTCAAACAGGGATTTGCGTCCTAGTGGTCAGGATTCTATTCAGGCTACAAGTGCCGGAATCGAGCCAATGTAGCCTGCCCCTTGCCAAAATAGTGGGTCAGTATGACCAGAACCCCCAAATCTGACCCACTAGTCAACCAACAAAGCCGACCACCCAGGCCACCCCCCCTTGCTCCATAGGGCACCGAAGCCCCAAGACACGGGCAAAACCGCAACATCTTGTAGATGCATACGCTTGAATTTGGTGATATAATAATACTGAATTTTTGTGACCTTTCCATATCAGATGATCTGAAATAGAGTATCAGAAAAGGTGGTTCAAAATGGATCAGATTGAAGAAAAGATCCAGATCCCTTCTGGGTTTCCTCTGCCGGAGCTTACGATAGACGCTCAGGGCAAGGTGACCAGCGCAAACGTCCACATCGGGGAAGTTTTTATCTATGAAGGGATACTGGGCACAGATATTTTCGCCCTGACAGGATTCAAGGGCGCAGAGTTCAGAGAGAACGCTGAGACCGGACGGTATGTCCACCTGGAGAGAAACTATAAGTCTTTCAGGATCTATTCCTACAGGATGGATCCTGAGAAGGAAGAATGGACTCTCCTCTTCAGGGACGACACATCTCTCGAGGAACTGAAGACCAAGTACAATTCGGAGCGGCCCTGCATGGCCAAGATCCAGATCGACAACTATGACGAGCTCATCGAAGCGGTGAGGGACGCAGGAGGTTCTGACCTGAGCGCCAGGATCGACCGCATCGTCAGGGACTGGGCAGAAGACATGAAGGCTTCAGTAAGCCGTGTCAAGAACAACAGATACAACATCTGGCTGACCCAAAAGTACATGGATGACGAACGGTTCAGAAAGTTTGACCTTCTTGATGAGGTGCGCAAGCTTGAGACCAACGCTGACTTCCCTGCCAGCCTTTCCATAGGAGTAGGCGCAGGCGGCGAGGACCTAGAGGAGACCGAAGGCTACGCCGATGCTGCACTGCAGCTGGCTTTGGGCCGCGGCGGCGACCAGGCGGTCATCAAGAGGATCAATGACATCTCATACTTCGGCGGCAAGCTTCAGACCGTAGAGAAGGGCAATAAGGGCAAGTCCCGTATCGTCGGGCACGCCCTGACCCAGCTGATCCTTCAGGCTCCCAAGATCTTTATTATGGGCCACGTCCATTCGGACATGGACAGCTTCGGAGCCACCCTGGGAATAGCCAGACTCTGCATGGTCAACGGCAAGAAGCCCTACATCGTCATCGAGGATCCCAATGAATCCCTTGAGACGGTGTTCAATCTCGCAAAAGATACAGAGAAGTACGGATTTATAAACTGCGACAAGGCGACGGACCTCTGCACTGAGGACAGTCTGGTAATAGTCTTGGATACCCACAAGAAGGACATCGTCCAGTGCCCGGAACTTCTGGGAATATCCCGCAAGGTGGTAGTCATCGATCACCACAGAAAAGCGGACAAGGGAATAGAGGATCCCGAACTTATCTACATGGAATCCTACGCATCCTCAGCCTGCGAGATGGTAACTGAGATTCTGCAGTTCATGCTTCAGAAGAAGAAGCAGGTGGAAAAGATCGAAGCCGAGGCCCTTATGGCAGGCATCATGGTGGACAGCAGCTTCTTCTCGGTGAGAGCGGGGGTGCGAACATTCGAGGCGGCGGCCTGGCTTAGAAGGCAGGGGGCGGACCCCACAGAGGTAAAGAGATTCTTCCAGGAGGACTGGGAGAACGTAAAGATAAAATCCAAGGCACTGCTGGACGCGGATATTTTGAACCATGGGATCGCCATGGCCTCTCTTCCCGGAGAGAGGGGAGATGCGCAGCTGCTTTGCGCACAGCTGGCGGACAGGCTTTTGTCCCTCAAGGGAGTGAGAGCATCCTTCGCCTGCGGAAGGGACAGCGAGCAGAGGACCGTCATAAGCGCCAGGTCCCTGGGAGCGGTGAACGTCCAGGTCATCATGGAGAAGCTGGGAGGAGGCGGCCACCTGACCAATGCGGCGGCTCAGGTCTCGATCCCCGTTGAAGAGGCGCTGGAAAAAATAAGGATACTTACAGAGGAGACGATAAAATGAAAGTAATACTTCTTGAAACTGTGAGAGGCTCCGGCAAGGCCGGAGAAGTGGTGAACGTGTCGGACGGATACGCCCGCAACCTTCTGATCCCCAAGGGACTGGCTCAGGAAGCCACACCCCAGAACATGGCTCGCCTCAAGAAGACTCAGGAGCGCATAGCGAAGAAGCTTGCTGAGGACAGAGAATCTGCTGAGAGGCTTGCAGAGATCCTGGCCAACACTCAGGTGGAGATCAAGGCTAAGGCCGGTGAAGGCGGCAAGGTCTTCGGATCCGTCACATCCAAGGACATCGCAGATGCATTAAACGCCCAGGGCTTCGACATCGACAAGAAAAAGATCAAGCTGGACGGCCCCATCAAGGAACTGGGAGTGACCACAGTAGAGATCAAGCTTTTCAACGAGATAAGCGGTAAAGTAAAGGTAAACGTTATCCCTAAGTAGGGTTGTTTGGGAGCTTAAGCTCCATAAGGAGAAAAAATGGCAGAGAGGATCCCTCCTCAAAGTAAAGAAGCCGAGAGATCGGTACTGGGCGCGGTCATGCTCAACAAAGACATGCTCTTTGAAGTGGTGACCAAACTGACCGCAGAGGATTTTTACTATCCCGAGAACAGGGAGATCTATGCGGCCATACAGGATCTTTACAACGAAAACAAGGCGGTGGACGTGCTCACCGTTTCAGACAAGCTGAAGCAGCGAGGAACCCTGAAGATGGCCGGTGGCAGAGCCAATGTGGCCCAGCTCACCATGGATGTACCTTCCACGGTGAACGCCATGGAGTATGCCAGGATCGTGTCAGACAAGGCGGCCCTCCGCAGGATGATCCACGTCACTGAGGACATTACGGACAAGAGCTATCAGGCCACCGTAGACGCCCAGGAAATAATGGAATACGCTGAGAGCAGCATCTTCGCCATCGCGCAAAAGAATCAGAAAAGGGACTACGAGGGCATTTCCAACGTCCTCATCACCAACATCCACGACATCGAGGAGGCGGTGAAGAACGGCGGCAAGATCACCGGCGTTCCCACAGGCTTCAAGGAACTGGACGAGGTGGTAAACGGTTTCCAGAATTCCAACCTGGTGGTCATCGCCGCCAGACCGGCCATGGGAAAGACCGCCTTTGCCCTGAATATCGCAGAGCAGACGGCGGTGAAGAACGGCTCCATCGTGCTGGTCTTCAGTCTTGAGATGTCCAAGGAGCAGCTGGGACAGAGAATGCTGTCCTCAGAGGCCAGGGTGGACCTCAAGAAACTCCAGAGAGGCAAGCTTGAAAGCGACGACTGGAAGAGGATAAACATAGCGCTGGATGAACTGAACAAGGCCAAGATATTCATAGACGATTCTCCGGAGGTATCTTTTGCGGAGATCAGGAACAAGTGCAGACGCCTCAAGGCGGAGCACGGGCTGGACATGGTGCTGGTGGACTACATGCAGCTGATGAAGTCCCCGGAGAGGGCGGACAACCGTCAGGCGGAGATCTCCGCCATCTCAAGGAGCCTGAAGCTTCTGGCCAGAGAAATGGACTGCCCGGTGGTGGCTTTGTCCCAGCTTTCCAGAGGCCCGGAGCAGCGCCAGGACCACCATCCCAACCTGGCGGACCTGAGAGAATCAGGAGCTATCGAGCAGGACGCAGACCTGGTCATCTTCCTTTACAGGGATGAGTACTATAACCCGGACACCACCACGAAGCCGGGGATCTGCGAAGTTGACGTGGCCAAGAACCGCCACGGCGAGACCAAGAAGGTGGAACTCACCTGGATCGACAGATACGCCAAGTTCAGCGATAAGGCGATGTAGAGACCGCTGCCCAAGTGGGCGGTAAAGAGGAAAGACAATGAAGTTTTTAAAGGGTGGAGCGGATTATTCCAGGCTCTCCACCACCGTTGAAAACATTTTCATATCGGAATACATGCCGGGAGCTCCCGGGGAGTTCGTGAAGGTCTACCTCTACGGCCTTTCCCTGGCCGAGGCCGGACTGGAGAAGGACGAAGGCGCCATGGCTGAGGACCTGGGGATCACCACTATGGACCTTAGAAAAGCCATGGTTTACTGGGAGGAGCAGCAACTCATAAAAGCGGGTCCGGACGGAGGCATGGTCTTCGTAAATCTTGTGGCCAGACCCGACAGATCCGGCGCAAAAGATCCGGCTCAGGCAGCAGTCTCTCCGGAACAGCCGGCGCAGGACGAAGATTCCTTCAAACGTGTGCTTGACCACGCAGAGACCATCCTGGGCAGACCCCTGAACGTCCGTGAGATGCAGGAGATCGAAGGCTGGATCGAGGAGATCGGCGTAAGCGAAGACATGATCAAGAAGGCCTTTGACTACTGCCAGGAAGGCGGGAAGACCGGCATCAGCTATATTTCCAAGGTGGTGCTGGGCTGGGCAAAAGAGGGGCTGGAGACGGTTCAGGATGTTGACAACTATCTGGAACAGAGATCCGAGCGCCAGGGCATTTACAGGCGCATCCTGAATTCCCTGGGTCTGAGGAGGAATATCACCGAAGCTGAAAAGACCATGATCGACGGCTGGTTGGACACCTACGGCTTCACCGTGGAGAAGATCCTGGATGCCTGCGAAAAGGCGGGCTTTACCCAGAGCCCCAGCATCCGCTATGTCAACAAGGTGCTGGAGAACTGGAAGAAGGAAGCGGAGGACATGGGTCGGGATATCAATTCCAAGATCACCGTTACCCAGGGAACGCTTAACAAGTATTATGACTATCTGAGAGAAAAAGCCGAAAAAGAAGCGGACAACAGACGGGAAGAGATCTATAAAAAACTACCGGAAATTCGCGATATCGACATAAATCTCCAGTCATTATCGAGTAAAATATCAAGGGGTCTTCTCCGTGGAGTATCAGGAGAAGAGACCGCAAAGATAAGAAAAGAGATCTCAGATCTCGAGAAGCAGAGGGCGATCCTCCTTACGGAGAGCAACTACCCTCTGGACTATACAGATATAAAGCATCTTTGTGACAAGTGCAGCGACACCGGATTCGACGAAAACGGAAGACGCTGCTCCTGCCAGAAGATCAGAATGGGAGAAGCAGAATTATGGCAAAATGGCAGACTGCAGTAAAAGCAAGTGCCGTTCTGAAAAACATCAGAAGTAAAGTAAGCACCAAGGTAGAGGCGAAAAAGAAGCCTAAAAAGAAAAGTTCGATCACCTGGGGAGCGATCTTCAGGCGTATAAATGAGATAGTAATGGATCACGCCGGAGATCTGGTAACGGGAGCAGACAAGACCCTGGACTTCGCAGCGTGGAGCGTGGAAAGGACCTCGGTCCTGATCCTGAGAAGGATACATAAGTTCAGAGAGGGACTGAACGAGCACGCGGCTCTTTTGAAGAGGGTCGTGTTGTTCGCTGTCGCTGCCACGGTAGTGATCATCGGCGTTTTCGTAAGCGCCATAGACTATTCATACTCGTACAATGGCAGGACTCTGGGCATAGTAAAGGAGCAGAACGATGTTCTGGAAGTGCTGGACCTGGTGTCCGATGGACTTTCCAAGGAATATGGCTCAGTAATAGCAATAGATCCCGATAAGGATATCACCTTCTCTCCTGTGATCTCCACCGGAATGGAGATAGATACCCCGGATGCAGTTCTCCAGAAGTTCACCTATATGGGTGATATAGACACCACAGCCTATGCCATCATGATCGATGGCGTTCAGGTCACTACAGTCCAGTCGGAAGATATGGCCAACAAGGTCATTGACTCAATAATAGACAGCCACATCCTGAAAGACCGTTCAAGCTACGAGGTAGTAGAGATCAATGCGGATGTGGACATCCAGGAAAAGACCGTTAAGCTTTCAGCTGTTCAGAGCAAGGAGGACGCCATCGCTCTGATCGAAGGAGGAATTTCCAAGACCTACGTTTACACCGTCAAGGAAGGAGATACTCTGGAGACCGTCGCAAAAGAAATGGGTACAACGGTGGATGAACTGGTGAGACAGAACCAGATCACCAAGGGCGAGGGAGCCCTCAAGGAGGGTCTGATCCTGAGAAATACCGTCAGCAACAAGACCATCTCAGTAAAGACTGTGGGGGTCGAAACTTTTGCGGAAGTAGTGCCTTACAAGACCATTTACCAGGAGTCCGACAAGTATTATGAGGGCGACGAGATCGTCTCCGTTGAAGGACAGGATGGCAAGAACAAGGTCAAGGCAAGGCTTACAAGAATAGATGGGGAGATCACTGACAGAGAGGATCTGGAAGTGGAAGAGATCATCCCCGTTGTGGACAGAGTAGTTATAAAGGGAACTGCCGAGAGACCGCCTACAGTGGGCTGCGGTAAGTTCATAAGGCCCTGCACGCTCCCCATCTACTATCACTTCGGATGGCGCTGGGGAAGAATGCATGAAGGAATCGACATGTCAGGAGCCTACGGCACGCCCATAATAGCTGCTGACGGCGGAACGGTCATAACTGCAGGCTGGTACCAGGGATATGGATTGGCGGTCATCATCGACCACCAGAATGGTTACAAGACACTTTATGGACATTGCTCGACCCTGGCCGTCTCCGTAGGAGACAAGGTATATCAGGGCCAGCACATCGCTAATGTGGGATCCACCGGAAACTCTACCGGACCTCATCTCCATTTTGAGATATGGATCAACGGCACCAAGGTGGACCCGGAACCCTATATTTCATAAGGAACAATGTCAAAAGCAGACCCCCAAAACGATATAAAGAAGGTCAGGGAAAAGAAGACCCGGCAGAAGAAGTCCGGGAAGAAGAGCTCCATCACATGGGGAGCGATCTTCCGCAGGATCAATGAGATCGTCATGGATCATGTGGCCAACGTGGTCACCGGGATCGACAAGGCCCTGGATCTCGCCGCCTGGAGCTTCGAGAGGTCCTCGGTCCTGGCACTCAGGAGGATCCATGGTTTCAGAGAAGGAATGTCTGAATATTCAGGAATACTGAAGAAGATATTCCTCTTCGGAGTCATCGGAGTGGTGATCATCATCAGCGTCTTCATGGGAGCCATCGATTACACCTACTCTTACCACGGCCGGGCGCTGGGCATAGTCAAGGAGCAGAGCGACGTCCTGGACGTGCTGGACCTGGTGTCAGACGGTCTGAGCAAGGAGTACGGATCCACGGTCTCCATAGACCCGGAAAAGGATATAACCTTCACTCCCGTGATCTCTGCAGGCAAGGAGATAGACAAGCCCGATACTGTCCTTCAGAAGTTCACCTACATGGGAGACATACCCACCATGGCCTACGTTATCATGATCGATAACGTGCAGGCTGCCACCGTCCAGTCTGAGGATGCGGGAAACCGTGTAATGGATGCCATCATAGACAGGTATATCACCGGAAGCCGCGAGGACTATGAACTGGTGGAATTCTGCGAGCCCGTTGAGATCGTGGAGAGATCCGTGAAGCTTTCCAGCATCCAGAGTGAACGAGAAGCGCTGGCTGTAATAGACAGGGGCATCAGCAAAACATATACCTACACCGCCCGTCAGGGGGACACCCTGGAGAGCGCAGCCAAGGCCCTGGGGATCACCGTGGAGGACCTGGTCAGCCAGAACCAGATAACAAAGGGAACGCAGGAGCTTACAGAGGGACAGATCCTTAAGAACACAGAGACCAGCAAGACCCTTTCTGTAAAGACTGTTGGCATCGAGACCTTCTCCGAGACCGTGCCTTACGAGACGAAATACGAAGAGTCAACCAAGTATTTTGAGGGAGACGAGGTAGTCTCCGTGGCAGGCCAGGAAGGAAAGAACGCAGTAACGGCCAGGATAACCAGAGTAGACGGACAGCAGGTGGAGAGAGAAGACCTGGAGGTAAAGGTCATAACTCCAGTTGTGGACAGAGTGATCATCAAGGGAACCTCCCCCAGACCGCCCACAGTAGGTTCCGGCCGATTCATCAGGCCCGTACCCTATTCCATCCATGACGGATTCGGCATTCGTTGGGGAAGGATGCACGAGGGCGTTGACATGTTCGACGGCAACTGCTACGGAGCACCCATCGTCGCAGCCGACGGAGGAACAGTAGTGGTGGCAGGCTGGTACCAGGGATACGGACTGGCCGTGATCATCGATCACCAGAACGGCTTCAAGACCCTGTACGGACACGCCTCCGCACTGATGGTATCAGTGGGAGACCAGGTGTACCAGGGTCAGCACATCGCAAATATCGGTAACACCGGCAGGTCCTACGGAGCGCACCTGCACTTCGAGATCTGGTATAACGGGACCAAGGTAGATCCCGCACCGTACATATCATAAGGGGAAAAGGAATTCATAAGGGGAAATGGCAGATCTAAAAGGAAACTTAACTGAATACAAGTCCCGGCGCAAAAAACTCAACGTCATGAAACTTGTGATCGTCCTGATCGCAGTCGGCGTGATCCTGTATTTTGCGATCTCCGCTGTAAAGATAGTGAACCTCACCATTGAGAAGAACAGGGTGGAGACGGAGAACGAGAGACTCAGAAACCAGAAGGAGGATCTGGAGCAGAAGCTGGAGATAGTTAACTCCAACGACTATCTGGAATCCCTGGCCAGGAACAAGCTGAGGCTGGTGAAGGGCAACGAGATACTTTTCGTCCTGCCCTCCTTCAGGTCCGCCCCTGAGGACGAGCAGCTGACGCCTGAAGAGGAGCTTTTCCGCCTAAGGCTCAAGGAGGCTGAAGAGAAGGCCATGAGGGATGCGGAAAACGAAAAGAAGGCCAAGTCCGGAGACCAGCCTGAGGGCGATATGGAAGGGGAAAGCCCGGATGCGACCGATGGCGGTGAGTCAGGAGACGTGTCCCAGGGGATCTCCCAAGGATTGGGAGCAGCCGGCGACGCAGTCTCAGGTAATGATAGCCAAGAGGGCGGAAATGGCTGAAAAACTCAGAATAGACAGAGCGGTCATAGTTGAAGGCCGCGATGATACCACAAACTTAAAGAGAGCCGTGGATTGCTATACCATAGAGACCCACGGCTTTGGTATAACCGGGGAGACCTACATGGAGATCGGGAAGGCCTATGAACAGAAGGGCATCATGATCTTCACCGACCCTGACCATTCCGGGGAGGAGATCAGGAGGAAGCTCACCGAGAGATTCCCGGAAGCAATCCAGGTCTACCTTACGAGAGACGAGGCCTTAAAGGATGGCGACATAGGGGTGGAAAATGCCGCACCGGAAGCCATAATCAGGGCTTTTGAGAGGGCTCTAGCCCTTGAAAAACAAGCATCATCGCAATTAGGCGAACTGACGGAGCAGGATCTATTCGAAAGGGGTCTTGCGGGAGCTCCGGGGTCCGGAAAGCTGAGAGAAAAGCTGGCAAGAGACTTAGGAATAGGCTACGGAAACTCCAAGAACTTTCTTTTGAAACTGAATGCCTTTGGAATAGGAAAAGAGGAACTGGATGGAGCATTACTCAGGATCTCAGAAGAATAAAAACAAATCAGAGCAGAATTTCAGATTCCTCAAGAGTCTGGGCCAGAACTTCCTTCAGGATGAAGAGGTCATCTTTAAGATACTGGACGGATCGGAGATAGGCCCGGAGGACCTGGTGATAGAGGTGGGACCCGGAGCGGGAGCCCTTACGGTGGAAGCTGCAAAGAGGGCGGGAAAGCTCATTGCAGTGGAGCTGGACAAACGCCTCATACCGGTCTTGAATGCTGCACTCATCAATTGCGGAAACGCTGAGATCATAAACGGAGATATCCTTAAGACCGACATCGCTTCCCTCATCAGGGATAACCGGATGGGAGGCAAGGTGAGGATCATAGGAAACCTTCCCTACTACATAACCACACCCATAATCATGAAATTCCTTGAAGAGGGAGAGGGCGTGGACACCATAACGGTGATGATGCAAAAGGAAGTGGCGGACAGGCTTACTGCGGCGCCGGGCACCAAGGAGTGCGGAGCAATCACCCTTCAGACCGGATATTTTGCGGAAGTCAGAAGGATATGCGATGTGCCGAAGGAAGCTTTCATCCCCATGCCCAAGGTGGAAAGCGCAGTGCTCAGGCTGGACGTGCTAAAGGATGCTCCGGTGGATGTGCCGGACAGGAAGTTCCTCTTCGACGTGATCAAGGCGGGATTCACTCTTAGGCGCAAGACCCTTAGGAATTCTCTCATGACTCTGGGCGGCTTCACAAAGGATCAGATCGAAGATGCTCTTAAGGAGAGCGGGATCGACCCGGTGAGAAGAGGGGAGACCTTAAGCCTTGAAGAGTATGCTGAACTCAGCCGTGAGCTTACGGAGATCAGAAACAGATAGGAGGAGACCATGACCGCGAAGAATGAGACCTGGAGGGAGACGGACATTATAACTACTGAGCGCCTTAAGCTGGTGCCCTGGGAGGACACGGAAGCTGACGCCCGGGAGATCTTCAGGATCGCATCCAATCCCAATATCGGACCTCACGCAGGCTGGAAGCCCCACGAGAGCCTGGAGGAATCCAGAAGGATACTTCGGGAGATGTTCCTGCCTTTCGGAGACGGAAACGATACTTTTTCCATAAGACTCAAGGACACTGGCAGGGTCATAGGAAACATCGGCGTGTATGAGGACTCTGCCAGGGAAAACGTGAAGTCCCTGGAGATCGGATACTGGCTGGACGAGGCGGAGTGGCACAAGGGCTACATGACGGAGGCCTGCAAGGCCATCCAGGATTACGCCTTTCTGAAGTATGATCTGGCCATAATGGCCATCAGAACATCAAATGTGAACATGAGATCCCAGGGGGTGATCCGGAACTGTGGCTTCACCTATGAGGGGACCATAAGAAAGGCTTACCACATCTATACCGGCGAGGACCGGGACAGCAGGATATATTCCATAACAAGAGAAGAGTGGGAAGCAAGATAGAACGAAAAAGACCGGCGCGATGCCGGTCTTTCGATCTTTTTCAGTTGTGATCAGCTAGTCGTTGTTGACCTATTCATTGACCTCTTCTTTGACTTCTTCCACGGTTTCCTGGAATTCGCCCTTGAGATCGGCTACCTTGTCCTGAAGGTCATCTTTAACGTCGTCGAACTTGTCCTTAGCCTGTGCGAAGTAATCGCCTGCATTCTCCTTAACGTCGCCGACTACGTCGTTGACCTTGTCCTTAGCCTGTGCGAAGTAATCGCCTGCATTCTCTTTAACGTCGCCGACTACATCATTGACCTTGTCCTTCACTGTGTTGACAGCGTCCGTTACCTTCTCGGTGACTTCAGGAGCAGCTTCCTTGACCTTGTCAGAAGTTTCAGCATAAAGCTCTTGGGCGGCCTTTTTGGTCTCTTCTACGTAATCCTTGTAGTCTACTCTTCCGTCCTGATTTACGTCGCCTACTCCGTCCGGATTGTTAGCCCTAACTCTCTCTACGACCTTAGCTGTTGCTACGGCGGTTCCTGCTACGGCGGCTCCGCCGAATAATTTCTTAAAAAATCCCATTGGTAAGTACCTCCTATTTAAAACTGAATAAAAATTCAAACTTTGACAAGAATATTATACCACACAAAGAAAAAACTGTGTAGTATTTTTTGCGCAGGCATAAATGCGGCCCTAGGACTGGGAGGGGACGGCATCTCCTGTGTAGGCAGGAGGGAGTTTCAGGGCCGTCTGGAACAGGTCCTTGGTCCTGGCCAGCACCTCGCGGAGCTCTCTCTGAACGGCGTAATCGTAGTGGCTCAGGTCGGAGCATACGCCCAAGGAATCGATCCCAAGGCCGTCTGCTATTTGAAGGGCCCGGAAGATGTGGTATTTTTGGGTGACGATGACCATGCGCTCCACCTGAAACACGCTTTGGGCGCGGTAGACGGATTCATATGTGGAGAAGCCGGCCTGGTCCAGAAGAAGAGCCTCTTCGGGCACACCCTGGGACAGGCAGTAGCTGTGCATGGCGCCGACCTCGTTGTACTCCACCTGGCCGGCATCGCCTGACAGAAGCAGGCGATCCACCACACCGGCTTTGTACAGCAGGATGCCACAGTCCAGGCGGTCCTTCAGCATGAGGCTGGGGGACCCGTCGGGGTTCACAGAGCAGCCCAGGATCAGGGCGCACTGAGGGTCGGCGGCCTTGAGCCGTTCCAGGTCAGACTGAGAGAATGCCTCCTGGGCCCGGTCGGGAACATCCTTCAGGGAGCAGACTATGTCTCCCGATACGGAAAAGCAGATCAGGGCGTTTATGATGAGGACCACCAGGATCAGGTTGACCGGGATGGAAAGAGGCAGGCCCAGCCTGAACTTCCACTTCAGGGTCTTGTGCCTGAAGACCAGGGCCCCTATGATCTCTCCGACGCCGCCCAGAAGAAAGGCGCAGAGGAGCAGGGTCCTCTCCGGGATCCGCCAGCCGCCCTTTACGGCGCGGCGCTTGTCGATCCCCATGAGGACGAAGGTCACCAGATTCCATATGACAAATGCAAGTGCAAAATATTTCAATTCCAAGTTCTCCCGGATAAGTTTCGTAAAAAATAACGAAGCCCATTATAGCATCAGGGACATGGTTTATCAATCGGGTGTTTTGTGATATAATCGAGAAGATTCAGGGAAGATGCCCTGCATAAAGAAAGGAATGAGACATGCAGATCGGAGACACATACGAAGTAAAAGCCACCGTTACTGATGAGATAACTGCCCAGGCTGCAGGAAGCGGCACCCTGAGGGTGTTCGGCACCCCCTTCCTTGTGGGGATGATGGAGACTGCGGGAGTGGCATACATGAGCCGTGAGCTCCCTGAGGGCAAAAGCACCGTAGGGACCATGGTCATGGCCGAGCACACTTCTCCCACGCCGGTGGGAATGGATGTGACGGTCCGGGTCACTGTGACCCACATATCCGAAAACGGTAAGATGGTGGACTTTGACATGGAGGCCTTCGACGAGACAGGCCCCGTGGGACGTGGCAGGCATCAGAGAGCCATCGTCACTATCGACAGATTCATGGATAAGTGCGTGGGTAAGCTGGCGGAAGCGGGCAAGCCCTCGGACTATTAAGGGTGGGCCCCATGATCTGGAGCTCACTTTGCTATATCGAGTATCAGGGAAACTATCTGATGCTCCACAGGACCAAGAAGGACCACGACATCAACAAGGGAAAGTGGATCGGAGTGGGAGGCAAGACCGAACCTCTGGAGACAGTGCCGGAGTGCCTGGTAAGGGAGGTCCGGGAGGAGACGGGATTCATTCTGAATTCCTATGAGCCCAGGGCCATCATCACCTTCAACTCTGACTTTGCGGAGAAGGAGATCATGTTCCTCTTCACCTCCCGGGACTTCAAGTGCCACCTTGGGGAGGACGGCATGCCGGCCCTTCCGGTGTGCAATGAAGGGGTGCTCAGATGGGTGCCCAAGGAGGATGTCCTGAGCCTGAATCTCTGGGAAGGCGACCGGGTGTTCATCGAGAAGCTTCTGACGGACGACCCCTTCTTCTTCATGAGGATGGAATACAGGGGAGACGACCTTACGGAATACGTGGTGGGCGCGGAGAACTTCAAGGACAAGGTCTACGAGGCCACGGCCAGGATCCCTAAGGGCAAAACATCCACCTACGGCGATATAGCCATAGAGATCGGCCATCCCGGGGCGGCCAGGGCAGTTGGGAACGCCCTCCACGATAACCCCTACGAAGGGGTGATCCCCTGCCACAGAGTGGTGAACGCCGGAGGCTACTGCTCCAGAAGCTTCGGCTTCGGCGGAGCCGAGTCACAGGCCAGGCTTCTTAGGGCCGAAGGCGTGAAAGTTGAGAAGGGCCGAGTGGTCCTTTGAGCAAAACATCCCAGGCGCAAGTTTTTTGCGCAAACAGAAACGAGGATAGAACCATGAAAAAAATTACAGCTATACTGATCGGCCTTGCGCTGATATTCACCATGTCCGCCTGCGGAACGGGAGGCGGCCAGACAAGCGGGATCGGAGAGGGCGACCTATTCACCTTTTCCACCGAGACTTTCCAGGGGGAGGCCTTCACAAGCGACAATGTGAAGGACGCCAAACTGGTGATGATCAACCTGTGGGAGCCCTGGTGCGGCCCCTGTGTAGAAGAGATGCTCGATCTTGAGAAGATCTACGAAGAGTACAAGGACCAGGGTTTAGTCATCCTGGGGGCCTTCTTTGAGACGGGACAGGATGAGGACGTGGCAAGCATTCTTGAAGAGGCCGGCATCACCTATCCCATCCTTAGAGCCAGCTCGGAATTCGCAGGCTTCAACACCGGATACGTGCCGACCACAGTCTTCCTTACGGGGGAAGGCAAGCTGGTGTCATCGGAACCATATATCGGCTCCCGCCCCTATGAGGAATGGGAGCAGATCGTAAAGGAACTCATGGAGGGGCTTTGATTTGACCAAGAGATCGTTCATACTGGCGGCTCTCCTTGTGGGAGCGGCGGCACTGGTGGTCGTTGGCGTCATTCAAGGGCAGCCGGGCCAGGTCCTGAGTAAAGCCATAAACATATGTCTGGAGTGTGTGGGCCTTGGATAACAAAAAACGCCTTGCCATACAGGGCATAGCTGCCCTCATACAGAATGCGGACTTCAGGGGATTCTTCAGAGGAGGCATCTATCAGGGCGCCACAAAGGCGGTCTGTGTGCCGGGCCTCAACTGCTATTCCTGCCCGGGGGCGGTGGGAGCCTGTCCCATCGGATCCCTTCAGAACAGCCTGTCGGGCATGACCTTCAGGTTCCCTTATTATGTGCTGGGACTGATGATATTTTTCGGGGCCTTACTGGGAAGAACAATCTGCGGATTCCTCTGTCCATTCGGGCTTCTGCAGGATCTTTTGAACCGCATACCCTTCCCGAAGAAGATAAGGACCTTCAAAGGCGACCGTAAGCTGAGGAATCTGAAGTACCTGGTACTCATAGTCCTCGTGATTGTGGTGCCCATATTCGTGAAGCTGACCCCGGCCTTCTGCAAGTACGTCTGCCCTTCGGGGACCCTTTCGGGGATACTGCTTGCGCTGGGTGACTCCAGGCTTTTCGCGGTGCTGGGAGGCACCTTCTTCTGGAAGCTGAGCCTGCTGATATTGGTGATACTTACCAGTATCATGATCTACAGGCCCTTCTGCAAGTACATCTGCCCCCTGGGGGCCTTCTACGGGCCCTTCAACAAGGTGGCCCTTATGAAGATGTCCTGTGACAAGTCGGCCTGCGTGGACTGCGGCGCCTGCAGCGATGTCTGCGGCATGGGTGTGGATCCTTCGGAGGATCCCAACAGCACAGAGTGCATACGCTGCGGGTCCTGCATCAAGACATGTCCCGCTAAGGCCCTAGGCTATGAATTCAGCCTCAGGAAGAAGGAAGCCGGGGATCCTCTTGACACAAGTGCATAGCATAAGAGACAATAAAAAACCTGCTCATCTGAGCAGGTTTTTAGTTGGTATCCCCCGACAGAATCGAACTGTCAACTGAGCTTTAGGAGAGCTCCGTTATATCCATTTAACTAGGGAGACTCGCTTTGCAAGAGATATATTAACACACAAGGGGAAAAAATAAAAGAGAAATTTGATAATTGCTTTTGTAATCTTGAAAACTGCCTTGGATTGCGGTATAATAATCGTACTGTTTGTTCATTTTTTAACAGTAAAACAAAAGGCCCGGACAGGATGAAAAGCGAGGCCGGACGATAAGGGGAAATATATGTACAAAGTATCAGAATTAGCCAACGAATATAAGCGCAAGCTGATCACGGCGGACAAGGCTGCTGCCATGGTCAGAAACGGCAGTCGTATCCACTTCGGTCTGGGCTGCGGCACGGTCATAGACATCGACAAGGCTCTGGCCAAGCGGGCGGATGAGCTCAAGGACGTGACCATCATATCCACGGTATCCATCAGGGAGAAGCCCTTCGAGACCTTCTATGCCACCCAGTCCAACGACCAGGTGAGATTCGCCTCCGCACACTTCAGTGCCCAGGACAGAATAATGAACAGGGAAGGCCGCTGCTGGTACATCCCGATGATGTTCAACGAATTGCCTTACCTGTGGACCAACAATAACAACGAGGTGGACATCGCGTTCTTCCAGGTGGCACCCATGGACGAGCACGGCAACTTCAATATCGGCCCCCAGGTGGCAGACATGTGGGGAGTCATCAAGTCCGCCAAGCTGAGGATCGTGGAGGTCAATGAGAACATGCCCATTGCCCACGGCTACCAGACTCAGCTGAACCTCTACGGAATAGACTATATCGTGGAAGGCTCCAACACACCTCTGGCGGAGATCCCCGCCAAGGAGCCTACGGAGATCGACAAGATCATCGCAAGCCACGTGGTAAAGAACATCAAGTCCCACTGCACGGTGCAGCTGGGAATCGGAGCTCTCCCCAACTATATCGGCAAGATGATCGCCGAATCCGACATCAGAAACGTTGAAGGACACACGGAGATGGTGTCCGACGCTTACGTTGCCCTTTTCGAGGCGGGCAAACTCACCGGAAACAAGCCGGTGGACAAGGGAAAGCTGGTGTACACCTTCGCCGGCGGCACCAAGCACCTTTATGACTTCATAGACGACAACCCCATCTGCTGCTCGGCACCTGTGGACTACGTCAATAACTACGCCACGATCTCCAGGATACCCAATTTCATCTCGGTTAACAGCTGCATCGGCGTAGACCTCTACGGCCAGGTGTGCGCAGAGTCCGACGGACACCGTCAGATCTCCGGCACCGGCGGTCAGCTGGACTTCGTAATGGGAGCCTTCGGTGCGGACGGCGGCAACAGCTTCCTCTGCACCCCCTCCACCAAAACATCCAAGAGCGGCAACGTCTACTCCCTGATCACTCCAAGTCTTGCCCAGGGAGCCATCGTGACCACCCCCAGAATGTGCACCGACTACATCGTCACCGAGTATGGCGCAGTGGAGCTCAAGGGCAAGTCCACCTGGGAAAGAGCGGAGCTTCTGATCTCCATTGCGCACCCCGACTTCAGGGATGACCTGATCAAGGAGGCGGAAAAGATGGGCATCTGGAAGAACTCTTCCAAGATAGCATATTAAATTTTCAAAGACAGGCCCCGAGGCCTGTCTTTTTTTGTTGAATAGCCCTTGTATTAAATGGTATAATATACAATCGGTAATATTGGGGCAATATGCCGTTTTTACGGCACGTAACATAATAATCGCAACTAATACATGACGAAGTACAGCGTAAAAAAACCCCTTACGATAATCGTATCGGTCATAGTGGTCATAGCTCTGGGCGTTGTCTCCTTCGGGAGGCTGACCCCGGATCTTTTGCCGTCCATTGATCTTCCCTATGTGATGATAATGACCACCTATCCTGGAGCCACTCCTGAAGAGGTCCAGGAAGAGGTGACTAAACCTTTGGAGCAGAGTCTGGCAACAGTGGAGAACATGAAGACTCTGATGTCCTCTTCAAGTCCCAGCTATTCACTGGTCATGATGGAGTTCGAGAACGGCACCTCCATGGACTCTGCGGTGGTGGATGTTTTGCAGCAGGTGGACCTGGTGGAAGGCAGCTGGGGGGACAACATAGGCGCGCCATACATCCTGAAGCTGAATCCCACCATGATACCCATCATGGTTGCTGCGGTGGACAGAGAGGGCTATGACCTTGAGGAACTTTCGGAGTTCACCACCCAGACCCTGACCACCCCGCTGGAGGGAACCACCGGCGTTGCATCCGTCAGGGCCGGCGGACTTCTGGAATCCCAGATCAACGTGCTGATCGATTCCGACAAGGTGGAAGAACTGAACAACAAGCTGATCGCCAGCATCAACGAAAAGATCGCTGAGGCCAGAGCCCAGATCGAATCGGGCATAGCCCAGGTGGATTCGGCCATGGCTCAGATCGATGCTCAGAACAGACAGATACAGGCTGCCAAGCAGTCAGCCATAGGCGGGATACAGAATTCCATCAGCCAGCTTTACGCCCAGGCCGCCCAGGCCGGGCAGGCTGCACAGGGCATAGCCACAACCATCGAAGGATATGCCAATGCTGCGGCACAGTCTGCCAACGAGATCGCAGAAGCCCTAGCAAACCTGGATCTTGATAACCTGCCCACCCAGGAGGATCTGGAAGCCTTTGCTGAAGAGACGGGCCTTGCCCTTGCGGAACTTCAGGCCACTCTTCAGAATCTTTCTAATATGATCGGAAACATCAGCCTGCCTACCATTCCCACTTCAGGTGAGATCAATTCAGCCATTTCCGCCGCATTCAACGGAATAGATTCCATATACACTGCGGAGACACAGCTGGCAGTGGCCAAGTCCCAGCTTCAGGCCACCAGACAGCAGCTGGTCCAGGCTCTGGCGGAACTTGACCAGCAGGCGGAGGAGGCCCTCAAGCAGGCCGACCTTCCGGGAATGATCACCATTCAGTCCATATCTCAGATACTGATGGCTCAGAACTTCGACATGCCTGCAGGCTACATCCAGGACGAGGAGGGAGCCAGATATCTCGTATCCGTAGGCGACAAGCTCTCCGGAGTTGACGAGGTCAAGAGCATGATCCTCTTCAACATCGAAGGTCTGGGAGACATACACGTGTCCGACGTGGCGGAGGTCTTCGTGTCAGACAACTCCGATGATTCCTACGCTTCCATCAACGGCAATACAGGAGTGCTTCTGACCTTCATGCGGCAGAGCAACTCCTCCACCACAGCAGCCTCCGACAACTTAAAGGAGACCTTCAGGGAACTGGAGGAAAAGTACGACGGGCTAAGGTTCAGCGTGCTCATGGACCAGGGAGACTACATCTATCTGGTAATTGAAGCCCTGCTTCAGAGCTTGGGCTTCGGGGCGCTGTTCGCCATACTGGTCCTTTTGCTCTTCCTAAGAGACCTGAGACCCACCTTCATAACCCTGCTCAGCATACCCATCAGCTTGACCTTCGCACTGGTACTCATGTACTTCTCAGGAGTCACCATCAACCTGATCTCCTTATCGGGACTTGCGGTATCCGTAGGAATGCTGGTAGACAACTCCATAGTCGTCATCGAGAACATTTACCGACTGAGGACCCTGGGAGTGGACAGACTTCGCTCCGCTGTGGCCGGCGCAAAAGAAGTGGGTGCGGCCATCACCTCATCCACCCTTACCACCGTCTGCGTATTCGCGCCCATAGTCTTCGTTCAGGGCCTTACCAAGCAGCTGTTCAAGGACATGGCCCTTACCATAACATATTCGCTCCTTGCCAGCCTCGTGATCGCACTCACGCTGGTTCCGGCCCTTGCATCCAGGATGCTGAAGGGAGAGCCTAAGAAGGGCGGCAAGGTCGCCGGAAAACTTTTGGAAGGCTACAAGAGGCTCCTCAACTGGAACCTTAACCACAAACTGCTCTTAAGCGTGGTCGTGGTGGTTCTTCTGGTATTCAGCGTGCAGACTGCTCTTTCCAGGGGCTTCGTGTTCCTGCCTGATATGACCACACCTCAGATGGCAGGTACCATCACCATGAACGATGAAGAGGCCACCATCCAGCAGACGGCGGAGACTTCCGACCGGGTGCTCAAGATCGCAGGCGATGTGGACGGAGTAGGAGTGGCAGGCGCTATGCTTTCCACAAACTCCGAGTACGGCTCCTTCCTGGGAGATACGGCGGACAACATCACCGACCTTTACATAGTGCTGGAGGACGATACCAAGCGGACCAGCAAGGAGATAGCTGAGGAGATCCTGGAGAAGACCAAGGGTCTGCCCTGCACGGTGGAGATAACCACCACCTCATCCATCACAGAGTACACTACGGCTCTTGGTGGCAGGGGCGTTACCATCAATCTGTATTCCACTGATAATGACGCTCTTACCAGGGCTGCCAATATGGTGGGAGACAAGCTTTCCCAGGTGGAAGGCGTCAAGAGCGTGGATAACGGCCTGACCGATGCGGAGACCGAATATCACTTCACCATAGACAAGGCCAAGGCCATAAGGAATGGCCTGACGGTGGCCCAGGTCTATGCTGCGGTGGCTCAGGAAGTCACCTTCCAGCAGACCGCCACCACCCTGACCATAGGAGGAGGTACCTATGACGTAGTCGTCTCCAAGGGAGAGGGCACAGAGATAACCTTAGACGACCTCATGTCACTGGAGGTGGCAGATGGGGTGCTCCTCAAGGACGTAAGCAATCTGGTTGAGAAGGAGACTCTGCCGTCGATCCAGAGACTGGATCAGGAGACCTATCTTTCCGTCACGGCGGAGGCTGAGGAGGGATACAACATCACCCTTCTCACTGATAAGTGTATGGAGGCCACCGATCAGCTGAGGCTGCCCCAGAACGTCCGCATGGAGTACAGCGGCGAGAACGAGACCATCATGGTAGCCATGAGAGACCTGTTCAAGATGATGCTGGTGGGCATCCTTCTGGTGTACCTCATCATGGTGGCCCAGTTCCAGAGCTTTAAGTCCCCCTTCATCGTAATGTTCACCATACCCCTGGCTTTCACCGGAGGCTTCCTCGCTTTGATCCTGTTCAACAAGGAAGTTTCCGTGGTATCCATGATGGGTCTGATCATACTTAACGGCGTGGTAGTCAACAACGGAATCGTTCTGGTGGACTACATCAACCAGCTCCGTGCCCGCGGCATGAACAAGCGGGCGGCCATCATCACCGCAGGCGCCACCCGTATGAGGCCGGTACTCATGACCTCGGTCACCACCATCCTGGGACTGATCATGCTGGCCATGGGCAAATCCGCCGGCACAGACATGATGCAGCCGCTGGCTCTGGTGTGCATCGGAGGACTGACCTACGCCACCCTTCTCACCCTCTTAGTGGTGCCCGTGATCTATGACATCATGAACGGGGAGAAGTTTACCTACGTAAAGGCAGAAGACGTAGACATATCGGATCTCATAATCACATGACGAGTCTGTCCCCGGGTGCAAAAGATCCGTCCCGGGGCCTTTTTCATTGGAGGAACAATGTCAAAACTTAAGATATATACAGACGGAGCCTGCTCCAACAATCAGGAGGAGGTCAATGTGGGAGGCTGGGGAGCCATCCTGGAGTTCGGAGAAACGAGGAAGGAACTTCACGGAGGAGAGGCCAACACCACCAATAACCGCATGGAACTCACAGCTGTCATAGAGGCACTTAAGGCTCTGAAGAAGGAAGGACTGGAACTGGACATCTTTTCTGATTCCTCCTACGTGATGAACTGCTTCAGGGACGGCTGGTACATCAAGTGGCAGCAGAACGGCTGGGTGACATCCAAGAAGGAGCCTGTGGAAAACAAGGAGCTGTGGCAGGAGCTCATAGACCTGGTGTCCAGGCAAAAGATCAGCTTCTACAGAGTAAAGGGCCACGTGAGTCTCAAAGCCTCCGAGGAGGCTCTGATGAAGAGGTACATGAAGTTCATAGAGATGAACGGACAGGACTTCAGCTACGGGGATTTTTTGCACGTCACAGAGATGAATAACAGGGCAGACCAGCTGGCCAACATCGGCATAGACGAAATAAGAGGAAAATAGGAAATCGGCGTATGAATTACAGAAAGGACCGGCAGGGCCGGGACATCTCCATTTTGGGATACGGCTGCATGCGCTTCACCAAGACCGCCGGCATCATCGATCTGGCCAAGGCGGAGAGGGAAGTCATGCGGGCCATCGAGGGCGGCGTCAACTATTTTGATACGGCCTACATCTATCCCGGAAGCGAGGACGCCCTGGGACGCATTCTGGAGCGCAACGGCGTGCGAGACAAGGTCTACATCGCCACCAAGCTTCCCCAGTATCTGATGAGGAACATCAATACGGTGGAGAAGATATTCAACGAGGAACTGAAGCGTTTAAGGACCGATCACATCGACTACTATCTGATGCACATGCTTGCGGACATCAGAGAGTGGAACAAGCTCAAGGATTTAGGCATAGAGGACTGGATCCGGGAGAAGAAGGAGTCGGGACAGATCGGAAGCGTGGGGTTCTCCTATCACGGAGACACCGAGGACTTCATCGAGATACTGGATGCCTATGACTGGGATTTTGCCCAGATCCAGTACAACTACCTGGACGAGGATTCCCAGGCGGGAAGACGGGGGCTCATGGCCTGCGCGGACCGTGGGATCCCAGTGATCATTATGGAGCCCCTGAGGGGAGGGAGGCTTGCCAACCTGCCAAAGGCTGCGGCCAGACCCTTAAGAGAAAGCGGCCTGGGGTGGAGCGCAGCGGAGCTTGCTCTTCGCTGGCTCTGGGACCAGCCCCAGGTGACCTGCGTGCTTTCCGGGATGAACTCCTTCGAGATGATCGACGAGAACATGAGGATAGCCTCCTCAGTGGAGGCGGGAAGCTTCGGGGAGCGTGAGAAGCAGGTGACCCGGGAGATCATCTCCGTGATCCGCTCCAAGGAGAAGGTGGGCTGCACCGGCTGCCGCTACTGCATGCCCTGCCCACAGGGTGTGGACATTCCGGGAAACTTCTTCTACTACAATCAGGTCTACACGGACGGGCGGATACCGGCCATGTCTGACTTTGCCAGATCCATGGGCATGCACAAGACCCCCGGCTTCGCCAGCCTGTGCATAGGCTGCGGCAAGTGCGAGAAGCACTGCCCCCAGCACATACATATAATCGAGGAGCTGAAGAAGGCAGACAGGACCTTGAGGCCTCTTCCATACAGGGTAGGCCTTGCGGTGGTGAGAAAGGTCATGGGACGGTAGGCCCCGGGGACCGCAATTCAGGAGCAAAAAACGAGAGGAACAGCGGGAGGATGTAGAATGCTGACAGATAAGATCAAGAAGGATTTTATTGCCATACTTGAAGAGGAAATGATACCTGCCATGGGCTGCACAGAGCCCATTTCACTGGCCTATGCGGCTGCCAAGGCAAGGGAGATCCTGGGCAGAGACCCGGAGTTCATCAAGGTCATGGCTTCCGGCAATATGATAAAAAACGTGCGCTGCGTGCAGATACCCAATTCCGGCGGACTCACCGGAATAGAGGCTGCCGTGTCCCTGGGGGCTCTGGGAGGAGACCCGGAGCGCGGCATGGAGGTGCTGGAGACTGTGACGGAGGACACCAGATCAAGGGTCAGGCCCTTCATCGCAGGAGGACACTGCGACGTGGACTATCTGGATTCTGACATACCTCTTCACTTCATAGTGGAGGAGACGGAAGGACCGGACAGCGTATCCGTGGAGATCCGCTACGACCATACAAATATAAGTCAGATCACGAAGAACGGCCAGGTGATCTATACCGGAGAACAGGACATGAAGACTGGCCAGGGAGCCGACAGAAGCGGCCTCTCCATAGATAACATCAAGGAATTCGCAGATACGGTGGACCTGAGCCTCATAAAAGATCTTTTGGACCGGGAGATACGCTGCAATATGGATATAGCCTACGAAGGCATGGCAGGGGACTACGGCCTTGGAATAGGAAGGGTCATCAAGTCATCCTACCCGGAGAGCACACTGACCAGAATGAAGGCCTACGCAGCAGCGGCATCTGAAGCCCGCATGGAGGGCTGCGATATGCCGGTGATCATCAACTCCGGATCAGGCAACCAGGGAATCGCTTCATCTGTGCCAGTAATCGTATATGCCAGGGAGAACTATGTGCCCCAGGAGAAGCTTTACAGAGCACTGGCCTTCTCGGGACTCCTTACGGTACACCAGAAGGAGTACATCGGTAAGCTCAGCGCCTTCTGCGGAGCGGTGAGCGCGTCCTGCGCTGCGGGAGCTGCCATCACATATCTTGCCGGCGGCACCATCGAGCAGATCAAGGATACCGTGGAGAACACTCTGGCGAATATCCCGGGAATCATCTGCGACGGAGCCAAGGCATCCTGCGCAGCCAAGATCGCCACATCTCTTGACGCATCCATGATGGCCCACTACCTTGCCATGGAGGGCAAGAGCTACCAGGCCTTCACCGGTATCCTGAAGGGAGAGACCGACCAGACCATCTCCACCGTGGGATACATCGGAAAAGTGGGCATGCACGAGACCGACAAAGAAATAATCCAGACCATGCTGGAGTAATTTGAAATAATCCCGAAAGAGTGATACAATAATATGTTGCAAAAGAGCTGTTGCCGAAGCCCCTCGTGAGCCCGGGCAACGGATAAGGAGTATATACCAGCCTATGAACATAGGGTTTATGGCCCTGTCCAGCGGAAGCTCAGGGAACTGTTACCTGATCCGGACAGAGAAGACCAAGGTCCTGCTGGATCTTGGGATCAGCTGCCGGTCCATCAAAACACTTCTCGCGGGACAAGGTCTTGAACTGAAAGACATAGATGCCATCTTCATTTCCCACGAACATTCTGACCACATAAAGGGTGTGAAGACCACCATGATGAACACAGACTGTCCCCTCTATGCCTCTCACGGGACCTTGAGCGAGATAGTAAAGAAGGCCTCGCCCCTTCCCTACGAGAGGCTGATCGAGATGGAGGACGGAGAAGCGGTGAAGGTGGGACCGGACCTTACGGTCAGGTCCTTCAGGGTCTCCCACGACGCAAGGGAACCCTTCCAGTACAGCTTTGAGGCCGGAGGGAAGAAGGTGTCGGTGGTGACGGATACCGGCTTCGTATCGGATGAGATATTCCACAACATCGAAGACAGCGACATCCTGGCACTGGAAGCCAACCACGAGCGGAATATTTTGCTCTACGGAAGCTATCCCTTCGTGCTGAAGATGAGGATACTGTCGGACGTGGGGCACCTTTCCAACGAGTCCTGCGCCCACACCGTGGTGGAGATACTGAAGAGGGACAGGCATCCAAAGATCTTCCTGGCCCATCTGAGCCAGGAGAACAACACCCCGGAGCAGGCCATGATCACGGTGAAGAACGGGGTGGAAGAGGCAGGCTTCGCAGTGGGGCGGGACCTGGAACTTAGGGTAATAAAGCGCGGCGACTCCTCGGAGTACGTCACGGTCTGATATGATCGGAGATAAGCTTATGACCAAGAAACAACAGAGAAAAATGACCATCATCTTCCTGGTGATCGGCGCGCTGCTGGTGGCGGGGATCGTCATGACGGCCGGGTCGTACACCCAGGAAGAGGATGTAGTCACGGTGATCAGGGACTCGGTCATCCACGACACCAACAAGATAGACCTTTTCGGTCTGGAGGTGAACCCCGGACTGATAGCAGGCTTCGCGGTGACGGGAATACTGACGGTGTTTGCCCTGATCGTGAGGATCTTCGTGATACCCAGGTTCACCCTGGTGCCGGGCAAATTCCAGATGGTCCTGGAGTGGCTCGTGGGGTACTTCAGCGGACTTTCTGAGACCAACAGCCCCAGGAAGAACAGACTGCTTGGGGCCTACGTTTTCGCCGCGGGATTTTACATCTTTGCGGGGACCATGTTTGAACTTTTCGGCATTCAGGCGGTGACCACCAGCGGCCATTCCGTGGCCCTGCCGGCTCCACTTTCCGACGTCAACGGCGCCATCATGATGGGCTGCACCTCATACCTGTTCATCGTTCTGGGAGGAATCCTGAACAACGGCGTAGGCGGTCTCGGGGGAGCGTTGAAGGAATTCTCCCTGCCCATCTCTATGAGCTTCCGTCTTTTCGGAGCCCTGGTGTCGGGAGCCATCGTCACCGAACTGGTCTACCATTACATGGGCCTGAGCTACGTGCTGCCGGTCATTATCGGCGTGCTGTTCACCTGCCTGCACGCGCTCATCCAGGCTTACGTGCTCACAATGCTGGTGGCCCTGTTCTACGGCGAGGTCTCTGAGCCCTCGGAGAAAAAACTCAGTAAACTTTCTGCCAAAGCGCAAAAAACCAAGTCACAGACTGCATAGATTTCGGAGGAAAATCAAAATGAACAAAACCTTAAGATTCGTATCCATCTTAGTGCTGGCCGTCGTATTCGTAGTATTGGCCATGAGCTTCATGAGCGCCACAAGCTTCGCCTTCGCCGACACGGACGCCGACGTGGCTGAGACAACGGCAGCCGGGGCAAAAGGTCTCCCCGCGGCCATCGCCATCGGCATCGCTGCATTCGGCGGCGCACTGGCTATGGGCCTCACCGCCAGCAAGTCAGCTGAAGCCATCTCCCGTCAGCCCGAGGCGGACGGCAAGATCAGATCAGTCTTCATGCTGGGTCTGGTATTCATCGAGACAGTTGTCATCTACGCTCTGCTCATAGCGATACTTATCATCTTCGTACTCTAAAGGGAGGTAAAAGATGCCTTTAGGTTTAAATTTCACTCAAATATTCCTGCATCTTTTCAACTTCCTGCTGCTGTTCGCCATACTGTATTTTTTGCTGTATAAGCCGGTGAAAGACTTTATGGAGAAGAGGGCCAAGACCTACAGGGATCTGGACAACGAAACCAGAACCAACCTGAAAGAGTCCGGGGAGACCAAGGCTCTGTACGATTCGAAGATCGCCAACGCCGAGTCGGAGATCAGCCAGATGAAGCAGAAGTCTCATCAGGACATTGAGAAAAACAGGGAAGCCCAGATCAAGGCCGCAAAAGACGAGGCTGAGAGGATCATCAAGGAAGCAAAGGACGAGGCTGTCCGCGAGAAGGAAAGGATCATGGAGGAGGCTCAGACCGAGATCTCCGAGATGGTCGCCGACGCTACGGAAAAGCTGGCCCTCAAGGCCACTTCCAGCGAGGCCTTCGATCAGTTCCTGAACGCGGTGGACCTGGCGGAAGAGAGGGGGTCAAAGCATGAGCAGTAACGACCTTCAGAGCAAGACTGCCGTCCTCTATTCTTCCGACGCCCCCAACGAGGAGCAGGAAAGACGATTCAGGAATTTCATAAAGACCCGCTACGGCGAGGACTGCGATTTTCGCTGGGAGAGATCAGACGCCTTCCCCGGAGGATTCAGACTTGAAGTGGGCCAGGAGGTCTACGACTGGTCCGTGGGCGGACGTTTCCAGCAGCTGAGGGACACCTTGGTCAAGGTACCCACCAGAAACGGCAACATTATCCCGCTGATCAAGGAGACCATACGCACCTGGACGCCGGAAGCTCTGGCCCAGGAGATCGGCGTGGTCACCAGCGTGGGAGACGGCATCGCCACCGTGGAGGGGCTGGAAAACGCCACTTACGGGGAGATTCTGGTCTTCAAGGGCGGATCCCGCGGAATGGTGCAGGATATCAGGCAAAACGAGATAGGCTGCATCCTCTTTGATGGCGATGAAGAGGTTTCCGAGGGAAGCTCCGTGCACCGCACCGCCAAGACCGCAGGCGTACCCGTGGGAAACGGATTCCTGGGCAGGGTGGTAGACCCTCTGGGAGTCCCCATAGACGGCCTGGGAGAGATCAAGGAAGACGGATACTATCCCGTGGAAAGCCAGGCGCCCGGCATCGTCCAGAGACAGCCGGTGAACACGCCTCTTGAGACGGGGATACTTGCAATAGACGCCATGTTCCCCATCGGCCGCGGTCAGCGTGAGCTGATCATAGGTGACCGTCAGACCGGAAAGACCGCCATCGCCCTGGACGCCATCATCAACCAGAAGGGCAAGAACTGCATCTGCGTATACGTTGCCATCGGACAAAAGACAAGCGCCGTGGTGCAGATCGCCGAGACTCTGAAGAAACACGGCTCCATGGAGTACACCGTGATCGTGGACGCGTCTGCCTCCGACAGCGCGCCGCTTCAGTACATCGCGCCCTATGCGGGCTGCGCCATGGCCGAGTACTTCATGCACCAGGGAAAAGACGTGCTGATCGTCTACGACGACCTTTCCAAGCACGCCGTGGCCTACAGGACCATGAGCTTGCTTCTCGGCCGTTCACCCGGAAGAGAAGCTTTCCCGGGCGACGTCTTCTATCTCCACTCCAGATTGCTGGAGAGAGCGGCCAGAATGGCCGACGAGTACGGCGGAGGATCCATTACGGCTCTGCCCATCGTGGAAACTCAGGCGGGCGACGTCAGCGCATACATACCGACGAATATAATATCCATCACCGACGGACAGATCTTCCTGGAGAGCGAGCTGTTTTTCTCCGGCCAGCGTCCGGCCATCAACGTGGGAATATCAGTATCCCGTGTAGGCGGCGACGCTCAGACCAAGGCCATGAAGAAGGCGGTTGGAACCCTTAAGCTGGATCTTGCACAGTACAGGGAGATGGAAGTTTTCAGCCAGTTCGCCTCGGATTTGGACGAGCAGACCAGGAAGCAGCTGATCTACGGTCAGGGACTCATGAGGATGCTGAGACAGTCTCAGTATCACCCATACAGCCATCACCAGCAGGTGATCATGCTGGTTTCCGCCATGGCTCACGTCATGGTGGACGTGGAACTGGACGACGTGCAGACCTTTATCAAAGGGCTTCTTGAGAAGTTCGAAACGGAGTATCCGGAGATCGGCCAGGAGATAGACAGGGAAAAGGTGCTTTCCGACGAGCTTAAGGGCAAGATCACCGAGGTCGCCCAAGAGTACGCAAAAGATTTTTTGAAGAGAAAATAGAGTCCGTGAGCCGGAGGCGAAATGGCTACCACTAAAGAGATCAAAAACAGAATAAAGAGCGTGCGTGATACCCAAAAGATCACCAACGCCATGTACCTGATCTCCTCCACCAAGGTGACCAAGGCCAAGAGGGAGCTGGAGCAGACCAGGCCCTACTTTGAGATGCTCAAGGAGCAGCTGATGAGCATGATCCATCTGGCGGATGACGTGAAGACGGATTATCTCATCGCAAGCCGCCCGGTGGACTCCCCCGAGCAGGAAGAAACGGTGGGGATCGTGGTGATCACGGCGGACAAGGGGCTTTGCGGAGCCTATAACCAGAACGTGATCAAGGAAGTGCAGAGGCTTATCACAGAGGAGCACATCAGATCCCACAAGCTCTATGTCATAGGGGAGTACGGCAGGCACTACTACCTGGAGCACGACAGTTCCATGGACGAAGGCTTCGACTACTCCAACATGGATCCCACACTGGATAGAGCCAGAGAGATCGGGGACTACGTGATCGACGATTTCAACGAGGGCAGGGTGCAGAAGCTGTACATAGTTTACACCGCCTTCAGAAACGGCCTGACCGGAGGGGCGCCCCAGAGCATTGAGCTTTTGCCCTTCGCAAAAGAGGACTACGCCCTCGATACTCAGGAGAAGAAGTCCTTGAGCGAGATCACGGAGTACATGCCCGACGTGGTGACGGTGTTCGAGACCATCGTGCCCAGCTACGTCAAGGGCTTCATCTACAGTGCCATGGTGGAAAGCTTTTGCTCCGAGCAGAGCGCCCGCATGACCGCCATGGACGCCGCCAACGACAACGCCGAGGAGCTTCTGGGCAGCCTGAACCTGGAGTACAACCACGTGCGCCAGGGGGCCATCACCCGGGAGATCACCGAGATCTCGGCGGGCTTCAGAGGCCAGAAGAGAGCGAAAGAACTGCAGGAGGCCCGGAGAAAATAGCGCGGGCGGCCGGTGTTTTGCAATAACAAGTTTAACCATAATCAAGAGAGGTCATCGAAAATGACAGGCAGGATAGTACAGATATCGGGTTCGGTCATAGACGTAAAATTCGAGGCGGGGCATCTGCCCTCCATCAAAGAGGCGCTGACCGTGGAGACGGCCGAGGGCAGGCGCGTCATGGAAGTGGCGCAGCACATCGGTCACGAGACGGTGAGGTGCATCATGCTGGCGTCTTCCGACGGCATGCATAACGGCATGGAGGTGGAGACCACCGGCGGCAGCATTAAGGTTCCGGTGGGACCCAACGTGCTGGGCAGGATGTTCAACGTGCTGGGCGACCCCATAGACGAAGGAGAACCCATACCTCAGGACACCCCCAGATGGGAGATCCACCGCAAGGCCCCGGGCTTCAGCGATCAGTCACCCTCCGTGGAGATCCTGGAGACGGGCATCAAGGTCATCGACCTTCTGGAGCCCTATCCAAAGGGCGGCAAGGTGGGACTTTTCGGAGGAGCAGGCGTGGGCAAGACCGTGCTCATCCAGGAACTGATCCACAACGTGGCCATGGAGCACAACGGCTACTCCATCTTCACCGGCGTAGGCGAACGTTCCAGGGAAGGAAACGACCTGTGGAAGGAGATGCACGAAGCAGGCGTCATGGACAAGACGGCCATGGTATTCGGCCAGATGAACGAGGCCCCCGGCGTCAGGATGAGGGTAGGACTCTCAGGCCTCACCATGGCGGAGTATTTCAGAGACGAAATGAACAAGGACGTGCTCCTTTTCATCGATAATATATTCAGATTCGTGCAGGCGGGCTCCGAAGTATCCACCCTTCTTGGGCGTATGCCCTCAGCCGTAGGCTATCAGCCCACCCTGGCGGAGGAGATGGGAGCCCTGCAGGAGAGGATCACCTCCACAAAGTCCGGATCCATCACGTCGGTCCAGGCAGTTTACGTGCCTGCCGATGACCTGACAGACCCGGCACCTGCCACCACCTTCTCGCATCTGGATGCCACCACCACCTTGTCCCGTAAGATCGCGGAGCAGGGACTTTATCCCGCAGTTGACCCCCTGGCGTCCAACTCCAGGATACTGGAGGCTGACATAGTGGGGGAGGAACACTACTACGTGGCCCGCAGGGTCCAGGAGATCCTCCAGAAGTATTCAGAGCTTCAGGACATCATTGCCATCCTTGGAATGGAGGAACTGGGTGAGGAGGACAAGCTCACCGTATGGCGCGCCCGTAAGATCCAGAGATTCCTGGCCCAGCCCACCTTCGTTGCGGAGAAGTTCACAGGCTTAAAGGGCGTGTACGTTCCCCTGAAGGAGACGGTCAGAGGCTTCAAGGCCATCATCGAGGGAGAGATGGATGACCTTCCGGAGGCGGCATTCTACAACGTGGGAACCATCGACGATGCAGTGAAGAAGGCAGAAACTTTGAAATAGGGCGCAAGACATGCGCGTGCAGCAATGAACACATTCGAACTCCACATCCTGGCAGCCCAGAGGAGCCTTTTCGAAGGACAGGCAGAATCCCTGATCGTGCCTACCACAGAAGGCATGTACGGTATCCAGGCAAAACATATGAATATGATCGCGGGGATAATCCCCGGGGAACTGACATACAGGACCCCCGGCGGAGCGGATACTCACGCCTTCGTGGCGGCCGGAATGGTCATAGTCAAGGACGGTGTGGTGACGGTGATGGTAGGCGCTGCAGAATATCCGGATGAAATAGATGTAAACCGTGCCCAGCGTGCGGCGGAACAGGCCAGAGAGGAAATGGTCAGGCACAAGAGCAAAAGGACTTATGCCGAGGCCCAGCGGCAGCTGGCCCGGGCCACATCAAGACTGAAGGTATCGAAGATAAGCAAATAGACAGAGGGAGAAGCAAATGGACGAGAAGGAACTCAAACTGAAATACGCCAAGGCAGACAAGGATAGTTTCCTTCCCTATCTGGGAGACATCATGAAGGAGAACCTGGCCCATGCCAGACACATAGAAGGTGAGATATACACCTTCACCAGTATTTTCCTGGCGGTGGCTGCGGCGACCCTTACTCTGAACTTCGGCGGTGCCTCAGGCAAGACGGTATCTCTTCTCATGCACGCCATAATCCTGGCAGCAGGAGCTATGGCCTACGGCCTGCTCAAAAGATGGTACACGGCTTTCGACCGCCACATGGATTTCGCCGAGAGAGCGTACTATTTACAGGAAGCCATCATCCTCGAGGGAAAGACTCCTGCGGAAGCCATGCTTCTGTGGAACAAGCCTCTGAAGGAACTCCAGGAGGCGGTGCCTACCGAGGCCATGTTTGCATTCCACCATCCGAGAAAGCCCAATGCTTTGCGCACCAGGCAGATGATCATGTACTTCTACATAATCGTGCTGGTTATCATGGCGATCGTTATGCTCATCGACCTGATAACTCTTGCCCTGGGTTAAAGCCGAGCCCGAAAGGAAATTCCATGATTAAACTAATCGCAACAGATCTAGACAACACCATGCTGGATCCAAACGGTCTGGTAACAGACGAGACCAGGAAGATCCTGGCTTCCGCAGAGGCCCGTGGGGTCAAGCTGGCCCTTTCCTCCGGCAGATCCATAAATTCCGTGAAGGGCGTAGGGGCCTCCATAGGGCTGCCATATTTTGCCATCTGCTACAACGGCGGACTGATCATCGCCCCCGGGGAGGACGGAGAGGATCAGGTGATCTACGAAAATCACCTGGACGAGGAGACCTTCCGCGCCATAGTGGAGTATGCCCACGAGGAGGACCTTTACGTTCAGGGCTACGACCGGGGAGTGATAATGGTAGAAAACCTCCGCACAGACATCCATCCGGACCCGGACCTCAGGTATACCGAATACAAAGAAGTGGGAGACCTTCTCAGCGTGGAATATTTTGAGACTCCCAAGCTCCTTGTGTCCTGCGATCCTGAGGAAGTTCCCCGCCACATGGAAGGACTGAGCAAAAGACTGGGGTCCAGGATCTACATGGCCCAGTCCGAAAGCTACATCATCGAGATAATGCCCCAGGGCGTCAATAAGGGCTACGCCTTGAATATGCTGGCCAAATACTTGAAAATAAGGCGCAGCCAGATAGCTGCTTTCGGCGACAACACCAACGATCTGCCCCTCCTCCGGGCGGCAGGCACGGCGGTGGCGGTCCAGAACGCCGTAGACGCTGTAAAGGAAGAGGCCGACATGATCACGGAAGGCACCCGCGACCAGGGCTTCAACGAGGCAGTGAGAAAGCTGATCCCGGGAGTGGAATAGACTCTGCAACAACCTTTGGACAATACACCTCCGCTATGTTACAATATAGCGGAGCTATTTTTTTGACCGAACAGGAGGTCCTCATGAAAAGACTACTCTCTATTGGTGAAGCCATCGTAGACATGGCCCCAAGTGAAAAAGCATATGCAATCAAGGACGTGGAAGCGTTCTATCCCAATGCCAGCGGCGCACCGGCGGACGTCAGCGGCGCCTACGCCAGACTGGGCGGCCCGGCGGGCGTCATCACCCAGGTGGGTGACGATCCCTTCGGCGACAAGATCGTGGAATCCTTTGGAGGCTACGGCATAGATACAAGTATGATATGCCGCACCAGGGAGGCCAAGACTTCTCTGGCATTCATATCTCTTAAGTACGACGGCGGCCGCGAGTTCGACTTCTACAGGAAGCCCGGGGCGGACATGTTGTTCCAGCCTGAGAAAGTGGAACCCAAGTGGTTCAAAGACTGCTTCGCACTGCAATTCGGGTCGGTCTCTCTGGGGGACTTCCCCATGAAAAAGGCCCACAGGAGAGCCATCGACCTCGCAAAGGAGAACGGAGCCATCATCAGCTTCGACCCGAATCTTCGGTTCACCCTCTGGGACGACCTGGCGGCCCTTCGCAAAGCCATCTGGGAATTCATCCCCGGCACCGACATCCTCAAAGTCTCCGACGATGAGCTTGAATTCATCACAGCTTCCGCCAACGTGAACATCGCCAAGCAGATGTTCTTCGACCGCGGTGTGAAGATTTTGCTCTACACCATGGGCGACAAGGGCATGAAGGCTTTCACAAAGACGGCCTATGCCGAGGACCCCGCAAGAAAGGTGGAAGTGGTGGATACCACAGGAGCAGGCGACGGTTCCATCGGAGCCTTCTTGTACAAGCTGGCAGAGATGGGAATGACACCGGACACCCTGGATAGCCTGACCAACGAACAGCTCAAGGAGTGCATCTCCTTCGCCAATGTTTTCTGCGCTCTGAGTGTCCAGAAGAGAGGCACCATCAGTTCCTATCCCACCCTTGAAGAAGTGAAGGCCTGCGGCCTATAGCGCAAAACATCCATGGCTAAGCAGTATTACGTCGATGACGAAAAAAAGAAAAGAAAGTCTCCATGGAGGAGCCTGCTGGCCATCCCCATAATGCTCTTGGTGGATGTGCTGGCGCTGATCGCGGCCCTGGCGGCTGATGCTGCGGCTTATCCTGCAGGATCCGGAGAGGGGCATCCCTTCCCGGCCATAACCTTTGTCGCGTTTATTTTGCTGTTTGTAATAACGGTGATCGTGGTATTGGTGGCGGTGATCAAAGCCATAGTGGGTGCTGCCAAGGGGTCCGGAGAAGACAGGCCCTAGGCGGATCTTTTGCGCCATATGACGACCCAAACAATGAAAATATTAATTTTAAGGAGAATATCGAATGAATAATGTACCCCAGATCAAGATCGGTCTCGTGACTGTTTCCCGCGACTGCTTCCCTGCGTCTCTGTCAGAATCCAGGAGGGAAGCGCTGGCCAAGGCCTACGCCGCCAAGTACGACGCAAGCGAACTCTACGTATGTCCAACCATCATCGAGAGCGAGATCGACATGATGAAGGCGCTGGAGGACGTGAAGGAGGCCGGATGCAATGCGCTCTGCGTTTTCCTGGGCAACTTCGGCCCGGAGATCCCGGAGACCATGCTTGCCAAGCAGTTCGGAGGCCCCTCCATGTACGTGGCGGCGGCTGAAGAGTCACAGCAGGACCTTCTGGACGGAAGAGGAGACGCTCTCTGCGGCCTCTTGAGCGCCAGCTACAACCTGAACATGAGAGGCGTGAGAGCATACATCCCGGAGCGCCCCGTGGGAACCGCGGAGGAACTGGCAGACAGGATCAATGAATTCGTACCCATCGCCAAGGCACTGGTTGCCCTGAAGGACCTGAAGCTCATCTCCTTCGGACCCCGCCCCTATGACTTCCTGACCTGCAACGCTCCCATCAAGCAGATCTTCGATCTGGGCGTAGAAGTTGAGGAAAACTCCGAGATGGATCTCTATGATTCATACCTGAAGCATGCAGGCGATGAGAGGATCGACGCAGTCGTGGCCGACATGGCGGCGGAACTGGGTGCAGGCAACCTGATCCCCGACATCCTGCCCAAACTGGCTCAGTACGAGCTGACCTTAAGAGACTGGGCTGAGCAGCACAAGGGTGCCCGCAAATACGTGGTGCTCACCACCAAGTGCTGGCCAGCATTCCAGTCTGAGTTCGGATTCGTTCCCTGCTACGTGAACTCCCGCATCGCAGGCTCCGGCATCCCCGTGGGCTGCGAAGTGGACATCTACGGAGCCATCTCCGAGTACATCGGCCAGGTGATCTCCGGTGATGCTGTCACCATCCTTGACATCAACAACTCCATCCCCCGTGACATGTACGAGCAGTCCATCAAGGGCAAGTATGACTACAAGCAGTCCGACACGGTAATGTGCTTCCACTGCGGCAACACATGCTCCTCCAGACTCCAGACACGCACCATGTGCAACCAGAGGATCATGAGCCGCAACCTGCCGCTGACGGTGACAAAGGGCACCATGGAAGGCGACCTGGTTCCCGGAGATGTGACTCTCTATCGTCTGCAGGGCACTGCCGAGGGAGGAATCAGCGCATACATCGCAGAAGGCGAGGTCCTTCCGGTGGCAACACGCTCCTACGGCGGCACAGGTGTCTTCGCCTTCCCGGAGATGGGCAGATTCTACCGCCACGTGCTCCTGGAAAAGCACTTCCCGCACCACGGCGCGGTGGCCTTCGGCCATTACGGCAAAGCCCTCTATGAGGTCTTCAAGCTTCTGGGCGTACCCGTATCCGAGATCGGCTTCAACCAGCCCGCCGGCATGAGATATCCCGGAGAGAATCCGTTCTAAATAAGCAAAACATACAAATGTAAGCAATAAAAGACCCGCCTGGCGTTACGTCCCAAGGCGGGTCATTTAATGAATTCTACAATTTCATCTAAGTTGCAGTCAAGAATCTCGCAAAGTCGATTGAGCGTAAAGGTGCTGACGTTTTCATTCTTGCGCAGGCGGTCCAACTGACCGTTGCTGAAACCATATTCTTTTATCAGTTTATATTGAGAGACACCTTTCTTTTTCATGAGTTCCCACAGACGGTCATAAACGATCATAAAAGACACTCCTACAATAGTATGATTCAAGGGTACGATATGCCCTTTTAATTGACAATAGCCCGTATTCGGGCTATATTTAGTCTAAAGGAGTATAGCATTTGTAAGGCAGGGGTATTCATATGCATAACAGGAGAAAGGAGTATTCGATATGTATGTGATTTATGGACAAAAGACAAGAGGAGACAAGATAGAAGATTATCCCTTAAATTCACAAATAAGGTTCCTGTCTGATCTCTTCAAGAACCAGTGCTGGATATTCTCAGTTCCTGGGTATATGTCGAAGAATGAGAAAGTTTCGGATTATATCCAGAAGTTCAATGCGCTTATATCAGATTACTCGAACAAAGAGCAGTATATCGCTTTTGGCAACGGCTACAACGCATCCGAAAATAGGTACCGCGAAGCAATCGATAGCAGTAGCAGCCTTTTGCTAAAGACTTATAAAGTAGACCTTCCGGCAGTAAAACGAAGCAATCATGCCAAAATGTTCTTCTACTTCATGTGGGAAAACGAGGGAGAAAAAAAGAAGTATGAGGATGGAGAGGAAACTTTGTCGCTGAAAACATTGAAAGAATTCCTTGCTGCGGTATCTGTAAAGGCAATTATTGTTGGATCAAGTAATCAAAGTTATACGACATTTTTTAATGGTGTGGCGGATAAAGGAGAAGCAGATGTTTTGCTTTTACCATCGTGGGGCAAGCCTAGGGAAGTAATTGAAGATGAAGTGGCATTCATCCGAGATATTGAATGGGATCACAGAAGCAATGACTTAAACCAGCAATTTGTTGATACCCATAGAGACTTCTTTGATCATAATATCATTTCAAAGTCGCTCTTCCTTGTAAAAGATTGTGACACGGAAGGGGAATACTTCAACAAGGTGTTTCGTAAATGCTTAAGTGGTGAGTTGGATTAGAAGGGAGGAACGATATGAAAAGAGATTTTTCCAGAGCCATGAGCATTGTTGTAGCATTGCTTTTATGCTTTACAAGCTTCAACTTTGGTTCGTTACCCACATATGCTGCGGATGATGAAGATTATATCGAGATTTATACGGTTGCAGATTTGTACGCTGTTAGAAATGATCTGTCTGCAAATTACAGACTAATGAACGATATCGACCTAACAGAAGCTACCGCTCCAGGGGGAGATTACGACTATATGGGAAACGGTTGGGATCCCATAGGAAGCGGCGGCGTTTATGGCGGAGATACGCCTTTTACAGGGGTCTTTGATGGGCAGGGGCACAAGATTGTTGGCATGCGGATTGATTTGAAGTATGCACCCGCAGGTATTGGGAGCCAAGACTCCGTTTATTTAGGCTTATTTTCTAATGCTTACAACATTAGAAATCTTATCATGGAGAATTGTAACATTAGTTATATCCCGTATTTTTCATTATCATGTAACCACTTTGTGGGTGCCGTTGCGGGGTGTGTGAGAATTATTGACAATTGTTCTGTGTCTGGCTCTGTATCAGTGTCGCTCAACCATCATGATAAAGCTGATTATGTTGGGGGCCTAGCAGGTTCACTTGTAGAAGGCAACAATTGCTTTAGTAATTGTAATGTTTCATATTCAAGTCCAGGTACATCAGGGTCAAGTCTTAATATCAAGCGATATGTTGGAGGACTGGCTGGCACGGGCGGGAACATAGATAATTCGTATAGCAAAGGACAGATAGACAGTGAAATTAAAGAAGGTACAGCTGTAAACTATCTTTATACGGGAGGCTTGATAGGACAATTATCTGGTAACATAAGTTGCAGTTATAGCTCTTCTACCATCAATATTAGGTCTGAATCGACCTCAAGTAGTACTAGGATAATTGGAGGCGGGTTGGTAGGTGTACATCAAGTTGGGAACATCGAAGATTGCTATTGGAACGGGACAATGAGCCTTCGTTTCAAAGGGGGCACCTTCTATAAAGGTGGAATTGTTGGAGAGGCAAAGGATGGTTCTGCTGGTTATGTAAAAAACTGCTACAGTAGTGGAGATATAGGAAGCATTAGCAATTATTCAAAGGGAATAGTTGGACTGAATGAGAAATCTCAACTCACTTTAACTAATTGCTATTATCTTACGGGAATTTCGAATGTAGGAGCCATCCAATTATCAGAAGCTCAAATGAAACTTCAGAGCAGCTTCCAAGGCCTTGATTTTGATACAACCTGGTTCATTTTAGATAAGGGATCATATTTGTACCCGCAGCTGATATCTAATCCTCAAGACGATAGGTACGTTGTTGATGAGATAGAGTTGCTTTCGCCTCCGGACAAGATCTCGTATTATACGGATGAAAACGTTGACGTCACAGGTGGTCTTATCAATGTATATTACAGAGGAGGGAGCCACGAGACACTGCCCATTACACAAGATATGATAAGCCCAAGGTCGTTTTCCGAGGCGGGGGTGCATACGGTGACGGTAACCTATAAAGGGAAAACCGTGACGTTTGACGTGAATGTCTCACCGATGCCAAACGTATTATCCATGGAGCTTACGAGCCCACCGGACAAAACAGAATTTGTTCGAGGAACAGAATTTGATTTCACGGGTTGTCAGGCAACGGTTTATTATGATAACGATACCACTAAAGTAATAGACATAAGGGCTGAGGATACGACTGGCGGTAACATCAACTTGTTAGGAACACAAACTATACAGTTCGCATATAGAGGATTCACGGTTGAATTTCAGGTTACCGTTATAGGTGTCCGACCGACAGGAATTGAGATCTCAAACTTACCCGATAAAATAGAATACTTGGAAGGAGAGGAAATTGATCTTACGGGTTTAGTTGTAAAAGAGTTGTTTAACAACGGTGAAGAACAGGTCGTGACGAATTATGGTATAGAAGGCTTCAGCGATGAACCGGGAACACATACGATAACGGTTACGTATGATGGCTTCACTGCCACTTTTGACGTTACTGTTCACGAAAAAAGTCTCACTTCCATTACTATCACAACACCGCCATTGAAGACCGAATATGTTCTTGGACAATCCTTTGACGCTAACGGTATGGTCGTTACAGCAACATATGATAATGGAACAACGGAAGTAGTAACTGACTATACAGTTGGTCCAATGCCCACAGAGGTTGGAACTCATCGCATTGAGATCAGCTACGGAGGAAAGAGCGCGTACATAGTCGTAAAGATTACACAAAAGACAATGACATCCATAAGCATCCAGTCTTTGCCCGAAAAGACAACATATGCAGAAGATGAAGATTTTCAGACGGACGGTCTAATTGTATGCGCCAACTATAACGATGGTAGTAGCGTACCCATTGATGATTACACCCTTTCAGGGATTGATACGTCCACTATTGGTGAGAAAGAAGCAACGGTTTTATACAATGGCAAGACTGCAACATTCACATATACGGTAATAGCCAAAGTTCTCGAATACATTTCTGTCACCGAACCGGAGAAAACGGTCTACATTGAAGGGGAGGAATTTGATCCAACGGGCATGATCGTCACTGCGTACTACAACAATGGCAAGAATTACGAAGTAGAAGACTATACGGTTGCCGGCTATACTGGAACACCAGGGACTAATATCATTACCATTACTTACGGCGATCAAAGCTATAGTTTCCAGGTCAACGTCTATACTCCCGCCTCAGAGTGGACGATATTACTAGCCCCGACTTGTACCGAACCAGGGACCAAAGTGCTGTATGATATTAGCGGAACTGTTGTACTGAAGGTAGAAGCAATAGATGCGCTTGGACATACAGTTGTAGAGGATGAGGGCCACCCGGCCACATGCCTTGAAGATGGGCTTACTGATGGATCCCACTGTTCCACATGTGGTCTGGTCTTTGAAGAGCAAGAGGTTATTCCCGCAACAGGACACACACCTGCCAATGAATGGACAACTGTTCTGGAACCCACTTGTACAGAGGATGGTACTCAGGTTAAGTATTGCGTAACTTGTGGCCAAGTGGTAGAAACACAGCCAAAGAGCGCTGTGGGTCACAGACCTGTAATCGATGAAGAGGTTCCTGCGACATGTACTAGTTCAGGAACAACATCCGGGACACATTGTGAGGTTTGCGGACTAGTATTAACTGCTCCAACAGTAATACCTCCGCTGGGCCATGCTTGGTCATCTGGAACAGTCACAACGCAACCCACATGCACAACGCCAGGCATAAAGACTTTTACATGCCTGCGCTGCAGTGAGCAAAAAACGGAAACCATACTGGCTCTTGACCATGATTTTGAAGAAGAGTGGACAATCGATAAAGAAGCAACCTGCACGGAAGATGGATTGAAGTCACACCACTGCACAAGATGTGATGCGGTGAATGATGTTACTGTCATAAGGCATTTGGGTCACAGTTTTACCAACTATGTATCAAATAATGATGCTACGTGCACAGAAGATGGGACGAAAACGGCAAAGTGTGACAGATGTGAAGAAACAAGCACCATCACTGATGTGGGCAGTGCTATGGGGCATATGGCAGTGACAGACCCGGCAGTTCCGGCCAAATGTACAGAAACAGGATTGACTGAAGGGTCACATTGTTCTGTATGCGGCATCGTCCTCGTGGCTCAGACAATTGTTCCAGCTCTTGGCCATTCTTTAAACCATGTGGAGGCTGTAAGCGCGACATGTGAAACAGAGGGCAATGTCGAATATTGGAGTTGTGGGACATGTGGACATTACTATTCTAATTCTGATGCCTCGACGGAGATTACAATTGCAGATACAGTAATCCCGGCTACCGGCCACGTACATCTCACGGCGACAGAAGCAAACGCACCAACATGCGAATCCGTTGGAAACATTGCCTACTGGACCTGTGAGGACTGCGGAAAGATATTCTCAGATGCAGCAGCGACTGCTGTGATTACTCTAGCTGACACGGTGATACCCGCAACAGGACACCTACATCTTACACCAACTGCATCTCAGGCACCGACCTGCTCAGCGGCGGGAAACATCGCCTACTGGACCTGCGATGCCTGCGGCAAACTTTTTGCTGATGCTGAAGGCACTACCGTGATAACGGCAGAGGACACTGTAATAGCCATCGATCCTGATGCACACGCCTGGGGCGATTGGCACGTAACGGTAGAACCGAAGTGCGAGACAGAAGGTGAAGAGACCAGGGTCTGTGCTTATGACAGTTCTCACTTTGAGACCAGACCGGTTGCGGCCCTTGGCCATGACTGGGATGAAGGCGTCGTAATCAAGGAGCCCACGTATTGGGAAGAGGGCCTGATGCTTTATACATGCAGGCATGATCCCAGCCATACATATACGGAAGCCATTCCAATGCTGGAGAAGCCTTCCGAGAATGAGATGATCCGTATTTACGGACCCAACCGTTCCGCGACGGCCATCGAAGCCGCTAATCACCTGAAGGAGAAGAACGGCATCGACAAATTTGACAGCATTATAATTGCCAGCGGCACGGGATTCCCCGATGCACTGTCTGCAAGCTATCTGGCCTATAAGAAGGACGGACCGATCCTGTTGGTAGACAATAGCAGCATATCGACAGTTTCAGACTATGTTAATGAGAATCTTGCAGACAATGGAACAGTATACATTGTAGGAGGCAAGGGCGCAGTTCCGTTGACAGTGGATGAAAACATCATTGCGGTCCATGGAGATGAAGCTGTTTTGCGCCTTGCGGGCAGCGACCGGTATGCCACAAACATACTGGTTTTGAACGAGGCCGGAGTAGATGGCGAAGACATGTTGATCGCCAGTGGCACGGGATTCGCAGACGCATTATCAGCATCTGCCGCAAAGAGGCCCATCTTGCTTGTGGGAGCATCGTTATCGTCAGATCAAATCAAGTATCTGAGTGATAATGCTGGAAAACTCACTGGCAAATATTACGTTATCGGTGGAAAAGCAGCGGTCTCTCTTGAAATCGAAAATGCAATAGGCGGATATGGAACGGTCAAGAGACTTTCCGGAAGCAATCGCTACGCAACTTCCATTGCGGTTGCAGATGAGTTCTTCCCGGGCAATGTCAGCACTGTAGTCATTGCAAACGGAATGAACTTCCCGGACGGCCTTTCCGGCGGTCCCATAGCTGCTGCATATGATGCACCTCTTGTCCTGCTGGTGGATAACACCGCAAATCATGCAAAGAAACTCTTTAAGGATAAGGGGGCGTTCCGCCTTATCATAATGGGCGGCAAAGGAGTGATATCCGATGGTACTGCAGAGATGATCGCTTATCAATGAGATTTGTAAAAGAACCGGCTTCGCGGATAAAAATCATCCGCGCAGTCTTTTCGGCATCACAGACAGCAAAAAGCCGGCGCGTTCCAGCGCCGGCTTTTGTCATACATATGGGTATTACAGCACTCTCTGGCCGTTCACCTTAAGGGAGAAGGTGGCGTCCAGCACTCTTGCTGCGTGGGAGCACATGGTCATGCGCTCCAGGAAGATGTCGAAGTATTCGTACATGGTGCAGATGCTTTCATCGATGGTGAGGTAGAGGGTTATCCTCTTTTCCTCCTTGCCGCATCTGAGCCTGGTTTCAGTGACAGCGTGGTTCACGCGGTCATGGATGTCGAACTGCATGGGGTCCGTCTGGCGCACGCGGGTCCTCCGCACGTCGGTCTTATCTGCGATGATTAGGGCGGCAGATACGGGGTCTGCTGCCACGCCGTCGGATTCATCGTGGTTGGCGATGGCGGAGACGATGCGGACGCGGTCTTCAATGGACAGGTCCGTCTCCTTGAGGATCTCGTTGGCCAGCAGAGCACCGTACTCTGCGTGATGATGC
>Ga0256405_10002423_pt1 | contig 43039 bp, 54 predicted proteins | sample RumenRJG_02DNA_FD_189096 | JGI IMG/M metagenome (GOLD analysis project Ga0256405, IMG submission 189096) | Bovine rumen microbial communities from Lethbridge, Alberta, Canada - RJG_02 | ecosystem: Host-associated > Mammals > Digestive system > Stomach > Rumen | place: Canada: Alberta... | reverse complement strand
TACCTGAGATGGTATCGTGACAAGAGAATCAAGAGCGACCTGGACTACAGGAGTCCAATGCAGTACCGCAAGGATTTGGGTTTGGTCGCATAGGATCGTTTGGTCCAAAAACTCCACCGCAGTCCCTTTCGCTCAATTCCTGTTGACAAAACACACAGGGCCATCCCCTCCGTCCCCAGCCAGTAGAGGGTCTGGGTGTCGAGCTTGGTCTCGTTCACGAGCGCGTCGCCGTAGCGTCTGATCCGCCATCTCCGGTCTACGGTTATCGAGACGACGTCGTCGAGCTGGTCGGCGCCGATGAGGTGCAGCACCCTGCCCGGGCTCGAGGTTGAGGTCCGGGATTTCCATGCCCTCGCCCAAGTCCCCCGCCCCCATCCTGGTCGTAGGGGTGGAGCGGTCGCGGAGGGCGGAGTACCCCCAGAAGTCCACGCGCAGGCCCTCCTCCTCGAAGAGGTCGAGGCGCGCCCGCGCCATGACCGCAGCCGTCCTCGCGCCGGGCCCGAGCCCCGCTTCGGCTTCCGAGGCGCTCACCACCTCGACGAGGCCGTCCCTCCACTCGATCACGATCTCCATCTATCGCTCACCGATCTCGTCATGGTCGCGGCCCTGCGCGGCAATGGTCTGGACGGGCCCTTCCCTGCGCGGTGCTCTTTCGTCGCTGCGGGGGCCGCGCATCCTCCCGAGGCGCTCCCCGTCGCCCCTCTGGCGGTGCTCCGGCAGGTGCCCGAGGCTCCGCGCGAGCCTCCACGAGGCCCTCAGCCGCTCGCGGGCATCCCCTGCCATGGGTTCGGCGGAGGCGCTGCGGAAGTCGTCCATGGAGCGGATGCCGAGGTCCTCGCAGAGGTCGAGCATGTCGGCGACGTCCTTGGCGGTGTACCGCCGCCCGTCGATCACGCCGAGGACGGAGGGCGCTGCGCCGCCGGCCTCGACGGCGGAGGCGATGGCTTCCCTCACGCGCCCCGCGGCCTCGGCGCCGATCTTGCGCCTCCCGCGCGCCCTGTCGGAGGCGAGCCAGCGCTCGATCCCGAAGCGCGAGTAGTCGAAGCCGATTCTCTTGCCCGAGACCTGCCACGTGGGGTGGCCGGCGAGCGCGTAGACCCACTCGCCCCTCCTGTCCTCGCGCACCTCCATGCCCAGCGCGCGGCAGCTCTCGAGGAACTCCCCGGCTGACCGGGAGAGCTTCACGGCGCACCTCATCCGCTGGCGGATGTCCTCCTTCCAGGAGTAGCCGCCGGCAGCGACGATGGCCTGCTCCCCGCGCGTTCTCGCGATGTCCTGGACGGTCGCCGGCGCTGGCCGGGCCGCATGCTCCCTCGGTCGTGCTGCGGTGTTGTCGAAGGCTCTGAGGCCCATGCTCCGCGCCATCTCCTGCAGGTCGCGGTCCATCCTGCGGTATGATCCGGCCGCCAGCTTAGGCGCGATCCTCTTCCCGTCCTCCAGGTTCACGTTGTTGACGACGATGTGGGCGTGCGGGATCCCCTTGCGGTTGTCGTCGTGGTAGTAGATGGCCACCTCGTAATCGCCGAAATGCCTCCCCGCCCAGGCGGTGGCGAGCCTGCGCAGGGTGGGGAGGTCGACGCCGTCCCTCGGGTCGGGGGAGACGATGAGGTGCTCGAAGGACCGCATCCTCCCCTTCGCGGAATGGATGTCGGGCCTGTCCGTCCCGAAGAGCCTGCGGGTGTCGTCCATCTGCCTCCAGACCTCGCGGCCGGCATCGTCGATCTCGGAGCAGTTGATGAAGTCGGCCGCCAGGGCGCGGCCGTCCCTCGTCAGGTACGCGATGCAGCCCCTGACCGATCTCGAGCTGCCCGCCTTGGCCTTGAGCTGGGGCATGGTGCCACCCCCTGTCGATCTTGATGAGTGAGTCGAGCGAGAGGGCCCGCTTCACCCTCGCCTCGAGTTCCAGGTTCTCGTCGAGGAGGATTGCGAGGTCGCTCCTGACCTTCCCGAGCGTCCTCGTGAACTCCTCCATCTCGCCGGCATCGGGCCTTCCGGACCCTAGGTAGGGTCCGACGGTTCTCGCGAGCGTGTTGCACGCCATCGCCGCCTGGTTGAGGTTGACTCCGTGGCGGCGGAACTCGAACAGGATGCGCCGCCATGTCTCGGCATCGATGTAGGTGATGGAACGGGACAGGGGGTCGCGGTCATCCCGTGGGAGTATTGCGACTGCTGCGAACCGCATGTACTCGCTTCGGGTCATGGAGAACGACTCCGCCCGCTCGTCGATCTCGCCAGCCTCCTCAGGCGTGAGCCTCAGATGGAGGTCGACGGTGCGTCTTGCGCTTTCAGCGCCCATAGGGGCTCCTCTCGTACGGTCGGCGCGGAAGGTGGAAGATGCGCCGCTGTCGGATCTATTACATCCTGCTATCGGAATCAGGGGCCGCGGGGCATCCCCCGCGAGATGGGGTCGAGCTCGGCGGGCCCCGTCTTCGGCCCTTCCCATCTGCCGGCATGGGCTGGGGGCAGGTGGCTTGTGGATACGAAAAACAGCGTTTGTATCCACAAGCCACGATACTTGCTGTATCTAAAGTCGGCGCCCGCCCATGCCCTGCCCGGTCAGAAGAACAGGTGGTGCGCCGGCGCGTACGTCAGGGTCACGCACGACCCCGCGACGCCCTCGCGCCATTTCTCGAAGAGGAGCCTGACGGTTCGGAACTCGCCGTCGTCCTCGTCCTCGATCATCTTCAGGACGATGTCCGCGTCGTGCTGGAGCATCGAGCTCCCGCGGATCGACCCGTCCTTGCCCACGGCAGAGATGGCGATGACGGGGATCTGCTCGGTGTGGGCGATCGAGGCGAGGCACCGCGAGATCTTGTCGATGTGGTCGGTCGACGTGAAGCATGGTTCCTCGAGGGAGAGGAGCTGCACGTAATCGACGACCACAAGGACGTCCTCGCCCCTCGCGCGCCGCTGGTGCACGGCCCTCCTGAGCTCCTCCACGGTCCTACCCGTGAACTCCCCGGGCGTGAACGCGTCGTCGACGATCGACAGCGAGCAGCACGTCCTCCTCGTCTGGGAGACGATCTGCTGTACGTACTCGCGGCGGACGGGCGGGAGCAGTCCCAAGTCCGTGAACTCCTCCGCGTCGATGCGCGAGTCGTAGTCGTTCAGCGCGGACTCCAGGGGCAGCAGCCGCCTCATGATCGCCTTGCTCGAGAGCTCGAGCGACATGTAGACCACGCTCGCCTCCGCCAGGGCCCCCAGGGCGATGTTGAGGCCGAGGTCCGACTTGCCGATGCCGCCGGGCCCGTGGACGAGCACGAGCTCGTCCCTGAGGCCGTGGAGCGCCTGCTGGAGGGGGAGGGGATGGATCGGGATCCTGCCCTTGTCGCCGACGAATATCGAGGGGAGGTCGTCGAGGAGGTGCTCGACGCTCTGCATGTACGCGGAGGGGAGCGGGGCCGCCATCACGCGTCCCCGCCTCTGGCGATCTGCTCCCTTAGGAAGTCGTAGAACGCCGACTCGAAGACGAACTTCTGGTTCCTGAGCATGAACGCCCCGCCCGTCTCGTTCATGAGCTCGGAGGCGACCCTCGAGCACATGCCGGTGATCTCCTCGACGTCCTTCAGGCTGAGGAGCCTGTCGTTGCGGATCTCCTTCCGCGGAGGAGCGCTCTGCACCGCTGTTGTCTCGCTCATGGCATATCCGATCTGCTCGTGGCACCTGCCTGCATTCCCGCGCCGTGCGGGGACGCGCCGGACATTGCGGTTCCGTTCGGCGCAACCCCAGTGTATAGCGATGAAAAACGCCTATTTACCTGCAAAAACGAAGACTGTAACAGCTTTCGTCTATGATCTTCTGTATTCATCTATAGCCGTAAAAAAATGTGGAGGAATTGTGTTGCGCTGGCGCCCCATCCCGTCCCGCGGCTTAGGCGCGGACCTCGGATGCTATCAGCCGAACGCGATCCTCAGAATAATTAGTGTCAAAAGTAATTCATATACGATATACTTTTGCCATGGCTATTGTCGATGACATATACGGGAACGTTGACGACTTCGGCCTCATTACCTCCGCCGAGGCGCGCGAGCTCGGCGTCTCCAACAAGGAGCTGGTGCAGCAGGCGAGGCGGGGCAAGCTCGTCCGCGTGGCGCGCGGCGTCTACAGGATGCCCGTCTGGCCCTACCAGGAGGCGGCGCCCTACGCCATCGCGGTGCGCGCGGCGGGGGAGGGCGCGTACCTCTACGGCGAGTCCGTCGTGGCCCTCCTCGGGCTGGCACCCACCGACCCGACGCGCATCTGGGTGGCATCTCCGAATAGGGTTAGGCGCAGCATCGGCGACGGGGTCACGGTCCTCGGCATGCAGCCCGCCGGCCCCACCGACTTCTACGAGGGCGTCCGCTGCCAGCGTGCGTCCGACGCCATCCGCGCCGCCGTCCCGAGGATCGGCTTCGAGAGGGCGCGCGAGGCCGCGGGGGCGGCCCTCCGCGGGGGATTCATCACGGAAGCGGAGCACGAGGCCCTGGAGGGGGAGCTGCGATGACGGCGAAGAGGCCCAACAGCATGCGGCACCTATCCGTTCACGATGCCCTCGAGCTCGCGCATCGCCCCGAGTAGGTCCTCCAGTGCCGGCATATCGCCCCAGATCATCGGCCTCATCGCCTCGTAGTCGCGCCTCAGATCCGGGATGCGGAAGGCGGGCGGGACGAGCCTGATCGACCCCGGCCTCGCCTCGTCTAGCCTCGCCCACGGGGTGCGGTAGAACTTCTCCTTGAACGCGACCACTGATGCGAGCAACTCGGGCTGCGAGAGCGCGGATTCGAGGACGTCCCTCCTCATGAGGGCGCGCATATCGTAGTAGTGGCGGGCGTAGCGCCTGAGCATGGGCTTGCCCACCGGGCGGTTTGCCTCCTGGTGGAGTATCGTCGCCTTCTCCCAGAAGGTGCGCGCGGGGACGGCTGTCCTCACCTCGGTCGATGGACGAGAGAAGAGCTCGGGGTGGTCCTCTGCGGCGTACGGGGAGATGGGCGCGACGGCGGAGGGCGACCATGCCGCGAGCGGGCCGACCTCGAGGCGGATTGAGTCGAGCGTGGCGCCCGAGGAGAACGCGCGCGGATAAACGATGCTCACCGTCTCCTCGGCATCCCCGACGTGAACGTCGACGTCGGAGCCCGCCGCCTCCGAGAGGAGCTCGCGCACAGCCGGCGCGAGCTCGCGCGCGAGGAACTCCTCGGTGCGGCGGGCGGCATCCGCCTTGAAGCGCTCCTGGGCAGAGTTGCTGCGCTCGCCCCAGGGCTCGTCCTTGCCGTATCCCAGCACCCTCCAATCGAGGATGAGGTCGACGTCCTCGGAGAAGCGCTCGATGAGGCCGAATGCCTTGGAGAGGCTCGTGCCCCCTTTGAAGACGATGGAGCCGGCGTAGGCGCTCTCGTGGAAGAGCAGGTCGAGCGCGAGGCAGACCCAGAAGTCCTTCTCCACGATGGCCGGCTGCAGATGCCTCGCCGCGGCGACCTCGCGGAACAGGTCGGAGCGGTCGACGCCGGACAGCCTTGCGATCCCCCTCATCGGGCGCCTCCCTCCGCCGCGACCGCCTTGCACGCCTCGCGGACCCACTGGGTCGACCAGACCGTCTCGACGAGCAGGGTCGAGCGGTCGTCCTCGGAGAGCCTCGCGGAGACCGCCCTGAGCTTGTCGGGGGTCGCATTGCCCTGGCCGAGCGCCTTGAGCGCCTGAACGACCAGAAGCGTGGAGGGGGACATGCTCGTGACATCCTTGTTCGCCGTGTGCTTGAAGCGCACCGGGGTCCCCCCGACGTCCATCGCGTGGTAGGGCCCGTCGCTCACGTACTCGAAGGCGGCGGGCACCTGCTCGTCGAGGCCGAGCAGGTTGAGCGCGAGCGCGCCCGACGGTGCGATCGTCCAGCCGCGCGTCCGCGCGACGGCCCGGGCGACGGAGTCCACGTCGGGCGGGAGCTCGGAGCCGAGGAGGGCGCTCCTTCGCGGCCTGTAGTAGACGCCGCGAGCGGCGCGCCTGATCTCTCCGGCGTCGGCGAGCGTCTTCAGCGCGTGCCGGGTCGTGTCCGCGTCTGCGATGTCCGAGAAGTCCTTCGCTGTGAAGGCCGCGTCGTCGGGGAGCGATGCAACCCGCTCCAGGACCGCAGACCTCATGCCCTTGTCGTTTGCCATGGCAACCTCCAAAATCATGAAAACTATAGCATATTCATGATTCTGACGGTAGACTGATTCACTGCCGCACTCGACGGCCTCCGCGTCATCGCGACACGTCCCGCCCCGGCGCCGCCGATGCCTCGAGCAGCTCGTCGAAGAGTGCGGAGGCGGCCTCGTCGTTCTTCGAGAGCGCCCGCGTGTACTGCTTGAGCGTGAGGCTGGGGCTGCTGTGGCCCAGGCGCGCCTGGACGGTCTTGACGTCCACCCCGCTGCCGATGAGCAGCGTCGACTGGGTGTGCCTGAGCGAGTGCGGCAGGATGCCCTCGTAGGCTGTTCCACGGTGGAGCGTCTTGCCGGCACGGGTGATCGTGCGGGCGTTCTTGGTGTACCTGCCGAAGCCGTTGTCCGCGCAGAAGTCCTTGAACCACCTGTTGAAGTTGTGCGGCTGGATGAACGAGCCCACGGGGACCTTTGCCTCCCCGCCATCCTCCGCGACGGTCTCGAACGTGATGCAGTGCGCCACGAAGGCCTCGTCGGTCCAATCGACGCGCCTCGCGGCGAACTGCTTCTTCTGGGCCTCCATCCAGCGCTCGAGCATCTCAACCGTTGAGCCGCTGATCGAGATGATGCGGTTGCTCATCGCGGACTTCGGGGAGGTGATTTCCAGCTCCTTCGTGAGCTGCTGGCAGATGACGAGCCTCCTGTCGGGGAGCATCACGTTCTTCCACTGGAGCCCTAGGATCTCGCCGCGGCGGCATCCGGTCTCGAGCAGCAGGAGCGTGGCGACGGGGTAGGGGCCCGGGGGGAGCTCGAGCAGCTTCGACTTGAACTCGGCCTCCTGCTTGGCGGTGAGCACCTGCTTCTCCTTATACTGCGGCTGGCGTATCTTGACCGCCTCGGCGGGGTTGGTGCTCACGAGCCCGTCCGACACCCCCTGCTTGAATGCCTTCCTGAGGAGCTTGTTCACCTCGTAGACCTCGCTGGCGCTGACGGTCTCCTCCGACAGCGCGTTGGAGTAAATGGCCCGCAGGATGGGAGGGGTGACCTCGGAGAGGCGGTGCCTTGCGAGCATCTTCTTTGCGCACTTGATATGCTGCGACTCTCGTTCGTAGGTGGATGCCCTGATGAGCCCCTTGCGGCTCTTATGGTAGGAGTCGAGAAACTTGCCCATCGTCATCGTGGCGGGCGCGTAGACTATGCCCTTCTCGTTGAGCTCCCGGCGGTACTCCATGGCGAAGGCCTCAACCTCTTTAAGCTGCGCGCTCTTGCTTTTCGCTGTCGTGTAGCAGGTGCGCTTGGGGGAGTTCACGTATCTGCCCGTGACGGGATCCCTGCCCATGGAGAAGCTGACGCGATATACGCCTGGCCTGACGTTCTCCCAGGTGCCCTTTCCCTTTACCCGCATTTTTCCCTGAGCCTGCAAGTTGTTCCCTGCGCCCTCGTGTACCCTTGCCTGCCTCCCTGCAGAGGCACAGGGCAAGGGTACGCGAGGGCGCAGGGAAAAGCAAATCGTCAGGGAGAAAAAGAGGGAGAAAACTGAGAGTATCATGCAACAGGCAAAATGATAAAAAATGGTTATTTAGCAGGTATTTTAATGTTTCAAACGGTAGGGATAAAACCGCAGATAACGAGCTTTTCACCACTCTCCTAAAGCGGGTGTCGGCCGTTCGAATCGGCCCGGGGGCACCAGCAATCCGCAGGCCAGACGCATCGCACGTCTGGCCTGCTCGCGTTGGGGCGGAGAAGCGCACGTTTCCGGAAGGACCGACGATGCAGGCAGGACGCACCTCGAAGGCGGAGCTCATCGACAATTGGTGCTGGGCGTTCGCGAGCGACGAGGACCGCCGCTACCACGACACCGAGTGGGGCGTCCCCGTCCACGACGACACCCGCATGTTCGAGCACCTCTCGCTCGAGTGCCTGCAGTGCGGGCTCTCGTGGAACACCATCCTGCTCAAGCGCCCCGTCATCCGCACGTGCTTCTCCGACTTCGACATCGATGCCGTGGCGGCGATGGGGGAGGACGACGTCGAGCGCATCCTCGCGACGCCCGGCATGCTGCGCTCCCGCGCCAAGGTCCGCGCGATCATCGGCAACGCCCGCGCCGCCCAGCGCGTGCGCGACGGGTTCGGCGGGTCGTTCGCGGCGTACTTCTGGAGCTGGACCGACGGCGCCACCATCCTCTACGAGGGCCACGACGAGGGCGGCATTCCCGCGCGGAACGGCCTCTCGGCGCGCATCGCTGCCGACCTCAAGCGCCGGGGCTTCTCCTTCGTGGGTCCTGTGAACGTCTACGCGCACCTGCAGGCGTGCGGTCTCGTCTGCGATCACAGCGGCCGCTGCCCGTGCCGTGCGGCCATCGTGGAGAGCCATCCCACGGCCGTCCTCCCGCGCGATGCCGAGGCGTAGAGGCGCACGTCCCGAGCCCTTCCCGCGCTTCCGCGCTGACTGCCCAAAAAACCTGCACAAATCGGCAAAAACAGCTGGAAATGCCCCCTGATTAGGGCTATAGTATTTCTTCGCGTCTCTCTGTAGAGGCAGTTTCTGCATGGAGAAGCATCATGGCTCCTGGGGCAGCCAACCCCAGGTGGTGCGAGGCAAAATCCCCGCACGTAAACCACCACGTTCTTAAGGAGGAAACATGGCAAAGAAGGACGCCGCACAGGCAACCCCGCAGGTCCCCGAGGGCTACACCCCGCGCCTCAAGGAGTACTACTTCTCCACCGTGCGCGACGAGCTCCAGAAGCAGTTCAACTACACCAACGTCCACCAGATCCCCAAGTTCGAGAAGATCGTCGTGAACATGGGCGTCGGCGAGGCTGCCCAGGATTCCAAGGTCATCGACGCCGCCGTCGCCGACCTCACGGCCATCACCGGCCAGAAGCCGCTCGTCACCCATGCCCGCAAGTCCATCGCTAACTTCAAGGTCCGCCAGGGCATGGCCATCGGCTGCAAGGTCACCCTCCGCGGCGACCGCATGTGGGAGTTCCTCGATCGCCTGATCGCCATCGCGATTCCGCGCATCCGCGACTTCCGCGGCATCTCCGCCAAGAGCTTCGACGGCCGTGGCAACTTCTCCATGGGCGTCACCGAGCAGCTGATCTTCCCCGAGATCGACTACGACAAGATCGACCGTACCCGCGGCATGGACATTACCATCGTCACCTCCGCCCCCACGGACGAGGAGGGCAAGGCCCTTCTGGCTGCCTTCCACTTTCCGTTCAAGGCCGAGTAACCGCTACCAACCAGGCCCCTCGGGGCCGTGAGAAAGATATGTAAGGAGGATTTGTGGCTAAGACATCGATGATCGTCAAAGCGTCGCGCGAGCCGAAGTATTCCACTCGTACGCAGAACCGTTGCCAGCGCTGTGGGCGTCCCCACTCCGTCTATCGCAAGTTCGGCCTCTGCCGTGTGTGCTTCCGCGAGCTAGCGAGCAAAGGCGAGCTTCCTGGCGTCCGCAAAGCTAGCTGGTAATCCAGTTCAAGGGAAGCTCTCGCGTCCAGGCGTGTGCGCCACGGGTGCACGCGAACCGGACACGCAGGTTCATCACGACCAAAAGGAGGAGAAGGATCAATGAAAATCACCGATCCCATTTCCGACATGCTGACGCGTATCAGGAACGCGAACTCGGCGAACAAGCCCGAGGTCTCCATGCCCTCGAGCAAGGTTCTCGTCGAGGTCGCTCGCGTCATGACGGAGGAGGGCTACATCGCGGGCTACGAGGTTGAAGATACCAAGCCCCAGAAGACCCTCCACATCACCCTCAAGTACGGCAACCGCGGCGCCAAGGTCATCAAGGGCATCCGCCGCATCTCCAAGCCTGGCATGCGCGTCTACCGCGCCGCGGCCGACCTGCCGCGCGTCCTCGGCGGCATCGGCACCGCCATCGTATCCACCTCCCGCGGCATGATGTGCGACCGCGATGCCCGCAAGGCCGGCATCGGCGGCGAGATCATCGCCTACGTCTGGTAATCCACGGCGAGAAGAAAGGAGACAAGATTATGTCCCGTATCGGCAAGCATCCTGTCATCGTTCCCGCCGGCGTCACCGTTGAGATCGACGGGCACACCGTGAAGGTCACCGGCCCCAAGGGCACGCTCGAGCGCACCTTCACCCCCAGCACCACCCTCAGCCTCGAGGACGGCCAGGTCAAGGTCGACCTCATCGACGGCGTTGCGGACTCCAACGCCCAGCAGGGCCTCACGCGCACGCTCATCAACAACATGGTCGTCGGCGTCTCCGAGGGCTTCGCCAAGAAGCTCGAGATGACCGGTGTCGGCTACCGCGCCACCCTCAAGGGCTCCGACCTCGACCTGTCCCTCGGCTACAGCCACCCCATCCTGTACAAGGCCCCCGAGAACATCTCGTTCGAGGTCCCCGACAACACCCACATCATCGTGAAGGGCATCTCCAAGGAGCAGGTCGGCCAGGTGGCCGCCGAGATCCGCAGGATGCGTCCTCCCGAGCCGTACAAGGGCAAGGGCATCCACTATGAGGGTGAGTACATCCGCCGCAAGCTCGGCAAGGCCGCCAAGTAACGCCTGCCAGCAGATAAAGACCACCACCCCGTCAGGTGGCGGCAACGGAAAAAGGAGATTTGAATGGACAAGTTGCAGAAGAAGAAGGCAGGGCTCAAGCGCCGCCAGCGCCGCGTCCGCGCCAAGATCTTCGGTACGGCGGAGCGTCCGCGCCTCTCTGTGCACCGCACCAACTCACACATCTATGCTCAGGTCATCGACGACGCCGACAGCAAGACCATCTGCTCGGCCTCCACGCTCGATCCCGAGTTCAGGGCCACCGGCAAGCTCGGCTCCAACAAGGACGCCGCTGCGTTCGTCGGCGAGCTCGTCGCAAAGCGCGCGATCGAGAAGGGCGTCACCACGGTCACGTTCGACCGCGGCGGCCGCATCTATCACGGTCGTGTGAAGGCACTGGCAGACGGCGCCCGCAACGCGGGCCTGAACTTCTAAGGAGGGGTTAGCATGCCTCGTGAACGTAAGCAGCAGTCGCGTCAGCAGGAGAGGGAGAGCGACCTCCAGGAGCGCGTCGTCTACATCCACCGCGTTTCCAAGGTCGTCAAGGGCGGCCGTCGCATGAGCCTCGTCGCGCTCGTCGCCGTCGGTGACGGCAAGGGCAACGTCGGCCTCGGCATGGGCAAGTCCACCGAGGTGCCTCTGGCCATCCAGAAGGCCGTCGACGACGCCAAGAAGAACATGTTCCACGTACCCATCGCCGAGGGCGGCACCATCCCGCACACCATCGAGGGCCACTTCGGTGCCGGCCGCGTCCTCATCATGCCCGCTGTCGAGGGTACCGGCGTCATCGCCGGCGGCCCCGTCCGCCCGCTCTTCGAGCTCGCCGGCATCACCAACGTCCTCTCGAAGTCCCTCGGCACCAACAACGCCCTCAACATCATCAAGGCTGCCGCAGAGGGCCTCAAGCAGCTCTCCAGCCCCGAGGACGCAGCCGCCCGCCGCGGCATGACCGTCTCGGAGATGTTCGTCGGGAAGGAGAACTAAGAGATGGCTGACAAGCTCAAGATCACGCTCGTGCGCAGCGCCGTCGCGTCCGTCAAGAAGGACCAGACCGCTACCGCCAAGGCGCTCGGTCTCCGCAAGATCGGCGACGTCGTGGAGCAGCCCGACAACGAGAGCATCCGCGGCATGATCTTCAAGATCAAGCACCTTGTCGAAGTTGAAGAGATGTAGAGGTACCCACATGCAGCTCAACGATCTTCGCCCCGCTGAGGGCTCAACCAAGAACCGCAAGCGCCTCGGCCGCGGCAACTCCAGCGGCCAGGGCACCACTGCCGGCCGTGGCTACAAGGGCCAGCTTTCCCGCTCCGGCGGCGGCAAGGGCAAGGGCTTCGAGGGCGGCCAGCAGCCGCTCGCCATGCGCCTGCCCAAGCTCCCCGGCTTCACCAACCACAGCCGCGTCGAGTACGCTCCCGTGAACGTCTCCCGCCTCGATGCCCTCTTCGCCGACGGCGACGTCGTCGATGGCACCTCCCTCGTGGAGAAGGGCGTCATCAAGGCAGAGTTCATCCCCGTCAAGGTCCTGGGCGACGGCGAGCTCACCAAGAGCCTCACCGTCCGCGTGGACAAGGTCTCTGCCTCCGCGCAAGCTAAGATCGAGGCAGCCGGCGGAAAGGTAGAGGCGGCGTGCTAAAGGGACTCGCAAACGCGTTCCGCATCCCGGAACTGCGTCAGAAGATCCTGCTTACGGTGGGCATTCTCCTGCTGTACCGCTTCGGCGCATACCTGCCCGTGCCGGGTGCGCCCTTCCAGGCCATGCTCGCCGCATATCAGGCTGGCCTCGCTTCCAGCGGGCCTCTTGCGGTGCTGAACCTGTTCTCCGGCGGCGCCCTGTCGCGCATGTCGGTCTTCAGCCTCGGCATCATGCCCTATATCACGGCTGAGATCATCATGCAGATGATGCAGGCGGTCATCCCCTCCCTTGGCGAGCTCGCCAAGGAGGGTGAGGCCGGTCGCCGCAAGATCACCCAGTACAACCGCTATATCACCATCGCGCTGGCGACCGTCAACGCCATCGGCTACTTCTTCCTGTTCAAGAGCTATGGCGTCACCTTCGCCAACACCGGCGTGCCCGAGCCCATCCATGCCTTCATCGTGGTCTTCACCATGGTCGTCGGCGCCATCCTCATCATGTGGCTCGGCGAGGTCATGACCCAGCGCGGCGTCGGCAACGGCATGTCGCTCATCATCTTCAGCAACATCATGAGCGGCCTGCCCGCGGCCCTGATCTCCTCGGTCACCGGCACCGGCAACATCGTCCTCACGATCATCACGTTCATCGTGATCATCGCCATCATCCCGCTGATCATCTTCATCGAGCGCGGGCAGAGGCGCATCCCGGTGCAGTACGCCAAGCGCGTCGTGGGCCGTCAGATGATGGGTGGACAGTCCACCTACCTGCCCATCAAGGTCAATACCGCCGGCGTCATCCCCATCATCTTCGCGAGCGCCATCCTCTACTTCCCGGCGCAGCTCTCGGTCTTCTTCCCCAATGTCGGTTGGGTCCAGAGCTTCGCGGGCGCGCTCACGAGCGGATGGGTCAACTGGATCCTGTCCATCGTCCTGATCGTCTTCTTCGCGTACTTCTACACCTCCATGGTGTTCAACCCCGAGGAGACGGCGGACCAGCTCCGCACGCAGGGCGGCTTCATCCCGGGCATCCGTCCGGGCAAGGCCACGGTCGACTACATCAAGAGCGTCATCGACCACATCACCCTGCCGGGCGCCCTCTTCATGGCCGCCCTCGCGGTGATTCCGTCGATCATCTTCTTCTTCACGGGCAACCGGCTCATCCAGGCGTTCGGCGGAACGTCCATCCTCATCATGGTCGGCGTCGCGATGGACACCCTGTCGTCCATCGAGAGCCAGCTCAAGATGAACAACTACGACGGCTTCTTCAAGTAAGGCTTCTTAAGAGGGGAGAGAGATATGAATCTCGTACTGCTCGGTGCACCCGGTGCCGGCAAGGGCACCCAGGCTCAGAAACTCGTCGCAGAGTTCGGCTTCGCCCACATCTCCACGGGCGATCTCCTGCGCGGCGCCATCGCCGCAGGCTCTCCCCTCGGCCTCGAGGCCAAGGGCTATATGGATGCAGGCCAGCTCGTCCCCGACGAGCTGGTCCTGTCGCTCCTCAAGGAGCGCCTCGCATCCGACGACGTCAAGAACGGCTTCATCCTCGACGGCTATCCGCGCAACACCGCGCAGGCCGTCACCCTTGACGGCGTGCTCGCCGAGATGGGCAAGAACCTCGACGCCGCTCTGCTCGTGGCCGTCGACCCCTCCATCATCGTCGACCGCCTGTCGCGTCGCCGCGCCTGCAAGGCGTGCGGCTTCACGGGCAACGACACCATGGAGGTCTGCCCCCGCTGCGGTGGCGAGATGTACCAGCGCGATGATGACAAGCCTGCCACCATCCAGAACCGTCTCGACACCTATGCCGCGAAGACCGCTCCGCTCATCGACTACTTCAAGGGCCAGGACAAGCTGGTCGAGGTCGACGGGCAGGCGGCTGCCGACGACGTGTACGTCCAGGTGAAAGAAGTGCTCGGTCTATGATCAAAATCAAGTCTCCTCAGCAAATCGAAGAGATGAAGATCGCAGGGTCGCTTTCCAAAGCGGCCCTGCGCCGTGCGGGCAGCCTCGTGCGCCCGGGCATCTCGACGGCAGAGATCGATGCGGCCGTCGAGGGCTTCATCCGCCTTCACCGCGGCACCCCCACCTTCAAGGGCTACGGCGGATTCCCCGGCTCCATCTGCTCGTCGGTCAACGAGCAGGTCGTCCACGGCATCCCGTCGCCGTCGGTCATCCTCCAGGAGGGCGACATAATCTCCATCGACACCGGCGCCACCAAGGACGGCTGGGTCGGCGACAATGCATGGACTTTTTATGTGGGTTCGGTCTCGGATGAGGCCCGTGCCCTCTGCGAATGCACGCGCGACTGCCTCAAGGCGGGCATCGAAGCAGCCGTTCCCGGCAACCATCTGGGCGATATCGGCGCTGCCGTGCAGGAGCTCGCCGAGGGCAACGGCTACGGCGTCGTGCGCGACTACGTGGGCCACGGCGTGGGCCGCGTCATGCACGAGGAACCCAGCGTCCCCAACTACGGACGCCGCCATCACGGCGTAAAACTGCAGGTAGGCATGGTAATCGCCATCGAGCCGATGATCACCGCGGGCTCATGGGGCACCTATGTGCTCCCCAACCGCTGGACCGTCGTCACCGATGACGGGAGCCTTGCCGCACACTACGAGAACACGATCGCCATCACCAAGGACGGACCGGTCATCCTCACCGAGGACGACGGCGGCCCCTGGTGCTCCATGGAAGGCGGCGTCTAGGCTGCGAAATTCGGTCTTTTCCCAGCTTGGACAACACGTTTTCTTTTTGGTAAGATTGTTGGTCGCACTATCGCACGAACGAGAGGGTCTGATTTGAGCAAGCAGGACGCAATCGAGCTTGAGGGCAAGGTTATCGAGCCGCTGCCCAACGCCATGTTCAACGTGGAGCTCGAGAACGGCAAGACCATCCTCTGCACCATCTCGGGCAAGATTCGGATGAACTACATCCGCATCCTCCCCGGGGACAGGGTCGTCGTGGAGATCTCCCCGTACGACCTCACGAGGGGCCGCATCACCTACCGCTACAAGTAGGACGCGGCCCGAAGCACGGCAATTCACGCCTGCGGCTGGGCGAGCATATAGCGCGGCGCAGCTCCACCTGCTCCGCCACAAGAACTACCGAATGTATCCTCGATTCAGGAGGGATAGAGCATGAAGGTACGTCCTTCTGTCAAGAAGATGTGCGACAAATGCAAGGTCATTCGTCGCCACGGCAAGGTCTACGTTATCTGCGAGAACCCGCGCCATAAGCAGCGTCAGGGCTAAGAGAGGAGTTCACGTTGGCCCGTATCAACGGCGTCGATCTTCCGCGTGACAAGCGCGTCGAGATCGGACTCACTTACCTGTATGGCATCGGCCGCACGACTGCAACCAAGATCTGTGTGGAGACCGGTGTCGACCCCAGCACCCGCGTCAAGGATCTCACCGAGGACGAGGTCTCGAAGATCCGCGATTACATCGATGCTAACTACACCACGGAAGGCGACCTCCGCCGCGAGGTGAGGCAGAACACCGCCCGCCTCATGGAGATCGGCTGCTACCGTGGCCTGCGTCACCGCAAGGGACTCCCTGTCCATGGCCAGCGCACCCACACCAACGCTCGTACCCGCAAGGGCAAGAAGCGTCAGATCGGTGCTAGGAAGAAGGGCTAGGAGCAATGGCGCAGAAGAGGAATGTCAAGACCGTTCGCGTGCGTCGCAGCGAGCGCAAGAACATCGCAGTGGGCCAGGCCCACATCAAGAGCACGTTCAACAACACGATCGTCTCGATCACCGATCCGCAGGGTAATGTCATCTCCTGGCAGTCCGGCGGTACCGTTGGCTTCAAGGGCTCCCGCAAGTCCACCCCGTTCGCGGCCCAGCTTGCCGCCGAGGCGGCTGCGAAGGCAGCCATGGAGCACGGCCTCAAGAAGGTCCAGGTCTTCGTCAAGGGTCCTGGTTCCGGCCGCGAGACCGCAGTCCGTTCCCTCCAGGCAGCCGGCCTCGAGGTTTCGGGCATTCTGGACAAGACCCCCATTCCGCACAACGGTTGCCGCCCCAAGAAGCGCCGTCGTGTGTAGCTAGGAAGGATACGAGCAATGGCAATTGATAGGACGCCTGTCCTTAAGAGGTGCCGCTCCCTCGGCATCGATCCCGTTGTCATGGGAATCAATAAAGAGTCCCACCGTAAGCCCAAGATGCGCCGCCGCCAGGAGAGCGAGTACGGTGCGCAGCTCAAGGAGAAGCAGAAGGCCAAGTTCATCTATGGCGTTCTCGAGAAGCAGTTCCGCGGCTACTACGAGCTCGCGCTCAAGCGTGAGGGCATCACCGGCGACAACCTCATGACCATCCTCGAGACCCGTCTCGACAACGTCGTGTTCCGTCTGGGCTTCGCACGCACCCGCAAGGAAGCCCGCCAGACCGTGCGCCACGGCCACATCACCGTCAACGGCAAGCGCGTCGACATCCCGTCGTACCGCGTCAAGCCCGGCGACAAGGTCGAGGTCGCTCCCAAGTTCAAGGATCTCCTGCCCATCAAGGAGGCCCTCATCTACACCGAGCACATGGCTGTCCCCGCATGGCTCGAGGTCGATATCGAGAAGCTCGCGGGCACGGTGCTCGCCACCCCCTCGCGCGACCAGGTCGACCTGGTGACCGACGGCACGATCGATCCCCAGCTTATCGTCGAGCTCTACTCCAAGTAGACCGCGTGTATTGGAGGTAGCAATGTCCGAATTCGTCCGACCGCAGGTGTCGGTAGAGGAGATTCACGAGAATCTCGCGCGCATGAGCGTCGAGCCTCTCGAGCATGGCTACGGAGAGACGCTCGGCAACTCCCTTCGCCGCGTGCTGCTGTCCTCCCTCGAGGGCGCGGCTGTGCAGGCCATCATGATCGATGGCGTGCAGCATGAGTTCTCGACCATCGAGGGCGTCCACGAGGACGTCACCGATATCGTGCTCAACGTGAAGGGCCTCGTGTTCCGCGCGATGGGTACCGGCGATGAGGCCGAGGCCTCGATCAACATCGACGGCCCCTGCACCGTGACCGGCGGCGATTTTGATATCCCCGCCGAGTTCGATCTCGTGAACCCCGAGCACGTCATCTGCACGCTGGGTAAGGGCGCCCACCTCACCATGCGCATGCGCATCGGTTGCGGCCGCGGCTACGTCTCCGGCGAGGACAACGAGCGCGACGGCGATCCCATCGGGGTCATCCACGTCGACTCGCTCTACTCCCCGGTGCGCCGTTGCGCCAAGTACGTCGAGGCCTGCCGCATCGGTCGCCACACCGACTACGACCGTCTCGTGCTCGAGGTCGAGACCAACGGGTCCGTCTCCCCGCGCGATGCCGTCGTCGAGGCAGCCAACATCATCAATCAGCACATGACCGCGTTCATGAACCTCACCGATGCCGGCGAGATCGACGAGGAGCCGTCCATCTTCGCCCAGGGCACCGAGGAGGATAGCGTCGAGCTTGACAAGCAGATCGAGGATCTCGACCTTTCGGTCCGCTCCTACAACTGCCTCAAGCGTGCCGGTATCCACGCCGTGCGTCAGCTGGTCGAGTTCTCCGAGAACGACCTCCTGAACATCCGCAACTTCGGCGTCAAGTCCATCGAGGAAGTCAAGGATAAGCTCGAGGCCATGGGGCTTTCCCTCAAGGCGTAACTGTTTAGGAGAAGTCAGATCATGAGGCACAACAAGAAACATGGTATGAAGCTCGGCACCGATGCCAGCCATACCAAGGCAATGAAGAAGAGCCTGGTCTGCGCTCTGTTCGAGAACGACCGCATCAAGACCCTCGACCAGCGCGCCAAGGCCATCCGCCCGGATGTCGACCGCATCATCACCTGGGCCAAGAAGGGCGATCTCGCCTCCCGTCGCAATGCCATCGCCATGATGGGCAACGCCGACCTGGTGCGCGAGGTCTTCGAGAAGGCCGCCCAGGGCATGTGGGCCGACCGCAACGGCGGCTACACCCGCATCATGAAGCTCGGTCCCCGCAAGGGCGACGCGGCTGAGGTCGTCATCATCGAGCTCGTCACCGAGCCCGTGAAGAGGAAGGCCGCCAAGAGCAGCGTGACCAAGGTCGCCAAGAGCGACGCCGAGTAAACGCTCGCCGCATCTTCAGCTTGCATCGCACAGGGCCCCGTCATGGGGCCCTGTTCGTTTAGAAAATCGTTGTAAAACGACCGCGCCGCAGCTGAAACGTCCCTCGAAACGGGACGTCCGTATGTCACAATCATCAAGGGAATTCGTATGCGCCGGGAAGGAGGCGGGATGATCAGGGTCAGGAACGCGGGCTATCTCTACGATGGCAGCGACATCCATGCTCTCGAGGACATCTCGCTTGTGCTCGAACCCGGCGAACACATCTGCGTGCTCGGTCCCAACGCCGGCGGCAAATCGACGCTCGCCCAGCTCATCGCGGGCGTGCGCTTCGCGACGGCGGGGGAGGTCGTCGTCGATGGCACGGTCCTCACGCCGGAGACCGCCATCTCCGTGGCACGCAACGTGGGCTTCGTGGCCCAGGACCCGCGCTCGAGCATGGTGAGCTCGCTCGTCTTCGACGAGGTCGCCTTCGGCCTGCGCAACCTCGGCCTGCCTTCCAAGAAGGTTGCGGGGCGTGCGCTGGGAGCGCTCGAGCGCTGCGGCATCAGGAAGCTCCAGCACAGCTCTACCACCGAGCTTTCCGGCGGCCAGCAGCAGCTCGTGAGCCTCGCTGCCGCCCTTGCGCTCGACCCCGCCTACCTCGTGCTCGATGAGGCGACGGCCATGCTCGACGGTACCTCCGCGAAGCGCATCGACGCGCTCGTGGACGATCTCGTCGCGGATGGCGTGGGCGTGCTCGAGATCACGCACAGCATCCTGCGCGCCATGGGCGCCCACCGCATCATCGTCATCGACCGCGGGCGCATGGCCTGGCAGGGCGGCTTCGACGCCCTCCTGTCCGACGACGGTGCCCTGCGGGTCCTGGGGCTGGACGGGGACCCCACCGTGGCGCTCCTGCGCACGATCCGCGCCGAGGGCCTCTCCTTCGCATCCGGCTGCACGCCCGACGACGTCCGCTCGTATGCCGAGATGCACCATCTGGGCTACCGGCTGCGCAGCGTCGTCGCGCCGCATCGCATCGCACCGGGAATCGCGCCCGCCCACGAGCTCGCGCTCGATAGCGTGGGCGTGGTCTATGGCAAGAACGTCGCGCTCTCGGACCTCTCGGTTGCGATCGGCGACGAGCTTGTGGTCGTTGCCGGCCCCTCGGGTTCGGGCAAGTCCACCTGCGCGGCCGTGCTGACCGGGATCCTTCCCCCCGACGAGGGGGACGCGCTCCTCGACGGCGAGCGCGTGCAGGCCGGACGCGTGGGTCTCGCAATGCAGTACCCCCAGGACCAGCTTTTCGCGCCGACCGTGCGCGATGATATCGCCTTCGGCCCGCGCAACCTCGGTGTCGAGGGCGCCGCGCTCGACGCCGCGGTCTCCAGCGCCGCCGATGCCATGGGCATCTCCGACCTGCTCGACCGCAATCCCTTCGAGCTCTCGGGCGGGCAGGCGCGCCGAGCCGCGTTGGCGGGCATCATCGCCCTGAACCCCGCCGCCTACATCTTCGACGAGCCCCTCTCCGGCCTCGATGCGTTCGGTCGCAGGCAGACCAAGGCGCTCGTCGCACGGCTGCGCGCAGCGCATGCCCCCGTCATCATCGTCTCGCACGATGTGGAGGAATGGCTTGACGCCGCCTCGCGTGTGATCTTCCTGCGCGAGGGGCGCCTCGCCTACGATTGCGATGGCGTGGCTGCCCAGACGCGCACCCAGCCCTACATCTCCTGCGGCCTCGAGCCGCCCCTCGCCGTCGCGATGCGGGCGCTCTCGGGCATGGGTTCCGAGAGGAGGCCGCAGCATGGCTAAGGTGAGGGTCATCGGCACCTACCAGCCCGAGCGCACGCCGCTCCACGGCCTGGACACGCGCGCCAAGATCGGCTTTCTGCTCCTCATGACCGTGGCGGTCTTCGCGGCCCACAGCTCGCTCTCGCTCGGTATCTGCGCGCTGCTCCTCGCAGCTGCCCTCCTGCTCGCCCGCATCACGCCGATGCAGCTCGCAGCTGCGATGCGTCCGGCGGGCATCGTGCTCGCATTCGCCCTGCTGACCGGCACGCTGTGCCCCGCCGCATCGGGCGACATCGCGATCGGGCCCATCGGGCTCTCCGGCGCCGGCTTCGTGCGCGGTGCCGTCTCGGTCGTGCGCATCGCGCTCGTGGTGGGCTTCTCGCTCGTCGTGGCGTCGACGACCACCCAGACGCAGCTCGTCGACGCCTTCACGCAGATCTTCGCACCGCTGGCATCGTTCGGCGTCCCCGTGGGCGACATCGCCATGTCGCTCTCCCTGGCGCTGCGCTTCATCCCGCTCACCGTCGACGAGTTCGGGCGCATCTCGGCCGCCCAGGCGGCGCGCGGCGCCCGTCTCGGCAAGCAGGGCGCGATCGCCACGGTGAAGCGCCTCAGATCCGTCGTGGTGCCGCTCACGGTGCGGCTCTTCTCGTATGCTGACGACGTCGCCAACGCCATGGCGCGCCGCGGATACGACGGCACGCTGCGCGATACGGGCGCACGCCCCCTGCGCATCGGCGGTTGGCTCACGCTCGCGGCAGGCCTCGCCTCGGCCATCGTGGCGGTGATCATCTGATGGATACGCTGCAGGTCCCGATCGAGATCGCGGTTCCGGACCGCGTGGAGACGATGGTGGTCGAGCTGGGCTACCGCGGCGGCGCCTATTCGGGCTTCGCGGAGCAGAAGGACCCGGCCATCCGCACCGTCGCGGGCGAGCTCCGGCATGCGCTCGAGCTGATCCTGCGCCGCGAGGTCGAGCTGACCTGCGCGGGGCGCACCGATGCCGGCGTGCATGCGCTCGCCCAGTACGTGAGCCTGCCCGTGTACGGCGATGAGTGCGACCGCGAGGGGCGCCGCATCGTCCATGCGCTCGTGGGCATCACCCCCGACGATATCTCCATCCGCGGCCTCTACCGCGCGGATGCGTCGTTCTCGGCGCGCTTCGATGCGCTGAGGCGCCACTACCGCTACCGCATCGCGCTGGGCGAGACCGCGCCCATCATGGCGCAGGGCACCGCCTGGTGGTTCAGGCAGGTGAACGAGCTGGATGTCGCGGCCATGCACGAGGCGGCGCAGCTGCTGCTCGGCGAGCGCGACTTCAAGAGCTTCTGCAAGGCATCATCCGCCGAGGGCATCTCGACCATGCGCTGCCTCGAGCAGCTCGACGTGCACCGCATCGAGGAGGCGGGGGAGGACCTCATCGCCTTCGACGTGTGCGCCAACGCGTTTCTGCACAACATGGTCCGCACGCTCGTGGGCACCCTCGTCGAGGTCGGTCGCGGCGCGCACGAACCCGCGTGGGTGCTGGACGTGCTCGAGGCGCGCGACCGACGCGCGGCTGGCCAGAGCGCCCCTGCGGAGGGGCTCGTGCTCGCCGCCGTCGACTATCCCTCAGGAGCCCTCGTGCCCTGGGACGGAAGGTAGGAACCATGGATCTGCTCATCGACGTGCTCGTCGACAGTGTGAAGGATACCGCCCAGCTCATCCCCTTCCTGCTCGTGACCTATCTCGCGATGGAGGCGCTCGAGCACTCGGCCGGGAATCGCATGGAGGATATGGTCTCGCGCGCCGGAGCTGCCGGCCCTGCGGTCGGCGCTGCGCTCGGCGCGGTGCCGCAGTGCGGGTTCTCCGCCATGGCGGCCACGCTCTTCTCGGGACGGGTCATCACGATCGGCACGCTCGTGGCGGTGATCCTCTCGACCTCCGACGAGATGGTCCCGGTGTTCATCGCGCATCAGGCTCCCATGGGCCGGATGCTCTCCATCGTCGTCGCGAAGGCGGTGGTCGGCCTCATCGTGGGCATCATCATCGACCTTATCGTCCGCGCGTTGGGACGCGCCGGCGACGGCAAGCTGCACATCCACGAGCTCTGCGAGCGCGAGCACTGCGGCTGCGACGATGGGGGCGTCGAGCATGGCGAACAGGACGGTCACGGCCATCACCATCACGGCCACGGCATCGCCGGCATCGTGCGCTCGGCGTTGGTCCACACGGTCCAGGTCACGGCCTTCATCTTCGCCGTGAGCCTCGTCTTCGGCTTCATCATCGAGTCGGTGGGCCATGAGAACCTCGTCGCGCTGCTCGGCGCGCACCCGGTCCGCGCCACCTTCATCGCGGGCCTCGTGGGACTCATTCCCAACTGCGGTGCTAGCGTGGCGATCGCCGACCTGTTCATGGAGGGCGTGCTCGCGACCGGCCCCATGATGAGCGGCCTGCTCGCATCGGGCGGCGTGGGCCTGCTCGTGCTGTTCAGGACCAACGCGGATCTCAGGCAGAACCTCCTCATCACCGCCATTGTCTATGCGGTCGCGGTAGTCGTGGGTCTGCTCACGTCCTCTTTCGGTATCATTTTCTAAATCGGCTCAAGTTTTCAGGAGGCGTATCAATGGGTCGCAAGCGTGAACGGTTCGAGAGAAGCGATGTCCCGCGCGATACCCCGCATCGTAACCTCATCGCCCTGCTCATCCTGGTCGTCATCGCGGCGGTGGGCTTCCTGCTCATCAAAACGCTCTGGAGCCGCGTCCAGGTCGAGTCGAACATGGGAGATCCGGACCTGTCCGGCTGCCTGGACGAGCAGCCGGGGCCGACCGCGCTCGAGGGCGCTTTCTCTTATACCGACAACGACATCGAGAAGATTCTGTTCATCCAGGTCGATGACCCGTCCGCAGAGCATCCGGCGCTCAAGGGCGCCCAGCTCCTGCTCATCGACGAGGTGGCGGGGACGGCGCACCTGGTGAATGTTCCGCTCAATGTGCGCGTGACCTCCGAGGGATCCACCTACACCTTCGAGGAGCACTTCAACTCCTTCGGTCCCGTTTCCACGATCCCGCTGATCACCACCTCGTTCAACATCTACGCCGACCATGTGATCGTGGGCACGACGGTTCCTTGGGGCGCCATCCAGGGGCTTGCGGGCACGAACCAGTTCAATGTCCTGGGTACGAACCCCGACTTCGTCAAGAGCATGCACACCGACATGGACGGCGGCGACCTCGTCGACCACGGCGAGCTGTTCACCACGCTCAACGTGGCGGGCCTCGAGGTCGAGGAGTGTCCCGTGGCCGACGCGACCACCAACGAGGCTGGCGAGACCACTTCGGTCGCTGTCGACCTGGTGCCGTTCGGATTCCAGACGGGCATCCTCATCGCCGAGGAGTAGGATCTGCCCGCGCGGTTCCTGTTGGTTTGCTGAATACACAAAGACACCACGTACGCTCCACACCTGTATCGCGCGTGTTTGGTACGCTGCAGTCTGGAAGGATAGGGGTCAGCAGGCAGGAAGTGATCGCCGCGTGGCATCGACACGTGTGAGAACACCGCTCGTCTCGGTCATCGTGCGCATGCACGACGACGCTGCGACCGTGCAGCGCGCGCTCGAGAGCGTCCTTGCACAGGGGCTCGATTCGTTCGAGGTCATCGTCGTCGACTGCGCATCCACCGACCGCTCCGCCGATATCGCCGGCAAGCTCGCCGAGCGCGACATCCGCTTCGACTGCCTCCATTCCGATTCCCCCTCCGCCTCTGCAGCCTTCAATTTGGCGCTCGCGCATGCGCGCGGCACCTACGTCGCGTTCCTCGACGGCGCCTCCTGGTTCGCCCCGCGTGCGCTGGGCGACGCCCTTGACCTCATGCAGGACGGCTATCTCGACCTGCTGCTCCTCGGCGTGAGCGTCGACACACCCAAGCACGACGGCTCCATCTCGTCCAAGGAGCTCGCCGAGCCCACGCAGGTGTTCGTGACGCAGCACGAGTTCCGCAGCAACGCCTGGCACCTCTTCGAGGCGGGTCAGATGGGCGTCGTGTCAGGCAAGCTCTTCTCGCGCCTCCGCATCGACGGCCTCGGTCTGCGTTTCGATGAATCCACGTGCGGCGAGCTCGGTTTCATGGCGCGCTATGTGCGCGATGTCGAGCGCGTGGGCGTGCTCGGCGCGGTTGCCGTCCACATGCCCCCCATCGAGGAACCCGTGCTCAGCCAGGGCGACTATGCGGTCCTTCCCGCGCGCTGCGAGCGCCACTTCGAGCTCATGCTCGACCTGTACCACCATTGGGGCCTCGACGGCGATCCCGTGAGCATGGACGTGATCCGCAACCGCTATCTCGAGCGCGTGGTGGCCTGCATCGGCAGCGTGTGCAGCCCCGCCTGCGACCTGCCGCCCGAGGAGAAGCACCGCATCGTGGTCGACCTCATCGGCAGCGAGAACGTGCGCACCGCGGCGAGCGCCACCAAGAAGCCGCGCTCGGTGTTCGTCTCAGCGATGTCGATTCCCATCAAGGCGCAGAACGTGAAGCTCGCCATGGGCGGTGCGGCGGTTGTGGCGCGCCTGTTCGGCGCCGGCGCCGGCCTGCCGTTCTCGCTCGACCGCCGTTCGTAGCGTCGAGAACCTCTATCTGCCCCATCATCCTCGAATTGACACTTTTGGGATAAAAACTCCGCGAGAAATTGTCCCAAAAGTGTCATCTCGACGAAAAGACGTTGGAAAACTGGTTGCGAGAGCCGCTATCTGCCCTCGCGGGCGCGCTTGCGCTTGAGATAATCCACCACTGAGAGCCACGTGAAGCGCGGACCCGCCATGCGCAGGCGGTAGAAGGCCTGTTTGGCCAGCTCGGGCATGTAGGCGAGGTCCGAGACATCGGGTTCGGGAAGGCCCAGCAGCTCGCAGAAGAGGCGCTTCTCGCCGGGCTTGATACGCGGGTCGTCCAGCACGAGCGCAGGATCCATGGCCGAGAAGATTCCGACCACCTTCTCACGCAGCCCAGGATAATCCAGGCCGTTCGCCTCGATGGCGGTGCAGCAGTAGGTGATGCCGCGCAGGTTCTGCGCGCGCCAGACGCTCTCGTCGGCCACGCCGAGGCGCTCGAGCACCTCGGCCATATCGCACCATCGCTCGAGCGGCAGCAGCGGGTTGCGCTCCGCGAACGCGAGCGCCTTCTCGGTGGTGTCCTCGCGGTAGCAGTAGTAGCACGTGTCGAGGTAGGCGATCGCATCGGTCTGACAGAGCGTCTCGACGAGGAAGGGGTTGTCGACCCAGCCCGCGCCGGGAACCTCCTTCATGCGGATGCCCTTCTCGCGCAGCCACGCGAGGCGGTAGATCGCGGACCAGATGGACGGGTGGTGCAGCAGCAGCTCGGGCTCATCGGCCACGGCGAACGGCTGCGGTCCCGTGATGCGCCCCTTGTAGGCGCAGGGCACCTTGAGCGTCTCACCCGCGCGCTCGAACACGCGCCAGTAGGCGCTCTCGGCCACGTCGACCTGCGTCTCGAAGCTGTCGACCAGCGCGAGCAGGTCGGCGAACATGCCGCGCTCGATCCAGTCGTCCGGCTCGAGGATGGCGAGCCAATCGCCCGTGGCCTCGTCGATGCCGCGGTTGACGGCCGCGCCGTAGCCGCCGTTGGGCTTGTCGATGATGCGGATGCGCGGGTCGTGCGCCGCGTGCGCCCGCATGATGGCGGGCGACCCGTCCGTCGACCCGTCGTTCACGCAGATGATCTCGAGGAAGGGGAAGCTCTGCTCCTCGAGCGAGGCGAGCGCCTGGTCGAGGTACTTCTCCATGTTGTAGATGGGGACGACCACCGAGACAAGATGGTTCTTCTGCGTCACGTGCCCTCCTCGGCGTCGCGCGGGTCCAAAACCTGTAACCTCTATACTAGTTGATGCAGCCCCGATTCGATACCGGACACACGATGGACAGACCCGCGATCGTCATAGTGACCTTCAAACGCCAGGACCTGCTGGAGGGCCTGCTCGCGTCGATTCTGCAGTCGACGGTCGCGCCGTGGCGCATCGTCGTGGTCGACAACGAGGATTCGCCGGCGACTGCCGCCATCATGGAGCGGTTCGCAGCCGAGGTCGTCGCGCTCTGGGGTGCGACCGAACCCGACGCGCAGGGCGGCATCGCCCGTGCCGTCTACGTGCCCATGGCGGAGAACACCGGCGGATCCGGCGGCTTCTCGGCGGGCGTCGCGCGCGCCTACGAGCTCGGCGCGGAGTGGTTCTGGGTCATGGACGACGACGTGGCGATCGAGCCCGAGGGCCTTGCGCGCCTCGATGCGTGGACCGATCGCGCGGACGTCATCCAAGGCTGCCGCTACGATTTCGACGGCGGCCCCTTCTTCTGGCAGTACCGCTTCTGGGAGGGTCTCGGCATCTACAACCCGTTCGCGAAGTCGGCGTTCGAGGACGGCCAGCCCAAGCCCGTGAACGTGATGTGCTTCGAGGGCGCGCTCTTCTCGCGCCGCGTCGTGGACGTGTGCGGCCTGCCCGACCCGCGCTTCTTCATCTACTGGGACGATGCGGTGTACGGTTACGTGGCGAGCAGACATCTGCGCGCCATCCTCGTGCCCGATTTCGTGCTGTCGCGCCGCCGCGAGGTCAGAAACATCTCCGTGGGCAGCGTGCGCCAGCTCAACTCCACATCCGACATGACGCGCTACTACATCCTGCGCAACCGCGGCTACATCGCCCGCTACCTGCGCGAGTACGGCGACTACAACCGCTTCGCCTTCGGGCTCGGCACGGCGGCGACCTTCGCCAAGGAGCTCATCCGCATCGCCGCGGTCGACCGCAAGAGCATCGTCTCGGGCACCAAGCGCCTCTTCAAGGGCTGGCGCGACGCGCGCAGGATCTACCGCGACCCGTCGTGGGAGCCCATGCCGCCGCTCGGATAGCTGTTCCCACAGACAATCCGCCATTCTATCTTTTGTGCCCATGAGCAGCAGATTCCTGCTGAAAAGGACTATCATAGAAACGTTGCGCAAGCTACCTAGTGGAGGGATTATGGGGCGCTCAGACAGCACAGCTCAGGCGCGCCTGCGTTCCAACAACCGCATGGGTGTGATCATCCCGCACAACAAGGCGACGGCGGAGCTCGAGACCGTCGAGATGCCCTTGCCGAGCCAGATCATCCTCCCCATGCAGATGCATATCGGAGCGCAGTGCGTGCCGCTCGTCAAACGCAAGGACCATGTGGACGTGGGCCAGCTCGTCGGCCATGCCGAGGCCCGCACCACCGCGGACATCTTCTCGCCGGTCTCCGGCACCGTGAAGGAGCTCCGCACGATCTACTACAGCAACGGTCGCAACGACGTTGCTATCGTCATCGAGCCCGATGGCGAGCAGACCGTCGCCGAGACCGTGAAACCGCCTGTCATCACCGATTACGCGAGCCTCGTCGCCGCCATCAAGGCGAGCGGCCTGGTGGGCCTCGGCGGCGCCGGCTACCCCACGGGCCTCAAGATGGACACGGACCTCTCGTCCGTCGACTGCTGGCTCGTGAACGGCGCCGAGTGCGAGCCGTACCTCTCGAGCGACTACCGCGAGATGGTGGAGCGCCCGCAGGACCTCATCGACGGCATCAAGCTCTGCCTCGACCTCTCGGGCGTGCCGCGCTCGCTCATCTGCATCGAGGACAACAAGCCCAAGGCCATCGAGCTCCTGCGCAAGATGGCGGCCGACGACCCGCGCATCCAGGTGCTCGAGCTGCCCGCGCGCTATCCGCAGGGCGCCAGCCGCGTCATCCTGAAGAACGCCATGGGCCGCGCCGTCCCGCGCGGCGGCCACCTCACCGACGTGGGCGCCATCCTCTTCAACTGCACCACCATGGGCGAGATCGCGCGCTACGTGCGCACGGGCATGCCGCTCATCCAGCGTCGCATCACGGTCATGGGCGACGCGATCGCCAACCCGCAGAACCTCATGGTCTACGTGGGCACGCCCACGGGCGAGATCCTCGACTTCTGCGGCCTTTCCTGCGAGCCGGCCAAGGTCATCTCCGGAGGCCCGATGATGGGCGCCACCCAGGTCGACATGGACTACCCGGTCATGCGCCAGCAGTCCGGCCTCCTGGCCTTCTCCGAGGCCATGTGCGCCGTCCACGAGACCACGGCCTGCATCCACTGCGACAAGTGCATCAGCTCCTGCCCGATGCGCCTCTCGCCGGTCAACATCCAGAAGGCCTACCGCAAGGGCGACGTGGCCGAGCTCGACCGCCTCATGGCCGACCTGTGCGTGGGCTGCGGCATCTGCAGCTACGTGTGCCCGGCCAAGCAGCCGCTCACCCAGTCCGTCGGCCTGGCGGGCAAGCTGCTGAAGGCCGAGAAGCGCAAGGCGAAGGGGAGGGGATAACCATGGCATTCACCCCATCGCGCCCGCTGGCGCTCAATCCCATGCCTCAGATCACGAGCCCCGAGACCACGCAGTCCGTCATGCGCAACGTGCTCATCGCCATGGCGCCCGCGGCGGTCGCGTCGGTCATCTTCTTCGGACCGCGCGCCCTGCTCGTCACGCTGGGATCGGCCGCCATGTGCATGGTCTTCGAGCACCTGTGGTGCCTCGGAACCAAGGTTCCCACCACCGTGAACGACCTCTCCGCTGCCGTCACGGGCGTGCTTCTGGCCTTCAACGTGCCCGTGAGCATCCCTATCTACATGCTCGCCATCGGCGACTTCGTGGCCATCATCATAACCAAGGCCCTCTTCGGCGGCATCGGCAAGAACTTCGCGAACCCCGCCATCGTGGGACGCCTCACGCTCGCCGTGGCCTTCCCGGTCGCCATGACCAACTTCACCGCGCCGCTCGTCACCTTCACCCCGGCCGACGTGGTGAGCTCCGCCACCGCGCTCGCGCCGTCCGCGCCCGCCATCACGCTGCTCGACATGTTCCTCGGCTCCGAGATGGGCGTCCTCGGCGAGACGAGCGCCCTCGCGATCCTCATCGGCTTCGCGTTCCTGCTCGCCACCAAGACGATCACCTGGCATGTCACCGCCGTCTACGTGGGCGTCGTCGCGCTCGCTAGCCTGCTCGCGGGCCTCGACCCGCTGGCCCAGATCTGCTCCGGCGGCCTCATGCTCGGCGCGGTCTTCATGGCCACGGACTACTCCACCTCGCCCGCCACGCTGCGCGGCAAGATCGTCTTCGCCATCGGCTGCGGCCTCATCACCTGCCTCATCCGCTTCTGGGGCAACCTCAACGAGGGCGTCGCCTTCTCGATCCTGTTCATGAACCTGCTGGTGCCCTACATCGACCAGCTCACGCCCAACACCCCCGTCGGCGCCGTGAAGGCCAAGGGAGGTGCCAAGCATGAGTAACGAGACACCCAAGCAGCCCCTGTCCTTCAAACCTGTCATCGTGCTCGTGGCCATCTGCGCCATCGCGGGCATCCTGCTGGGCGCCGTCCATCAGGTCACGGCACCCGTCGCAGCCGCCATCGCAGAGCAGCGCGCTCAGGAGACCTACGCGTCGCTCGTGCCCGAGGCGGCGACCTTCGAGGAGGTCGAGAGCAGCGTCGAGGGCTGCACGGCCGCCCTGCGCGCCCTCGATGCCTCCGGCAACCCCCTCGCGATCGTCGTGGTCGCCCAGTCCAAGGGCTACGGCGGCCAGGTGCCCATCGCCGTCGCGTTCGATATGGAGGGCTCGGTCATGAGCATCACGACCATGCCCAACAGCGAGACGCCCGGCCTCGGCAGCCGCATCGCCGAGGAGTTCTACATCGGCCAGTACGTCGGCAAGCCCGCCGCACCGCTCGCCGTGGAGGACATCGACGTCATCAGCGGCGCGACCATCTCGTCCAAGGCCGCGCTGTCCGCGTTCAACATCGCCGTCCAGGTGTACGAGGAGGTGTGCCGTGGCTAACGAGGCAACTGCCAAGCAGTCCGCTTGGGAGAACTTCTCCAAGGGCCTGCTCACCGAGAACCCGTCGCTGCGCCAGATGCTGGGCCTCTGCCCCACGCTGGCCGTCACCACCGCCGTCACCAACGGCCTGGGCATGGGACTGGCCACCACGTTCGTGCTCGTCTGCTCGGGCATCGTGGTGTCGCTCCTGCGCAAGGTCATCCCCAACTCGGTGCGCATCCCCGCGTTCATCACCATCATCGCGAGCTTCGTCACGCTGACCATGATGCTCGTCGAGGCGTATCTGCCCGCCCTCAACGACGCGCTCGGCATCTACCTGCCGCTCATCGTCGTCAACTGCATCGTGCTCGGCCGCGCCGAGATGTTCGCATCCAAGAACCCGCCGCTCGCCTCGGCCATCGACGGCCTGGGCATGGGCGTGGGCTTCACGATCTCGCTCGTGCTCATGTCCGCGGTGCGCGAGCTGCTCGGTGCCGGCACGCTCGCCGGCATCCAGGTCATGCCCGAGTTCATCGAGCCCATGATCATCATGGTCACGCCTCCGGGCGGCTTCGCCGTGCTCGGCGTCCTCATCGCCGCGTCCGTCGCGCTCGAGCAGCATCGTGCGCGCAAGGAGGGCCGTCCCGCCGTCGTGGCCGACAGCCCGTGCGACGGCTGCGCGATCGCCTGCGGTCTGGGCGATCCGGCCGATCCCGGCTGCGCCCGCGACGCAGCCGACGAGCTGGTCGCCAAGGTCGAGGCCGCGCTCGAGGAGCAGCCCCGCATCGTGAGGGTCGAGGTCCAGGGAGAGGAGGCTGATGCATGATGGCACAGTACGCTTCCATCCTCTTCAGCATGATCCTGGTCAACAACTTCGTGCTCGTGCGCTTCCTGGGCATCTGCCCCTTCCTGGGCGTGTCCAAGAAGTTCGACTCCGCCGTGGGCATGGGCGCCGCCGTCACGCTCGTCATGGTGATCGCCATCGCCGTGACGTGGCCGCTGCAGCAGCTGCTCATCGCCTGGGGCCTCGAGTACCTGCAGACCATCGCGTTCATCCTGGTCATCGCCACGCTCGTGCAGCTGCTCGAGATGGTCATCAAGAAGTTCATCCCGCCGCTGTACACGGCGCTCGGCGTGTACCTGCCGCTCATCACCACCAACTGCGCGGTGCTCGGCATCACGATCACCTGCATCGATGAGGGCTACACCTATCCGCAGGCGCTCGTCGCCGGCCTCGGCGCCGGCCTCGGCTTCCTGCTCGCGATGGTGCTCTTCTCCGGCGTGCGCCGCCGCCTCGAGGACGCAGAGCCTCCCGAGTGCTTCCGCGGCATGCCCATCACGCTCATCTCGGCGGCCATCACGGCGCTCAGCTTCGTGGGCTTCTCCGGCGTCATCGACCACCTCTTCGGCGCGTAAGGAGGGCATGATATGAATCCGATCATCCTCACCGTCGTGCTCGTGGCCGTCATCGGCCTCGTCGGCTCGATCATCCTCGTCATCGCCTCCCGCGCCTTCGCGGTCCAGGAGGACGAGCGCCTTCCGGAAGTCGTCGCCATCCTTCCCGGTGCGAACTGCGGCAGCTGCGGCTATCCCGGCTGCGAGGGCTATGCCAAGGCCATGCTCGACGGCGCTCCCGTGAACGCCTGCGGCCCCGGCGGCGCCGCCGTCGCGGCCAAGCTCGGCGCCTACCTCGGCGTCGATGCGGGCGAGACGGTCGTCAAGCGCGCCATCGTGGCCTGCCGCGGCGCCAAGGACCGCAAGCTCCTCACCGTCGACCGCGCCAACTACGAGGGCGCCCGCAGCTGCCGTGTCTTCGCGCAGATGGGCCACCTCTCCGACGCCTGCACCAACGGCTGCATCGGCTTTGGCGACTGCGTCGAGGCCTGCCCCTACAACGCGATCTCGCTCAACGAGAACGACGTCGCCGTGGTCGACCCCGCGATCTGCGTCGGGTGCGGCCTGTGCACCACGATCTGCCCGCGCCACCTGATCAGCCTGCAGGAGAAGGGCCATCAGGACCGCGTCTCGTTCGTCCTGTGCCGCAGCACGCTCGTGGGCAAGAAGGCCAAGGAGGCCTGCGCCAACACGTGCCTCGGCTGCAAGAAGTGCGAGAAGGTCTGCCCGACCGGCGCCGTCAAGGTCGAGAACAACGTGGCGCACTTGGACGTGTCCGAGTGCGTCGGCTGCGGTGCCTGCCGCGAGGCGTGCCCCGTGGGCGCCATCGACCCCATGGCCTGGGTCTCGTGATCCTGTCAAAGGGACAGGTTATTTGACAGGTTTATGATCCTGTCAAAGGGACAGGTTATTTGACAGGTTTACGCACTGTAGAAAACGAACGCCCCTCTCTCGGAGAGGGGCGTTCTTCTCATGCGATGGCTTGTTCGGGTCAGTAGCTCTCGTCGATCCGGTCGAGGATCTCCGCGAGTTCCTCGACAGTCCTGGCTTCTGGGAAGTAGATGTAGTAATACCACTCGTACTGTTCTTGGACGCTCTCGGGTTCGTCGGGTTTCAGACGCTCGCAGTTCCCGGTGTCGTGCGGATACACGCTGGCGAACTTCACGAAGTCGAAGGGCTCCTTGCCCTCCGCGTGCGCCTTCGCCTTCGCCTCCGCCAATCTGGTCTCATCCGATTCCATGGGCGCACCTCCTTCCCAGTGGTTCTACCCAGATATCGGCACGCCGATTCACGGGATCGGCCGCTGTCTTGGGATCAGATGCCAAGGCAGCTCAACCATCAGTTGAATGGCCTGCTCAGAGGTGCTGTTTCCGCTCAACTCGAAACTCAACGGATAGGTTATGGCGCATCTGCGCGGCGCTGCGTATGATGTGAATCGAAGACGTCTTCCTATCCGCATCGCACCACGGAAGGAGAGCACCATGGGAATCGAGAACGAGTCGTTCGGACGCCGTATCGCCCGCCTGCGCCTGATGAAGGGCATGACGCAGGAGCGCTTGGCCAACCTGGCCAACGTGAGCGCCCAGGCGGTGAGCAAGTGGGAGAACGATCTGAGCTATCCCGACATCATGCTGCTGCCCGTCCTCGCCGACGTCTTCGGCGTGAGCGTCGACGAGCTGCTGGGCAGGACCGTCGAGGCACGTACCGTCGTCATGCCGCAGCCCGAGTCCGAACCGGAACCCGAGCCGGAGCCGCTGCCCGAGCCCGAGACCTTTGAGCCCGTGCCCGCCGGACGTGCCGTCTGCCTGCGCATCCATATCATCGAGAAGGGGCACGACGCCATCAACCTCCGCATCCCGCTTGCTGCTGCCAGTGCGCTGAGCAGCTTCCCGGGCCTCATCGCAGGCTACACGGCGGGTATCGACCTCGGCGAGCTCGCCAGCATGGTCGAGGGCGCAGCCCCCGGCACGCTCGTCGATATCGATGATGGCGACGACCGCGTGGTCATCACGCTCGAGTAGCGTCTGTCAGGTAGATTTCCGCAACAAGAAGCGGCCCCGGGATACCGGGGCCGCTCGTCATGCGCCGATGCTCAGCGAGGATTACTCCACGGGATCGGGGTACTTCTCGCGGGCGACGTAGCTCGTGTGCAGCGCGTGGTGCGCCTTGCCCTTGCCGTAGCCCTCGGTGAACCACTCGTCGTAGATCTTGATGATCGACGGGTTCTCGTGGGACATGCGGAGCGTCATGGCCTCGTCGGCGTCGTAGAGCGCCTTGGCGCGGAGGGCCTTGAGGTCGACCGTGTCGCGCACGGACTGCGGCTGGATGACCTGGCCGCCGCCGTTGACGCAGCCGCCCGGGCAGCCCATGATCTCGATGAAGCCCCAGCCCTCGGGGTTGCCGTTCTTGACCTTGTCCATGACCTTGGCGGCCGCAGCGGCGCCGGAGGCGACGCAGACCTTGAGGTCGATGCCGGCCACGTTGACCGTGGCCTCCTTGATGCTCTCGGTGCCGCGGACGGCGTACAGCTCGAGGGGCTCGGTGGCGCCGTTGAGCCATGCGTTGGCGGTGCGGACGGCGGCCTCCATGACGCCGCCGGTGGCGCCGAAGATCACGCCTGCGCCGGTGTCGTCGGCCATCGGGCTGTCGAACTCCTCGTCGGGGAGCTTGTCGAACACGAGGCCGGACTTCTTGATGAGGTAGCCGAGCTCGCGCGTGGTGATCGAGATGTCGAGGTCGGGGATGCCGGGGCCTGCGGCGGACTGGTCGTCACGGCCGATTTCGAACTTCTTGGCGGTGCAGGGCATGACGGACACGGAGACGATGTCCTTGGGGTCGATGCCCATCTTCTCGGCGAAGTAGGTCTTGGTGACCGCGCCCTGCATCTGCTGCGGGGACTTGCAGGTGGACAGGTGCGGGAGCAGGTCGGGATAGTAGTACTCGCAGAACTTGACCCAGCCGGGGCTGCAGGACGTGACCATGGGCAGCACGCCGCCGTTCTGGATGCGCTGGACGAGCTCGTTGGCCTCCTCGACGATGGTCAGGTCGGCGCCGAAGTCGGTGTCGAAGACCTTGTCGAAGCCGAGGCGACGGAGGGCGGCGACCATCTTGCCCTCGACGTTGGTGCCGATGGGGAGGCCGAAGCTCTCGCCGAGCTGCGCGCGGACGGACGGGGCGGTCTGGACGACCACGTACTTGTTGGGATCGGCGATGGCAGCCATGACCTTGTCGGTGTCGTCGCGTACGGTGAGCGCGCCAGTCGGGCAGACGACGGTGCACTGGCCGCAGGAGATGCACGGGACATCCCTGAGCAGGCGGTCGAACGGCGAGCCGATGTTGGTGTCGATGCCGCGAGCGTTGGCGCCGATGACACCGACGAACTGCTCGTTGCACGCTGCGACGCAGCGGCGGCAGAGGATGCACTTGTTGTTGTCCCTCACGAGGTGGGGCACCGAGTAGTCCTTCTCGTACTCGGGCTTGAAGCCCTCGAAGGCGTCCTCGTCCACACCGTACTCGAGGCAGAGCTTCTGGAGCTCGCAGTCGGTGGAACGCGGGCAGGAGAGGCACTTCTTCTCATGGGTGGAGAGGATGAGCTCCAGGGTGGTCTTGCGCGCCTTGCGCACCTTCTCGGAGTTCGTCTGGATCTCCATGCCCTCGGAGACGGGATACACGCAGGCGGTGACCATGCCGCGCGTGCCGGTGGCCTCGACGATGCAGATGCGGCATGCGCCGATCTCGTTCTTCTGCTTCATGTAGCACAGGGTCGGGATCTCGACACCTGCTGCGCGGGCTGCCTCAAGGATCGTGGAACCCTCAGGCACGCTCACGGCGATGCCGTTAACTTTGACGTTGACCATATTCGGGCTCCTTCTACTGCTTGCTGATGGCCTTGAACTTGCAGTTGCTCATGCACGCGCCGCACTTGATGCACTTCTCGGCGTCGATGCTGTAGGACGCGCGCTTGTGGCCGGGCGCCACGTAGTCGGTCTGCGTGATGGCGTTGACCGGGCAGTTGCGTGCGCACAGGCCGCAGCCGATGCACTTCTCGCGGTCGATGGTGAACGTGAGGAGGTCCTTGCAGACGCCTGCGGGGCACTTCTTGTCGACGATGTGGGCGACATACTCGTCGCGGAAGTACTTCAGCGTCGACAGGACGGGGTTCGGGGCGGTCTGGCCGAGGCCGCAGAGCGAGTTGGCCTTGACGTAGTTGCAGAGCGCCTCGAGCTTGTCGAGGTCCTCCATCGTGCCCTTGCCGGACGTGATCTTGTCGAGCATCTCGAGGATGCGCTTGGTGCCCACGCGGCAGGGGGTGCACTTGCCGCAGGACTCGTCGACGGTGAAGTCGAGGAAGAACTTGGCCATGTCGACCATGCAGGTGTCCTCGTCCATGACGATGAGGCCGCCGGAGCCCATCATGGAGCCGATGGCGATGAGGTTGTCGTAATCGACCTCGGTATCGATGAGGCTCGCGGGGATGCAGCCGCCGGACGGGCCGCCGGTCTGGGCGGCCTTGAAGGCCTTGCCGTTGGGGATGCCGCCGCCGATCTCGTAGATGATGTGCCTGAGCGTGGTGCCCATGGGGACCTCGACGAGGCCGGTGTGGTTGATCTTGCCGCCCAGCGCGAAGACCTTGGTGCCCTTGGAGCGCTCGGTGCCCATGGAGGCGAACCAGTCGGCGCCCTTGAGGATGATCTGGGGCACGTTGGCGAACGTCTCGACGTTGTTGAGGACCGTGGGCTTGGCGAAGAGGCCCTTGACCGCGGGGAACGGGGGACGCGGACGGGGCTCGCCGCGCTTGCCCTCGATGGAGGTCATGAGGGCCGTTTCCTCACCGCAGACGAAGGCGCCGGCGCCGAGGCGGATCTCGATGTCGAAGTCGAAGCCGGTGTCGAAGATGTTCTCGCCGAGGAGGCCGTAGTTGCGGGCCTGCTCGATGGCGATGTTGAGGCGCTTGACCGCGATGGGGTACTCGGCGCGGACGTAGATGAAGCCCTTGGAGGCGCCGATGGCGTAGGCGCCGATGGCCATGCCCTCGAGCACCGCGTGCGGATCGCCCTCGAGGATGGAGCGGTCCATGAACGCGCCGGGGTCGCCCTCGTCGGCGTTGCAGGCGATGTACTTCTGGTCGGCCTTGTTGGGCGCGCAGAGGCCCCACTTGCGGCCGGTGGGGAAGCCGGCGCCGCCGCGGCCGCGCAGGCCGGAGTCGAGGACGGTCTTGATGACCTCGTCGGGGGTCATCTCGGTGAGGACCTTGCCCAGTGCCGCATAGCCGTCCATCGCGATGTACTCATCGATGTCCTCGGGGTTGATGAGGCCGCAGTTGCGCAGCGCGACACGGTGCTGGGTCTTGTAGAAGGTGGTGTCGGACAGGGCGATGTTGCCGAACTCGTCGGCCTGCGCCTTGCCGTGGTCGTCGTAGACGAGACGCTCGACGCGACGGCCCTTGAGCAGGTGCTCGGTCACGATCTCGTCGACGTCGTCGACGGTGACGCGGCTGTAGAACGTGCCGTCAGGGTAGACGATGACGACGGGGCCGAGCTCGCAGAGGCCGAAGCAGCCGGTGCGGACAAGCTTGATCTCGTCCTGCAGGCCGTTGGCCTCGATCGATGCCTGGAAGGCATCCTGGATTTGCTGGCTGCCCGAAGAGGTGCACCCGGTGCCGCCGCAGATAAGGACTTGTGAACGAATCACAATAAACCTCCTAACTTATGCCGAAACAGCGCCGATGGTGTACTCGCCGATGACATGGCCGCCCTTGAGATGCTTCTCGATGACCTCCTGGGCCTTCTCGGGAGTCATCTTGACGTAGGTGACCTTGTCCTTGCCAGCCTCGAAGACCTCGACAACCGGCTCGTACTGGCAGATGCCGATGCAACCGGTCTGGGTGACGCTCACCTTGTCCTCGAGACCGCTCTTGTTGACGCCCTCGACGAAGGCGTTCAGAACGGGGCGGGCGCCGGCGGCGATGCCGCAGGTCGCCATGCCGACGACGACGCGGATGCCGTCCATGCCGTCGCGCAGGACGACGCGGTCCTTCATCTTGTTCTTAATAGCTTGCAATTCCGCTAGTGACTTCATACTCATTCCTCTCCGTCATGACCGTCGTCTTCCGACAGTTCCCCGTACTGTTCCTGTAGATTCCCCTCAATCCACTGCATTACATCATAACTGTTCAAAGGCACGTCCTCCAACACCTCACGCAACTCCCGCGTGTCCAATTCCACAACACGGTCGTCCATGATGTGGCGGAAGAGGAAGTCCGTGTCGGGATGCCCCTGGATCAGGGTCAGGATCGACGCGCTCACGTCGCCGAGCGGCGTGAAATCGATGTGGTTCATATCGAACGTCGCCGTCACGTGCGTCCCATGCGCCACGGGGTCGGCCTCCTGGGTGGTGGAGACGATGCCGAGGCTCCCGCCCGTCTGCTCGCATGCGAGCTTGAGCAGCGGGATGCCCATCCCCACCTTCCTGGTCGTCCTCGTGGTGTAGAAGGGATCGACCACCGAGCGGACGACATCCTCGCTCATGCCGCAGCCATCGTCCACGATCTCGAGCTTCAGCATGCCGTCCTGCTCCGTCAGCAGGATCTGCGTCAATGACGCGCCCGCCTTCACGGAGTTCTCGGCGACATCGAGGATGTTGAGTGACAGCTCTTTCATCTTCCTAGTGATTCCTCAGGTCTTCGAACAGTTTTCCAACTACAAGCGCCTCGTCTTTGAGGTCGGCGTCGATCTCGAACCAGTCGTTCTCATCCCCCTCCCTGAGCTGGTTCAGGTAATGGGCGTCGGAGCCGACCAGGAAGCGGATGTCCTCGAGCCCGTAGGCGCTCACATAGGCATCCCTGTTGCTCCGGTCGTTGAGCTCTGCCAGGCGGAACCCTGCGTAGTGCGGGAACGCGCCCAGGATCTCGATGGCCCCGTTCGCCGGGCGGTCTATATGCGCCGGATAGCAGATCCCGCCGAACTCCTCGGCAAGGTGCGGTGCCTCGTCCAGTGCCACGGTGGTCGCGTTGATGAGGAGGTCCTCCTCGCGGCCCACCACGTTGTCATCTTCATCGAGGATCAGCTGCTCTCCGAAGATCTCCTCGCGGTTCTTGACGCGGATGCGCCGCGCGTCGATCTCGTCGTTGAACGCGAGCGCATCGTCGAGCTTCTCGAACAGGCAGACGGCATGGATATCTTCCGACGTGGTCAGCTCCATCCCCGCGATGGGGATGATGCCGTATCTCCTCGCCGCCGCGAAGAACGCGGGGCAGTTCCTCGAGCTGTTGTGGTCGGTGAGGGCCATTATGCGGACTCCGTTGAGGAATGCCATGCCGGCAAGGTTGTTGGGCGTGTTGTCGGCATCCCCGCAAGGGGAGAGGCAGGAGTGGACGTGGAAGTCATAGTAGTATCTGCCCATGGTCGTGCAAGGTCAGGAGACGAGCCCCGCAAGCTGCACGGCTGTCTCGTAGGTCGGCTGGTTGCTGCTCAGTACGTTGATTCCCTTCTCCTGGGCGGTCTGGACGATGTCCTCGGGCAGCTCGACGCCCTCGGCGAGGATCACGCACGAGGTGTCGGCGAGGCTCGCGACCGCGATCACGTTCACGTTGGTCATGATGGTGATCCACGCGTTGTCCATCTCCGCGCGGCCCATGACCCAGCTCAAGAGGTCGCCGATGTAGACGCCGACGATCTCACGGTCGCCATCGGGCAGCGAGACCGCCTCGAACCCGTGCGACAGGAGCTCTGAGACCTTCATCCGATCACCTCACTTCTCGAGGATCTTGCAATCCTGCAGCTGCGCCTTGCCCTTGATGATGTCCTCGGCCAGCGCGCGGCAGTTCGGTGCGCCGCAGGCGCCGCAGTCGATGCCCGGGAGCGAATCGCGCAGGCGCTGGATGTCGGCCATCATGCGCATGGACTCGGCCATGTTGTGCGACAGCAGCGACATCGGCTCGTAGACCGGCAGGTCGTTGAACAGGTAGAGCTCGGGGATGTATTCCAGGTCCTCCGGCGCGAGGAAGTTCTTCGAGACGGGCAGGTAGCGCCTGAGCGACTGGAGCCTGGTCTTCGCGATGTAGGGGTTCTGCACCGTGAGCACGCCTCCGACGCAGCCGGCCGTGCAGGCGTCCAGCTCGATGAACTTGACCGGCGGGATGTTGCCGTTCTCGATCTGCTCGAGCACGTTGATGATGTTCTCGATGCCGTCGGCCGCAAGGTACTCGTCGTTGAACAGGGCGGTCGCCTCGCCGCCGGATGTTGCCCAGCCGATGCCCACCATGCCCGACTCCGTCATCGAATCGACATCGTCGCCGCGGGACATCTTGCTGATGAGGCTGAAGTACACGTCGCTCATGGAGATGACCACGTCGACGCCGCTCTTGTAATCGGCGAAGCCGTTCTTCACGTAGCTGGCCTTCGCGGGGCAGGGGGAGATGAAGCAGACGCCGATCTCGTCGTCCGCAAGCTCCGGGTGCTGCACCTTGGCCCTCTGGCGGGCCAGGGTCGCTGCGACCTCCATGGGCGGGAGCATGTGCATCACGTTGTCGTTGAGCGAGGGGAAGCGCAGTGCGATCAGGCGCACGACGACCGGGCAGGCCGAGCTGATGACCGGGAGCTTGATGCCCTCCGTCTTGAGGTACTGGCGCGTGTAGGCGCTCACGAGCTCGGCGGCCTTCGACACCTCGAACACATCGTCGAAGCCGATCTTGAGCAGTCCATCCAGCACGTAGTCGACGTCGTCGAGATTGTCGAACTGGCCGTAGAGCGACGGGGCGGGCAGGGCGATCTTGTAGCGGAACCGGTCCATGTCCTCGAGCCGTCCGACCACGGCCTTCTTGGCGTTGTTGTCGCACGTGCGGATGCACTCGCCGCAGTCGATGCAGCGAGCCTCGTTGATCTTGGCATGCCCTTCCCAGATCCGGATGGCCTCGGTCGGGCATCTTCTCAGGCAGTTCGTGCAGCCGGTGCACTTGGAAACGTCAAGCTGCACCGAGTGCTCGTAGGTGTTGCGCGTCATCAGGCCTCCGCCCATGACAATCAATTAGAGGTTTACACGCATGGTGATGGTGGTGCCGACCCCGATCACGGTATCGATCTCCATGGAGTCGGTGTAGCGCTTCATGTTGGGAAGGCCCATGCCGGCGCCGAATCCGAGCGAGCGGATGCTGTCCGTGGCGGTGGAGAAGCCCTCCTGCATCGCCTGCTCGACGTTCGGGATGCCGGGACCCTGGTCTTTGAGGACGATCTCGACGTACTCCTCGGTCACCGACACGTCGGCGGTCCCGCCGTTGGCGTGGATGACCATGTTGATCTCGCCCTCGTACATGGCGATGGAGACGCGTCGGATGATATCCGGCGGCAATCCGAGCTGGCGGAGGTTCTTCTTCACCTGCGTGGACGCCTGTCCTGCGGAGGTGAAGTTCTCTCCGTCGACATCGAAATGGAAGACGAGGGCATCAGACATGGGCGGCCGTCCCTATGAGACCGTTCGTGTAGAGCGTGCCGCAGGCGTCGTACATGCGCATCGTCGTCGCCATCATGACGATCCCGTCGTCCTCGGCCATGGAGATCATCATCTCGTTGGGCCGCTTGGAGCGGACGAAGACGATGCACCTCATGTCCATCATCTCGGCCGTCCTGATGACCTGCGGGTTCGTAAGGCCCGTGAGCAGCACTGCCTGGTCCTTCACGTACATGAGGACATCGCTCATCATGTCGCTTCCGCAGGCGGAAAAGACATCGTGGTCGAGATTCTCCTCGCAGCACAGGACCTCTGCGCCCAGCAGGTCCCTGATCGTCGACATTTTCATTTTTCGTCCCTTTACGCGCGGCGCGTCAATCGGAGTAGGCGGTCAGGCGGCTACTCGGAGTACTTGGCCAGGATCTTGTCCACGTCGTCGGTGGTGAGACGGCCGTAGACCTCGCCGTTGACGGTGAGGACGGGCGCCAGACCGCATGCACCGAGGCAGCGGCAGGCTTCAAGCGAGAACTTGCCGTCGGGGGTGCACTCGCCCACGTCGATGCCCAGCTTCTCCTTGAACTTGTCGAGGATGTCGCCGGAGCCCTTGACGTAGCATGCGGTTCCCAGGCAGACGGACACATTGTGCTCGCCCTTGGGGGAGAGTGCGAACTGGGCGTAGAACGTTGCGACGCCGTAGACCTTCTCCAGCGGCACGCCCATACCCTCGGCGATCATCTCCTGCACCTCGATGGGCAGGTAGCCGTAGATGTCCTGTGCCTTCTGCATGACGGTCATGACGTTGCTCTCGTCGTTGCAATGCTCGGCGATGAATGCCTTGAGCTCTGCTTCCTGCTCAGGAGTCCCCTTAAACGGCAGCTTGCTGATCTTTTTCTGCATGGAATCGAACCTCCTATCCAACTACTCATGGAAACGAATCTCATACCTTCGACTCCCCCTCGAATCAAAGGTATGACCAAACTAGCTAATTATATCAAACCTGCCCACAATCATGCGGGGTTGCGAGGGGATGGCGGACGTGTCGAGCGCGCTGGCAAATGGGTGCGGATGATGCCCCAGAGGTGCAAATCTGCGTTAATTCCCAAATAACGGACGGCATCTTTAGCACTTATGCCCCTATCGGTGAAGAGGTTAAACCGTAAACTTAAACTGTCATGCCATGCGCAGTTTAGGAGAGGAGTGCGTATGCCCCAGCAAGCTCCGAGCGACCTGTCGCTCATCGAGCCCGTGCTCGATACATATGCCGAGGTGCCGGGCAGCCTCATCGCCATCCTTCAGGAGACCCAGGACCTCTACGGCTACCTGCCCATAGACGTCATGGAGCTCATCTCGCAGAGGACCGGCACCCCCATCGCCACGGTAATCGGCGTGGCGACGTTCTACGCCCAGTTCCGCCTGCAGCCGGTGGGGAAGTACCTCATCATGCTCTGCCAGGGAACGGCCTGCCATGTCAACGGATCGGAGCTCATCTCCGCTGCCATCACGGACGAGCTGGGCATCGAGGACGGGCAGACCACCGAGGACGGGCTCTTCTCGCTCAAGCACGTCGCGTGCCTGGGCTGCTGCTCGCTGTCGCCGGTCATGATGATCAACGGCAAGGTCTACAGCAGCCTCACGCCCGACAAGGCCAAGAAGGTCCTGCGCACGCTCAGGGCAGAGGCTGAAGGGGGCGATGCCGCATGAGGATCATCATCGGAGAGGGAAGCTGCGGCCTTGCCGCCGGCGCCGGAGCGGTACATGCGCGGCTGGAGGAGCTGCTCGCACAGAGCAACCCCGCAAGCGCTTCCCTGGGCATCACCGGCTGCATCGGCATGTGCTTCCTCGAGCCCATCGTCGACGTCTACGACGACGAGGGCGCCCTGCACCGCTTCGTGAAGGTGCAGGAGAAGGACGCCGACACCATCTACTCGGCAGTCATGGCGGGCGACCTCTCGCTTGCCGACAAGCTGCTCATCACCCCGCAGGACGAGGAGTTCCTCGCCAAGCAGACCCGCATCGCCCTGCGCGACTGCGGCATCATCGACCCCGAGAACATCGACGACTACATCGCGCATGGCGGCTACCAGGCCATTGCCAAGGTGCTCGGCGGCATGACGCCGGAGGATGTTATCGCCGAAATCGACGTCTCCGGTCTTCGCGGCCGCGGCGGCGCGGGCTTCTCAACCGCCTTCAAGTGGCGTGCCGCCCGTGCCACCAAGCCCGATGAGACGGGCCAGAAGTACCTCATCTGCAACGC
>Ga0256405_10002421_pt1 | contig 43055 bp, 56 predicted proteins | sample RumenRJG_02DNA_FD_189096 | JGI IMG/M metagenome (GOLD analysis project Ga0256405, IMG submission 189096) | Bovine rumen microbial communities from Lethbridge, Alberta, Canada - RJG_02 | ecosystem: Host-associated > Mammals > Digestive system > Stomach > Rumen | place: Canada: Alberta... | reverse complement strand
CATTGTGGATGTGCCAGTTATTGCGGCAACCAGGCTCAAAAGTTACATTGAAAACCGGAATCTGCTCTTTGGAAATCTGAGCAAGGTAGCTTTGTCCCACAAAATATTTTCCATATGGGTTTGGCTCTCCAATCGGGAAGAAAATTGAATTCTGGTAGCGGTCTTTTTCGTTTGTGGCAGGCTCATTTTCCTTCCAGACTTCCTTTGCCAGACGGAATACTGCCCAGCCTTTTGGCCAGCCTGTGTACATTGTAGCATGTGTGATGATTGCGGCGATTTCTTCTTTTGTAACTCCGTGAGCCTTTGCGTTCTGCAAATGGTATGTGAGGGAAGAATCGGTGATTCCGCTTGCCATGAGCGACACCACTGTTATGATGCACTTTGTTTTTATATCGATTGCCTCTGCGTTCCATACTTCGCCGAAGAGTACATCGTCGTTCAGGTGAGCGAACATCGGAGCAAAGTCTCCAAGCTGATCCCGACCTGCTGTCTGTGTAATTTTCTCTGCCATTGTATTTCTCCTGATTATTTTATTTGATTTCTACCAGACGGTAATTGCGTTTACCGCAGCCAAGCTTTTCTGCATATTCGAGAACTTTTACCTGATGTGTTTCTTCCCACTGGGCACGTAGTTCAGCCGTTTCTGCAGTTTCTGCTACAAAATCAACAGAACACTGGTCAATTGCAACCGGATCATAGGACGCGATAATGCCGATGTTTCCTGTATTTTTTGTTCCCTTGCAGCTGTCTTCCGGTTCATAACTGTCTATGACATTGATGAAAGCCCAGTTGTTCTTATAATCAAGTGCAGCACGAAGGGCATCGGCAAAAGATTTTTCCAGAACATCCGGCTTTGTATCGTGATAGTGATTTGGGTCAGTTCCGCCCGAGTGAATCAGACATTTACCGGAACGGCTTCCAAGGCACAAGGTTACATTTTTTATTGCGCCGTCAAGGGCAGGCAGAAAGTGCATTCTGAACTTGAAGACAGAAATTAAAGTGTCGTATTCATCAAAATGACTTCCTGTTCGGGCATATTTTAAGAGATATCCGTTTTTAACCGGCATATCAATATCACCATTTTCGTCCAGCATTTGCATTGGTCCAACTTTGTCAAAACCGTGCTTTCTTGCATGAGAAAGATTCAGTTCCGCTGTCCATCGGTTCCCAGAAAGTCCGCAGGAGTCTAGCATGGTTCCATCTGTTGCTTTGATAAGGTTTGTAAGAAGCTCAGGATTAAGTACATCTTCGTCAGGGGCACCGAATGAAACCTTAATTCCGACCTTTCCCTGTTTTTTCTGATTCAAGGCATTGTAGACTTTCATAAGTCCTGCCGCTGACACGTCACGGGTAAAGTAGACAACAGGTGCATTTTTATCTTCTGTTTGATGAGCAAGTTTTGTCGATTTGCTTTGTGCTGAAAGAGGTGAGAGACAAAGCAAGATTAAAGCAGACATTGCTGCAAGTGTGATTGAAGTTTTCATATTCACAATTCCTTATTTTTATTTGATTTCTACCAGACGGTAATTTCTGGAACCAAAACCTATTTTTTCTGCATGTTCAAGTGTGTGGATTCCGTTTCTGCTTTCGATGCGTTCAATTAAACTGCCAGAATCTTTTGCTTTATAGACTAAATCCACGCAGGCCTGGTCCAATGCTACCGGGTCCAGGCTTGCAAGAATTCCGATGTCGTGCATGTCCGGCTCTGCAGGATTTGAATCGCAGTCGCAGTCTACAGAAAGGCGGTTCATCACGTTTACACAGACAATGCCTTTTCCGTCTTGCATGTAATCGCAGACTGATTTTGCGGCCTCTGCCATGCTTTCCAAAAATTCGTCCTGCGGGCATCGCGTCCAGTTTGTAACGCTGCGGCCTGCGGAATGAATGTTAAGCTTGCCCGATTTTTCGCAGCTCATTCCCGAAGCGAATCCGATGGAAAGATTTTTTATCGCTCCACCAAAGCCGCCCATTGCGTGACCTTTAAAGTGAGAAAGAATCAGATAGGTGTCGTAATCCTTAAAATGAGTTCCGACATAATTTTCCTTGAGACGTAGGCCGCCTTTTACAGGGATTGTCATGTAACCGTCTGCGTCCTGCAGGTCAAAGCCGTTGGCCACATCCAAAAATCCGTGGTCGCGGGCAATTTTCATGTGATCAATGTTGTTGCTTCTGTTTCCGCCATAAGCAGTGTTGCATTCTACAATGGTCGCATTCAATTCATCCTTTACAAGATTTTTGATGAGGGCAGGACGGAGGTAATTTGAGTTCTCACTTTCGCCAGTGCTCACCTTCACACCTGTTTTGCCACTGGTCTTGTAGCCGGTTGCCTTATAAACTTTTACCAGAGATTCCGGGCTGATGTCGCGGATAAAGTAAACTACTGGAACGGACTTGTCGCCTGCCGCTGCTTCGTGAGTTTTGTAGCTTGCTGCCTTTGAGTTTGGCTTTGCAAAAAGACCGCAGATTGCCGATACAAGCAAAAGTGTAGCAAAAAATACAAATCTTCTTGTTTTCATAAATTCCTCCTGAATACTTAGGGCGCAACCGCCATTTACTTCAATAAAGCTTTTATATCTTCCACAATCTGCTCTGCCGTCATGCCACAATCATGCAAAAGTTCAACCGGATTGTAGCGGTCGTAGAATTTCTTTTCCAGACCGTAATTTTTTACCAGCATTTTTTCAGGGCCGTAGAAGGAAGCGATTTTCTGACCGAAGCCGCCTTCAAGAATTCCGTCTTCAAGCGTAAGGACAAGCTGATGATTCTTTTCAAGATCATGCAGAAGTTCTTCGTCGAGGCCGGATGCAAAACGAGGGTTTATCAGAGTTGGTGTAAATCCGCATTTTTCCTTGATGGCGGCGGCAACTTCTTCTCCTTTTTGGAAGAAATCTCCCAGGGCGATGACTGCAACTTTCTCTCCCTGCTCTTCAATTTTGAAGCGGTTCATGGCACTGTAGTTTTTGTCTGCAGGGCGGTGGCTCACGTCATTGCCGGGAATCAGAATGAGGACAGGATTTTCCTTCTGGTCAATGCTCCAATCCAGCATGGAAATATATTCTTCCGCGCTTGAAGGGCAGAGCACCACGAGGTTCGGAATATTAGTGAAAGCAGCAAGTCCGAAAATTCCAAGGTGAGTAACATCGGTAAGGCCATCGAAAGAAGAGTAGTTCATGAGCATTGTAACTGGAGTTTTGTTGATGCAGACATCCTGAGAAATCTGATCGTATGCTCTCTGTAAGAAAGTCATGTTTGTTACAACAAGCGGCTTTGCACCACGGCGGGCAATTCCCGACGCGATGGCAACAGCTGCCTCTTCCGCAATTCCTGTGTCGATGTACTGACTACCAAGAATTTCGCGTTCCTTTGGTCCAAGTCCTACAGACATAGGCATAGCAGGAGTTACCACTACAAAATCCCTGTCTTTTTTTGCTTTTTCTACTATATATTGGCTTGTCATTCCAAAGTAAGATTCGCCACCTGCAAAAGTTCCTGTAGGTTTTCCAGTTGCTCGGTCAAATGGAACGCACCAGTGCCATCCTTCTTTGTCTTTTTCTGCCAGAGCATAGCCTTTTCCCTTCTGGGTGTGGATATGAACTACCACAGGATGATTTATGTCTTTTACCTTTTCAAAAACCTTGATTAGCGAGGCAATGTCGTTGCCGTTTTCCTCATAATAATAATCAAGCCCGAATGCAGTGAACCAGTTATTTTCTGCCTTGCCCTTTGAATCGCGAAGGGCTTTTAGATTTTTGTAGATTCCGCCGTGAGTTTCTGCGATTGCCTGTTCGTTGTCGTTCACCACAATGATGAAGTTTGAATTAAGCTCGCTTCCTGCGACGCTAAGGGCTTCCATTGCTTCCCCGCCGGAAAGGGATCCGTCACCGATAATGGCGATGATGTTTTCCTTTTCGCCCAGGACATCACGGCCTTTTGCAAGTCCTAAAGCAAGGGCTATGGAAGTGGAAGTGTGGCCGATGTTGAAAAAGTCGTGCTCGCTTTCATCGGGATTTGTGTAGCCGGAGTCCTCTGAAAAACGGCTGTCATCAAAGTAGCCCGCCTTTCTGCCCGTGAGCATTTTGTGGGCATAAGACTGATGTGAAACATCAAAAACGAATTTGTCTTTTGGGGAATCAAAAACATAGTGCAGGGCGATTGTGGCTTCTACAAAGCCAAAGTTTGGTCCAAAATGTCCGCCAATTTTTGTAAGGCGGTTAAAAAGCCCCTCGCGGATTTCTCCTGCGAGTTTCGGAAGTTCAGAAACTGAAAGTTTTTTCAAATCTAACGGTGAATTGATATGGTCTAAAATCATAAAATATTTACTCCTTTCTGCTTTAGCGACACTATGTCACTTATCTAAAGTGTATGGCATAACTAGTGACTTGTCAATACTAAAATGCGATTTTAGTGACGAAAAGTTGCTTATTGCTAAAATTCATTTTATGTGATATTCTCTAGGTATGTCCGATTATATTCGCGCAAGAAGCGACGAACACAAAGAAGAAAGACTCTCTCAAATTAAAGAGGCAACTGCAGAACTTTTTGCAAGCTGCCCTTATTCAGAAATCACCCTTACCACGATTGCAGAAAAATTAGGCTGGTCGCGCGCCAACCTTTATAAATACGTTACGACCAAAGAGGAAATCTTTCTGGAAATCTCTTCAGAAAAAATGGCGGCTTACTATGGCTCTCTGCTTTCGGCTTTTCCGGAGGGCAACAATTTTACGCCGGACGTGATTACCGAAGTATGGGCTGGAATCGTAAATGCTAATCAGGATTATATGCGCTATGTTTCCTATCTTAATCCGGTGATAGAAACAAATGTTACGATAGAGCGCCTTGCCATTTTCAAAAAGAAATATTATGACCTGGCCTATGCTTTCCGCGACAGACTTGCACAAATGCTCGACATCACACCGGACGCTGCCTACAAAATTCAGCTGGATGTATTGTTTTATGCTTCATCAAATGCGGTTTGCTGCTACAAAAATCCCCTGGTTCAGGAAGCACTTAAACAGATCAACATTACTCCCCCGCCAATGGACTTTTATAAGGACATGAAGGACTTTATTAAAATGCGGCTTAAGTGGAAAGAATAAGAGCCGAAAAAGGAGACGCGATTATGCCAAAGAAAATTGTTGTAGTGAATGCAGGCCCAAGAAAGGGCTGAAATGTCGTTGATTTTTTTCATCAGATTATATAAGATGATGTTGCTCACGCGGAGGGCGTGTCATTCAAATGGAAATGACAGGCTGGATAAGGTGCAGGTTGAAATACCTGAATTTTATCCAGCCTTTTTTTGTTTTTGGAGGACTTATGGCTGAAACAACTTTGTTTACTTCCGGGAAAATTGCTCCACGGCTTCTTCGTTTTGCGCTTCCAGTTCTTGGGGCTTTGTTTTTACAGTCTTTTTACGGTGCGGTTGATTTACTGATTGTAGGTCAGTTTGGAAATGCCTCTGATGTTTCTGCGGTTGCAACTGGAACAATGATGATGCAGACTATCACTTTTATAATCGTTGGTCTTGCTATGGGTACAACCATTCAGATGGGGCAGGCTCTGGGGGCCGGTAAAAAAGAACTGGCTGCAGATATTGTCGGAACAAGCGTAATCTTTTTTGCTTTTCTTGCCCTTATTGTTACTGTATTGATGATTTTTCTCACCCGCCCCTTTGCTCTTCTTATGCAGACTCCAAAGGAAGCATTTGATAAAACCTGTATGTATGTTCATATCTGTTCGGCAGGAACTGTTTTTATAACTGCCTACAATATGATGGGCGGAGTTTTCCGCGGAATGGGAGATTCAAAAACTCCACTTCTGACTGTTCTTGTTGCCTGCATAATTAACATTTTTGGAGATCTTCTTTTTGTTGCCGTTTTTCACATGGCAGCAAGTGGGGCTGCTCTGGCTACTGTTATTGCACAGGCTTTGAGTGTTGTATTTTGTCTGATTATTGCAAAAAAACGAGGGCTTCCATTTACTTTCTCAAAAAAGAATATCCACTGGAAGGGAAATCTTGTGACTCTGGTCTGCAAAACTGGTGCGCCAATTTCTTTACAGGACGGACTTGTTACTGTATCTTTCCTTGTGATAGCGGCAATCATCAACCGGCTTGGCTTGATTGCATCTGCGGGTGTAGGAGTAGCAGAACGTGTCTGCGGATTTATTATGCTTGTTCCTTCTGCATTTTCTCAGTCTTTGAGCGCCTTTGTAGCACAAAATATTGGAGCCGAAAAATATGACCGTGCAAAAAAAGCATTGCTGTATTCTATTGCGGCCTCTCTGGCTTGTGGTGTGATTATGGGCTATTTTGCCTTCTTCCACGGAAATCTTTTGGCTGCCATTTTCTCTAAAGACAAGGAAGTAATTGCAGCTGCCCATTCTTATCTTAAGGCCTACGCCATCGACACACTTTTTGTTTCATTTCTCTTCTGTTTTATCGGTTATTTCAACGGATGCGGAAAAACTTCCTTTGTTATGATTCAGGGAATCGTGGGAGCTTTTGGCGTGCGTATTCCTGTTTCATATCTGATGAGCCGCACGGTGAATCCAACGCTTTTCAGAATCGGACTTGCAACACCGTCTTCAACTTTTGTGCAGATTATCTTGTGCGGGATTGTGTTTTTGATGTTGGAAAGGAAGAGAAAGAAAGGAATCATATAAATGAAACTATTTAAAGAACTGCCTGGCCATGGACACTTTTTAATCCTGAAGAAAAAATCCAGAGGCATGAGACTGTTTTCCCCGAAGAATGCAAAAAGGTCTTTGAGATGGGAAAGAGGATTTTTAAGTAATACTTATCGGTATTGCGCCTATGACTCATTCACCAGCTTACCTGTCATGTGCTCAATTTCAAGTTCAAGGCACTGAACGCGTGGAAGGGCGTTTGCCAGTTCCTTTTCAAGATATTCCTGGTCGTCTGTGAATTTCTGAACCAGCTTTGTGCAGATTTTTCGGGTAAGGTCCGGGTCGGTCACAAGGCGGATTTTTCCGAATACGATTACACTGTTGATGTTCAGCGCCCACTCCCCTTCTTTGCGATAGCCTGAATCGTAAACGCAGAAGCTTGCCTTATCGTAATTTTTGATGGCATCAATTTTGTGGCCTTCTTTTGCACCGTGAAAATAAATCTTGTTGTCTTCTTCGCAGTAAAAATGAGAAAGAGGAAGTCCGTAAGGATATCCGTCATCGCCGAGGAGGGACAAAACTCCACGTTTTTCATTTTTCAAAATCTCTTTGCATTCAGCGTCTGTAATCTGCTGCTTGAATCTTCTCATTGGTCTGAACATACTATTTACCTCTACTTTCTATTTATAAAATACAATCCCACAAGGCAGATTGCAATATCATCTTCTTATAAATTTTTTATCTCCTTCCGGAATTTTATCATCAGAAACAAAACGTTCGATTGTCATGTGAAGGTCGTATTTTTCGCGGAGGTCGGCAATTGTTTTCATCATTGGAGTTGCGTGGTGCAAATCAATTGCTTGTTGATTTTCCCAGGAGTCGATTAAGAGGATTGTTTCGCTTGTGTCATCGCCGGATTTTTCTTCACCAAATGGCAGGTAATATTCATAGCGAAGGTTTCCTTTTTCTGCACGGATTTTTTCAACGGTTCCGCTTGAAATCATTTCGCGGGCAAAGGCCTGAGCCGCACCATTTTTTCCTGTATAACGAAGATTTACTGTAATTGCCATTTTAGTCCTCCTGATTTATCTATTTTTTTTTAATCTTGTTGCTATTAGATGTGAAATTGTAGCAAATAATATGATAATCGAAATATAGTCCAATGCAAAAAGAATATAGCCGCGTTCAAGGTCAAAGAAGAAAAACTGCTGCTTGAGGATAAGATACTTCCAGACACCGCGGGCGATGAAAGCGTAAACGCCGTAAGCACAGGCGAGGGAAAGAAGGATATGAGAGATGATTTTTCGGACCGTGGACTGAGGCTTCGAATCTTCGTTTGATTTGTCATTTCCGGCAATTTTCTTCTGCTTTATTCTGTTGGCAATCATTTCTATATGCAAGCCGATATGCAGCGACATAAAAAGATAATACCAGTGACTGGCTAAAAGATGTGCAATGCGGGCAAAGCCCAGTCCGCCCTGAATATTCAAAAATGTAAAAATGTGATTTGAAAGAATAATTCCGCTTATCATCAAAAAGATTGTGCAAATCAAAATGCAGCTGTTTATAACTGTCTGCATTACGCGATATGGATTATATTTTCCTTTGAAGATTGCGCCGTACCATCTTCGGTTCAAGCTGATGTGGACTGCCCACAAAAGAAACAGCGCAAGCCCCAAGATTTCATGCACGATGTCAGCCGGGAAAAGATAGTTTCCGCCCATGAGGATGATGGAGAGGATTGTCATTGTAATGTCGATAGCCATTCTTAAGCGCTGGGGTTTTGTCATTATGTTACTCCTGTTTAATTTCTATTTTACTCCGCATTTTTTAAGCCATTTTTCCACGTCTTTTGAAAGAGAAGAGCCGCCAGAATAATGAACTGAAAGACCTGCGGTCAATTTTGCTTTTGGAGCAAGCTTTGAAATCGCCGTGAGGCTCTGGCCGAATCTTCCGCCTCCGTGTGAACAGAATGGCATAATTGTTTTGTTAGAAAAATCGTAACTTTCCAAAAGGGTTGCAATTGGCATTGGAATGCTTGCCCACCAGTTAGGATAGCCTAATATGATTGTATCATACTCTGCCCACTTTTTGCTATCGATTTTTGTTTTGAGGGCCGGACGGGCCTGCTTGTGCTGGTCATTCTGTGCCTGATTTAAAACGGTGTTGTAGTCTGTGGAATAGGGGTTAACAAGTTCAAGCTCAATGCTGTCAAAGCCTGTCTGGCGGGCAATTTCACGGGCAACTCCGCGGGTGTTTCCGCTCCAGGAATAAAAGATGATAAGAGCTTTGCCGCTACCTGCTGATTTTTTTGAGCCGGTGTTAGCAGCCTCTCGGGTTGTAACTGTTCCTTTTACGCTGTCATCTGCATTGCAGACAAGACGAAGACCTACATTGTAAGCGGAGTTGTTTTGCGGCATGGCAGCACGATAAGCAGAACGAAGATTTTTTCCAAAGTCATTCCAGCCGCCGCCACGGTAAACACGCCTGGTTCCTTCAATGGCTCCTGTCGGATTTGACTGCGCATCCTTACCGTAATCTCCATAACAATCAAAACACCATTCACCAACATTTCCGTAGATGTCAAAAAGTCCGTTTGGGTTAGCCTTAAAGCTTCCAACATCCAGAGTCTTTCCGCGGTAAACGCCAGGCCTTGTTTCCAGAACTTCGTCATTAAAATAATTCTGCTCGATCTGATACGGGTAGTGGCCGTAAAAGTTTACGTCGTCGCTGCCCGGAACCTTGCGGGAATAAAATGGAGTAGTGCTTCCGGCACGGGCTGCATATTCCCATTCGGCTTCGGTTGGAAGGCGGTAGCCATTAGCACTTCTGTTCCAGATGACTGTATTGCCACCATCTGTAATTGTGTAAACAGGAGTGCGTCCGTCGCGCTTACTCAAGGCGTTGCAAAACTCAATTGCTTCCAGCCAGGTGATGCTTTCTACAGGCAGCTTATCTCCTGTAAAGTTTGAAGGATTTTTACCTGTAATTTCGCGCCACTCTTTTTGAGTAACTTCGAACTTTGCCATGTAAAAAGAAGCAAGTGTAACGCGATGTTGAGTTTCGTCATTACTGCGCCAGTCTTCACTTTCGGGACTTCCCATTGTAAAGGAGCCGCCTTTTATAAGAACTAAGTCAGAGTTTGGTGCGGTGAAACTTGCTGCATTTGCCATCATGATTATTCCTAGTATTGTGAACAAGATAGTTGTTAGTTTCTTCATATTGTTTCCTTGCGTTAGGTGATAAAAGCATAGATAATATAGGGTTTTGGAAGCGAAAAGCCGGGATTTTTAGGGAAAAAGCGGGATTTATTGGGAATATTATGCAAAGGGCTTGCACAATAAGCGATAAATTCAAGAGTTTTTAGTGCTAAAAATCGCTTACGATGGCGAATTTCAAGCCAAAAACAGCCCTATTTATAGACTTTTAGAAGCTCCAAAATATAGTAATTTTTGCCTTTTTCTGCTCCCCATTCTTCAAATCCTTCACCTTTTTTTAGCTTGCAAAGGCACACAACAAACGCTGAATTCATGCTATAACCCGCCCGGAAGCCAACCGTGAAAGACGGAAAATCCCTGTATTTTTCCAGCAGCCGCTGATAATACGGCTTGTCCTCACGGTATTCTTCTTTCTTTTCCCCGCTCCATATTTTTCTGAGCCAGAGACCTTTGATTGGCAGAATGAGCGAGGGGTTGCCGAACTGCCGCACCAATTCTGTTTGTGTCGGAATATGCGGTTCTTTTTTCATTCTACCAGCCTCCGATTCTTCTTGTGCCGCTTCCTGTCATTTGGCGGCTGAGGTTTATTCCGTTGGCATCGTTATTTCCTTTTGAAAAAGCCGTCGGATTTGCCTTTTCAAATTTCTTTGATGATACGGAAATTGAAACTTGCTTTTCAACAAAGTCGGCGACCTGTTTCTTTTGGGCTTTCAGCTCTTTCGGGTCTCGCCAGCTGCACTGCTGTCCGAGTTCGTACATTCTGTCGTAAAGACGGCTCGCAATTCCTGCCCTGTATGACTGGCGGTATTTATATTTTGCGTTTTTGCGGATGTTCTGCTTCGCCATTCGGTCTATCGTCTTTACAAGATGTTTATACATCTCCGTGGACATAAAAACATCAAGCTCTTCGCCGATAAAAACAATGTTTCCTTCATGGTCGCTGTAGTGGTATGTTGCATAAAGATTTTCTACGGCATTTGCAAGGACGACTCGCCATCTGACAAAACGCTTTGTGCCTTTCACTTTTGCCTTTATATACTCGGAAAATTGCTCTGAGGTGAGTTTATAATCTGCCATCAGCTCATTTGCTTTTCTGAGTGCTGAGGCAGCTTCATTTTCATTCGGTGATTTTGACAGGGCGAGAAGTTTCTTCACCCTTCTTTTTACGCTTTCAAGTTCATCCATTTTCATCAGTCCTTCCGCTTTCAGTCTTCGCGGGTGGTTTCGTCTTCGTAAATAATCTGCTTCTTCCAGTCCTTCGCGTATTGAAGCTCCATTCTTGCACCTTTGGACTGCTGCCAGTCTTTCTGCATATAGACCGCATCACACACATCAATCATTGCGTAACAGATGTGCATATAGTCCTCATGTTCAAAGCCTTCATTCAAGGCAAGAACGGCGGGCGACATCACAAGATGTCCGTCTTTCTTGAGCTGCTTTCCGCTCTCATAAAACTTTTTGAACATGTCGGCTTTTTCAAGCCCTGTTACTTTTCCCGCTATGTAAAATTTCATTTTTTACCTCGCTTTCAAGAATCTCCATCGTGTCCTTTGGAGACAAGCCGATTTTTTGACACAGCAATAAAAAAGAAGCGGCGGCAATCTGTAAACCGCAGAAAGTCATACTGTTGGCAGCCTCTTGCACATCTTCGTGCGTTAGTTTGTTTTTGCTGTACAAGAATGTTGGTTTCCGTCCGTTTTTCCAGATTGTCATTGCCGCTCCTTATGCACAAGTTTTTCTTCATCGCAACTGTAAGTTTCTAAACTCCTGTTGCGGATGTAATCTGCTTGGCAAAGATGCCAGGATTGATAATCGGAACTGCGATGGAAAGCCCGAAAATCACGGCGGCAAAAATTGCCACAGCTACCTGCGGGATTGAGCTTGCGACGACAGAGACTACAATCATCATAAACGACACAAGAATCACAGCAATCCACATCCAGAAGCTGAGCAAGCATTTAGTCCATTTCTTCATTGATTCACCCCCTTCCGTTCGCACGGTTAGATTAAAAAAAAACAATAAAGGTTTTCTGATTCAGCTTATCATCAAAAAAAGAGCGGGCATGACGGTTTGCGGTGGGAGCATTCCGCCACACCCGCTGACTGATGAAAGCGTATGAGTGTAGTATAGAAAAAGAAAACCGCTGTCGTGGTTTAACAGTGGTTAAAAGTACGGCTTGACTTCTGGGGCGGACAATCGTATTATGCAAGTAAAGATAGGCGAAGGAAGGATTCAGAATAGGAGCGGAGACTGGGGAGGTTCCATCAGTTTGCAGTTGGTTCAAATCCAACCGCCTTCGTCTATTTTATTTCAGTCAACTGATTCATCATATTTTCTATTGTCGAATTCGGCTTATATCCGACAGAGCGAATAAATGGTGCAACGATTCCGTTTACTTCTGTTTCTGGGCGGACTGCAATCTGAAACCACTCGTTTTCATTTACAGGAAAAAGATAAACAAGAGAGTCTTTTGCTTTGTTGCCGTTTCCATCTTTACTCCAGTAAATTTTTCCGTTGAGCATTGTATCAAGCAGAGTTTCTGCATCAACTTTCTGAATGCCGTGGCGAGTTGCCTTGATACCTTTTATCAATCTTGATTCCAAGCCGATTACAGTGTTTGTTCCAACATCTATTCCTGCATTGCTTTTAAGCCAGCGAACAACCGTTGCATTTAAAAATCCTGCTGGCGTGATTTCGTGTCCTTTGTGCTGACCGCTGAAACTTTTATCAACAAAACTTTGAAAGCTGGTTCTGAAAATCTGATTGTCATAAACAGTTTTCAGAAAATCAAAGTTCGCTCCGTCAGAATCAACTCCAAGTTTCTTTGCAAGAACTTGTATTGAAGAGAAAACTCTGTCTGCTTTTCCCTGATTCCAGTTGAAGCCCGGCATTATGCCAGCAGGGATTCTTTCGATAATCCCTTTGCGGACATTCTCATATACCTTGTATGACATTTTTGGAGCTGTCGTCTGAACAGGAACTCGGACTGTTTTCTGAGTGTCGGGATTATAGGCTGGAACTCCGTCACGCTCATATTTTTCTTTTCGTGCCTGTGTTACGGCGACCGTGTAGCACTTGCAGCCGTAACCGTTGGGCGGAAAAATACTGTTCCAGATTGGGTCGTCTTTCGGGCGGATAAGGTTGTTCCATCTCAAATGCTGTTCTCGGTGATGAACGCTTGCTCCGATCCTGTACATCAGATATGGATGCAGGTCGCTTTCCATTGTGCGGTCATACTGTCCTTTCTGATATGCGCTCCGAAGGTTCGTGCTGTAGATTGTTTTCAAGCGGCGGTCGCTTCCGAGCTGTGCGGTTATGGTCTCACCTGTGAGCGGGTCAACCATGTCTCTCTTTCCCCACCAGCCTTTCTGCATAAGCGAGGGTTTCAGTTCCTTCTTGAACTGCTCAAAAGTCGTTCCTTTTTCTATCGCCTTTTCGACGGCACCTTTGATGTCGGAGAGAACATCAAGCTGCATTGCCTTTGCCACCGTGAAAGCCGTGGCGTGTTCCTCGTTCCACACATCTTTATATGAGAACGCCGGATGCAGCTTTTTGTTTTTGATGTATTCAAGAGCCTGTTTCGGAATGAGTTTGTCAGCCATCAGTTTTCGTCCTTGATTCTTGAAGCGTCTTTTTTGAGTTTGCCTCGCAAGTCCTCAATAGCCTTTAAATCATGCCGCGCGATTTTTGCCATTTCGGATTTTTCGTCGATATCGGCAAGCCCGATTGATATGGCCTCCTTCACTTTCCACAGACAATTATCAATCAGTTCAATTTGCTCGGCTGTCAGATACATATTGTACGGTTTCCTCATATCCTTACCCCTCAAAATGGCTGTCGCCTTTGGCACGAGCTGAGAAAAACGCTATCGCCATCAGGTCGGCGATTTTGTCTGCACTCCATTCTGACGAGAGCCGCAAAAGTTCCGCCTTGAAGCTGTCAAAGTCTGTTGCTTTGTCCGCTGCCTTTTCCAACACTTCCGCTATTTCGTCGCTGATTGGTACAAGGTCGCTTGCGTAGTCTGATTCGATGTCAGAAACAAAGCTCGAATCGGGCTGCTTGCCAGTTGATGCAGCGTTGAGTTCCTTTTTTGAGTTCAAATCGTTTTCTTCAGGAACTGAAACAGGCATTCTTCCGCCGATAATTTCATCGTCATCTTCCGGCTTAGAAAGACCGAGAAGCGAGCGGACTTCATCTGCTTTGACTGTCAGTCCATGAGTGGCGAGTTTCTCAATGGCATTTACAACCTGCTCAATGTTCTGCTCGTCGGGCTTATACAAGACGATTTCAGGGTAGTTTTCTTGTTCACCGAAATTGAGGTTTATATACGACACGACAAGGCTTGAATTCAAAGTGTCAGCCACAGCCCTTGCATCAGCCGCCGCAATGTCCTGTCTGACTTCCTCGTGAACCTCGCCCTGTGCCCTGCTTGAGCCGTCGTCGGTGGTCATTGTCTGACCGAGAACTCTTTTACTAATCTGCTTGTCAACCCAAGTCGCTAGATTCTGATACGCTCCTGTATTCTCTCCGCTCGTTTTCGATTCTATGATTTCAAGGATTGCACTTTCAGGAACAACAGCCCCAAAGTCCGCTCCTATGGAAGCAACGGCACGGCGGAGCGTGTTTATATCTTCTTCTGTTGCCTTCCGTGAATATTTTCCCAAGCGGATAGGAAAGCCGTAGCGGTCAATGAAAGCCGCCCAGCTCGTCACATCGTAGCTTTTGAGCATGAAATAAAACAGGCAAGGAAGCGCAAGCCCGCTCACAATCTGAGTTCCGCTGACAAGATGCGGTTCATGGATTATGAATTTATTAGGACGAAGTGGGTGGAGTTCGTTAGTCAGCTCGTCACGGAGCATGAGCGTCTGACCAGTTTCCTTGTCGTACTGAAACCACCGAGGGTCTTTCCAAGTGTATTTCTGTGGCTTCCATGTTTTTCCGCTTGTGTTCCATGTTATTTCGCTGACTGAAAAACCCTTTGCAAGTCCGTCAAGCATATCACGGACAAGAGGAATAAATCTTGCGTGGCGGTTTTTTATGATGTCCTGTTCAACTGCCGTCGCAAGCTCCATGTCGTGCTTGTCATCGCTCGCTGGCTTGACTTTGATTTCCAGCCCGCACACGGCATCCTTTCTTGTGGAAATTACAGAGCCATAATGCAAGTCTTTTATTTCCATGTCTTGTGCAAGCTCCAAGTATTCCGCAGGACATTCGCCGCTTCTTACATCACGGAGAATTGCGGCGAGCTTTTCGGGCGACAAGCGATTGAGAATTGAGAAGTCCGACCACGGCGTTCTGTTTGTGTATGGAACGGCAAAGGCCTGTTCTGTTCCGAGCTGTTTTTTCCCTGTCTGGTTTTCAATTTCGTCTTTTTCTTTATCCTCTACCATTCGTCGTCCTCTTTTCTGTATCTGAATCTGTTTGGCGTTTCGACCGCCTCATAAGTCATTTCCTGATAACCAGCTCCGTCAAGTTCGCGGTGTGCGAAGTGTGCCATAACTTTTGCAACACAGCTGTCTCCGTGGCGTTTGCTTCGTCCGCCGCCTGTTCGTTCTGTTATGAGCGGAATGCCCTGAACCAAACCGACAACCCTGTAGTCGTCCTTGATAAAGCTGTCGTCAGGGATGTTTGTTTTTCCGTCTTCAAATGCGGCCTTTAAATGCGGGAAGTTTTCCGCATACCATGAGCGGGTGAGCATGACTTGGAAGATACATCCGGGGTATTCCTGAGCCGCCCATTCAGCTATCATCTGACCGTTTCCCCTTGAGTCGAAAGCTGCTCCGTCAAAGTTTTTGAGCGTGTCAAAGCACAGGTTTATAAACTGCTTCTGCTGTTCAAACGGCACATTACGCAATTCGATTTCACAAAGCGTGTCCGTGCTTCCGTCTGAAAGTTCGGTGTCAAAGTGTAGAACCGTAATATCGCCCGACCTCGCAAAGTCCTCTCCTGCACAAACAGGCAGGTCAGTTGAAAGCAAAGTCGGCTTGACTTCCTTGAACCATTTAAGAATCTGCTTTTCTCTTTTTTCAGCTTTTTCAAAAGTAAATGAATCCTCGGCGGCAAAACGGAAAACAGGCTTGTCTTTGACAGCGACGGAGCGGATAAGCTCGGCGGAGAAATATCTTGCACCTGCTCTTGTTGGAATACAGTAGTATTCCTCGTCCGCAAATTCGCCAGCTTCTTCAAGCAGTTCAGCGAGCCATTCTTTCTGAGCCTCTTCCGACCAGTCTTTGTTTTGAACCTTGCAAATCCTTTTATACAAGCCGTCATCAAGGGCATCTTCAATCGTCGTATGATGAAGTGACCATTTTTTCTTGCCGTTTTTTATATCCTGTATAAGCTGATTGAACGGATTGTCTTCACCGTTATGAGTTGAAAGAATTGAGATTGAACCGCCCCAAATCCTGAATGCGTGGGCGGCTTTTAAAATCTCGTGGAACTCGTCCGCAAAGGCCGCCTCATCAAAAACAAAATGTCCCTGCTTGGAACGGAGAAGCCTAGCCTTTGACGGTAAAGCCCAAACCTCGAAGCCGGAATCAAAGCGGATTTTATACATCAAGACATCCTTGTCCTCGTCTTTGATTACAACCTCTTCAATGTCGTTACAGGCAACCTGCAGAACCTTAGCCCAAAATGCGACATCGGAAATGAACTGCTGTGTCATTTCCTTTTCGTAAGCCATATAAAAGCAGTCCATTCCTCCGGCTGATTTTGCAAGAGCTGCAAGCCTGGCACAGACAAAAGCCTCAACCCAAGATGCACCGATACGGCGGGATTTTTCCCAAATCTTGAGTGGAGAATTATCTTTGAGCCATGCGATTTGATATGCGAGAAGAATATCGTTTTTTCGTGCTTCTTCGATTGTCATTGTATGTTGAAAACCTCACGCAAAATCATGTCCATAGATTCTTTTGAAACGCCTTTCTGTTTGCAGACGGTCTCAACCTTTTCGGCGGCTTCTTTCATTGCTTCCGCCTTGATTTCAGATTCTCTTTCAGCGTTGAGTTTGTCCGAATATTCAAGTTCTTTTATAGCCCTTGAAACCTTGTAAATTATGTCGGATAAGATTTCGGGTTTTACTTCACCGCCGTTATCCTTCAAGTCCTCAAGCTCTGTTATGAGGTCAAACACCATGAGGCGGATATATTCGTTTGCGATTTTGCCGAGTTTGTTCCGGCTTTCTGTTCCGTATTTTTCGATGTATGCGTCTGCAACCTCGCGAGCTTCCCTTGTCTTTGCGGCGAATTTATCCATGCGGAGCTTGTAGCGGTTTACACTGCTTTTGCTTACCACATTCTCGCCAGCCTCGGCGTTTATCAGCTCGACGATTTCTTTTTGAGTTACTGACGGATTTTGTAAAAGCTCTATGAGCTTTGAGCGGAGTTCGGGAGCAAGTTTGTCGATGCTTGATTTCTGACCCATAGACTAATCCTCCACAGGCAAGTCAACGCCTTCTTCCCTAGCGTAGCCGAGAGCCACTTCCTGACCATGCTTTGTGAGCTTCATAGTCCAGAGGCTTTCGCTGAGCTTTTCGATTGTTACAAGTCCTCTCTGTTCAAGCCAAAGACAGATTGCGTTTACCTTTTCAAGCGGGAGTGTATGACCATAAACACGAAGAAGTCTTTGTGCCATTTCGTTTGAGAGAGTTATATTTTTTTCGATTCCCTGCAAAATGAGAATCCGCTGATTGCCGATGAATATGTCTTTCATTTTTAGCCTCTTGGTGTGTTGTTGATAAACCAGCCTTGAATCTGTTTCAGAATATTATTCATTCCCTTCATTTCGCCCTCAATGTTTGAGAGCCTTTGTCCAAGATTAAGGTTTACATCCCGCTGCAAGTCGGAAACATTCTTTTCAAGGGCTGCAATCCGCTTTTCAAGTTTCTCGGATTTTGCGATTGAGCCTTCCCGTACTTTGTCTATTTCTGTCTGCGCGCGAGCTTCTGCTTCTTTTGTTTTTTTGTCTGCCTGTTGCTGAATGGCTTTGATTTTGTCCTCCATCTTTTTACTGTAGGCTTTCCAAATACCCATGAAGAAAGCACTCACAGAGATAAAACTTCCTACACAGCTCAGAACGAATTTTGCAATTTCCATGTTTACATTTACTCCCGTTGAATGAATGTTACCAAAATAAAAAAACGCCTGTGCTTTAACAGGCGTTAAAAGAATCGTGAAGTCAGTTCTGCAGCCGGATGGTGAAGCCAAAGCCTCCGCCAAAAATAAAGCCGACACCAAGTCCGCCGAAGGCATAAAGCCATCTTTCTTTTTTGAGCCGTGTGATTTCGGCTTCGTATTGCGTGGATCTTACCCGCCAATATTCGGCATTAGGAGCGGCAGCAAGCAAGCCTTGTTTGTAACCTTCATTAAAGGCCTCATCAATCGCCTGTTGAGCTTCCTGCTCCACAATCTGAATCAGCTCCAGAAGCTCCGAGCCTGTGTAACTCTTCGTTAAGTCTATTCCGTATTCGCTGGCGGAAGTCGGCTTTGATTCGTTCTTTTTCTGTGCGAAGCTCGTCTGCGTTGTCAGCGTCAGAAACAAGAGCGTCAGCAGGAGTGCTTTCAATTTCATCCTTCTTTTCCTCTTTTGCCTTTTGTGCTTCGTCGTTCTTTCCGGCAGCTGGCTTTCTGAAAAGAAATGCTCCTGTCAGGATTCCGAGTGCGAACAAGCCGACGACTGCAAGGACTGTTTTAAATATTTGGAGTACTTTCATCTATGCCCATCCAAGCCTTGAATTTACTATAGATTGCTTTATAACCGAAAACACTTATAGCAAAAATCGTAGCCCAATAAAACGGAGCTTGCTTCCAGATGAAAAACTCGCCGAAAGCAAGCACAGCAGACTCAAGTCCGCTCAGGATTGCCGGAATATAAATTCTGTATCCTTTGAGCTTGTCTTTTTTGTCTGCCTTCTTGATGATTTCGGTTAGAAGTACCGTGACGAAAACTGCGACGATTACCGCCGCAGGTAACAGTTTGGTTAAATCAACGCTCATTTTATTCCTCCTCGATTACTTCGCCGCTGATTTCATCGCCAGCCTTAACGCCCTCATTTTTGAGTATTGCGTTGAGCCGAGCGAGGTCGTTTGATGACAGAATGAAACATCCTGCTGACCAGGCATAGTTTGTGTCTTTGCCGAGTTTGAAGCTGTAGCGGTCGTGTACGAGCCACCGTCCGTTCTGGAAGCCGCCCGCCGTGGTCTGCATTGCGTTTCTGTCGATGGTCTGACCGTCAAGGTCTTTTGTCTTTGTGATTGCGTGGATTTCTCCGTGAAAGGCTCTTGGCTCAACAAAGCATTTGAGCGTGAATTCTCCTGCCGCTACGGTGTCGCCGTGCGGGAGATTGTCGCCCGGAGTCATGTCGCCGAAACAGTAGTTTGCAACCGTCTGAGCATGGCACTGAAAAAGGATTTCAGAACCGTCAAGAAGCACAAGTAAATCAATGTTGTTGTTCTTCCAGTTATTGTCGAAGCCGTCAGGCTTTCCGGAATCTGCCTTGAAGTCGTAGCTTTGCTGCCTACGCCATATCTGTAGTTTTAGCATTTTTCACCTCTCCACATAGCGTAACAGGGAGAGGCTTTCGGGGTGTTGTAACGGTGGTTAAAATATAATTTTCTTTGGGATACGCTACAGTTTATCTATCTTTTTTTGCAAGGAGCGTAAGAATGGCTAATGAGAATGATTCGGATGAAGGCAGGGCTGTAATGCCTGATTACAGAGGATGCGTGTTTGCGGGAAACAAGGACGGAGAAAGTTACGGCTTCTATCTTCCTGACACGGTCGTTGATGAGGCCGGAAACATCAGCCTTACAGATTATGTAGTGCTGACCGGGGATGAGCACATGGCTCTGATGGACGGACAGGGAGACGGCAAGAGGATTGTATTCCATAAGGGGGAAAAGCCGACTCTGGAGGAGCCGCTGCCGCCGACCGAGGAGGAGCTTGCGGAGCAGATACGGCGGAAGCGTGACGGCATGATTGACGAGGTGGAGTGGCGGATTCAGCGCTACCAGCAGCAGACAGCTCTGGGCATCGCCACCAACGATTCCGAAGGAGTCTATGAGGAAATCCTTGCCTATGTGCAGGAGTTGCGGGATATAACCAAACAACCGGGATTCCCGAATGAGGTCGTGTTCCCGGAGCTGGCGGTATGAGCGAGAGGCGGCTGTGAAATGCCGCCTTGTCTTTATTCTGTTGAATAGCGAATAGTTAGAATCGTATTGTTTAATGCTTGGTTTACCGTGTAGATTACATTGTTGCTGTTAGCCGACTTACCAGATTCCATATTCAGAATTTTTTGCACGAATTCAGGTATTGATTCTGCCGTGCGGTCAGGTTCAAATATTTTGACTATTGCGTATGTCGTTTTTAAGGCTTCCATCATTTTGTCAGAATCACTACTGTTTCCGACAAAAATCATAATGCCAGTAATCTTCCGCTCTGAACCTTTTTCTATAGCTATACTTATACTGCTAATATCGTTTATTTTGGCTTTTGCCACATCAGCCTTTTCGCCTGTTTCAATATTTAATACAAAACCTGCTGGAGCATCGTATAACTTAGCAGCTGGAGTATAGGTTGTTGAAAAATCTTGAAGAGTTAATTTAATGACTTCTTTTTTTGTTTCTGTTTTAGACACTGGCTTTTCGGTTTTCCATACGCACCGTGGAACTATAACGCAGACAGCACCTAATAAAAGGCATATCCAAGCAGCAATGTTTGCCTGTTTATAATTCGGGTTATCTTTTGCCTTGTTGATTTTGAAAATTGCAACGAAAGACAAAATCACCAACAAAATACCAAGTATAAAAATCAAATACAACATATCTTTGCTCCTAGTACGGATTTCTATGAAGCCAACTGATTACCTTGCCGTGAATGCGTAGCAGGTTCTCTGCCTGTTCATAACTGATTATTTCGGGATTCGGGTAGCGTTTGGCGTTCTCCGAGCTGATGACGATTTTTCGCTCTATTGGTCTGTATTCCAAATGCTTGACTCGGACATCGCTTCCAATGCTGATTACATAAACGCCGTCGCCCTCAATTTGGGTTCTGTCAAAGATAACGAAGTCACCGTTAAACAGATTCATGTCGGTCATGCTGTCGCCAACGACACGCACAATTCCGCAGTTTGCAGGATTAGCACCGCCAAGCATTTCCAAAACAATAGGAATGTATTTGTCGATTTCCCTCAGCTGAGTTTCTGGCTGACCGCGACCTGCCGCAGCAGTCTGCGTAAAAACTGGAAGCAAAACGAGAGCGTCTAAATCAGTCTCTTTTGCCGCAAGTGTCACTCCAGTTCCATGTCTCAATCGGAAAATGTCAAAAGTTTTAGTTGGAATGAGTTCTTTTTCTTGTTTTTTCAATTCTTGCAAGGCTTCACTTGCTGCACCAGCTGTTCTTTCTGAGCCTTGATAAGAGCCTGTTGTTAAATCAGGAATTTCATATCCCATGCTCGACAATGCAAGCATAGTTGCCATTTTAGGGCGGGTTTCGCCCATTTCATAAGCTGACCAAGTCCTTTGTGATACACCTATTTTTTTAGCGAATTCTGCTTGTGAAACGCCAGATTCTAGCCGAATTTGCTTCAAAATTTCTGCTAAATTTTCCAAAAAAACCTCTATTCTAGCAGTTTCTTCTTGACTATTTAGAAGTTTCTGCTATACTTTAATTATCGGCAATAAACAACAGTTTATTAGCCAGCTACAAAAAAACCGAAAGAAAAAGCGTTTCAATTCAATTCTTTCGGTTCAAAAACTAAGCCGCATGGAAAAATCCATGCAAGGAAGGTTTTATGTATTATAACACCAAAAGCCCAAGTCTGCAAAGACTTAGCTCCGAACAGGGCAAATGGGTAACTTATCAGCTGAGGCTGAAAAATCTGACCCATACAGAAATCGCCCTTCGTGCTGGCTGCTCCCGTCCTACCGTTTCAAATGTCTTGGCGGGTCGCACATCTTCTTCGAAAGTCTATATCGTTCTCTGTGACATTTTAGGCTACTCAACGCTTTCTGACTTGCTGGCAACTCCCAGAAGGAGAGCCGCATGAAATGGGTAATCGGAATTTTAGACCGTGACACAGCAAACAAGATTGTCTATGTCACTTCGGTGGACTTCACAAATAAAACTTACGAAGTCGAGGCAGGAAAAGATGCAGTTGTCTTTGAGGTCAAGGCATCTGTCACAGGAATCGTTGAGGGAATCATATCACGCGGTAGAAGAGCCGTTCTGATTGATGCCCGCTATTTTTTTGACCAGCTCAAAAATGAAAGTGGTCTCAAAATTGAATTTTAAACTAAAAGGAGTTTTATATGGCAAGAAAAACAATCAGTGGAATCGAATATTTGGAAGACAGCAAGGGCGGCCTTGTTCCTGTCTCTGCAATCAAACCTATCGACCTCAAAAGAGAGGATGTTGTCACATCAATCATTGCGGACACTCTCAAAGAGCGTGACCGGCTCATTGAGTTCAAGCGTGAAGTTTGGGTTCGTGTACAGGAATTCCTGTCAGAATCGGCAAAGGACAGCGGAGCAAGAAAGTTCGGTGGAGCTAAGGGTAATGTAACGCTTACGAGCTTTGACGGCAAATACAAGGTTGTTATTGCCGTAAACGATACAATCCGCTTCAACGAAAAATTGCAGATTGCAAAACAGCTTATCGACAAGTGCATCTCAAACTGGAGTGAAGGTGCTAACGAAAATCTCCGTGTCATCGTTTCGGACGCTTTCAATGTCGGAAAGAGCGGACTTGTAAGCACAAGCCGTGTCCTTGGACTTCGCCGCCTTAAAATCCAAGACCCTTCTTGGAAAAAGGCGATGGATGCTATCACTGAGAGCTTGCAGGTCGAATGCTCAAAGACCTACATGAGATTTTACGAGCGTCAGGCAGACAACACGACATACAAGCAGATCCCGCTTGATGTTGCGAATCTGTAAAAGGGGGAATGCGTATGATGGGCTTTGTGTACAGGTGGGGACTAAGAATCAAAGACTTCGGCGAGCGCATTCGAAGCGGCAGAATCCAGCGTTTGGGGATAGCGATTAGGGAAGCCGCACTCAGAATGAAAGTGAGGTAAAGCGTATGGAAAAACTTTCAAGCCAGGAGCGAATCTTGGCGGAAGCAAAGATTCTGAGCGAAAACCATCAAGACGGCATGAGCAACAAAGAGCTTGCATCCTTACTTGGTACATCAGAATCGAATGTTTGCAGGGACATGGCAATCTTTGAAAAGTTTGGTTTTGTTTCCCGCAACAGTAAAGGACGGTGGCGACTTTCTGAAAAGTTCGGCGGAATTGCCGGGCAGATAATGAAAAGCTATCAGAAAGCCCGCTTGTCTTTGAGTGAAGACGAAGCAAGATATGCTTCTGAAATGCAGTAAAAAAAGCAAATTCGCCAACGGTGGCGAATTTGAAGACTGAGGAAAAATTATGGGAAGAAGAAAACTTGAAGATACAGACGAAACAACACAGGTTCTTGATGCAATGTCACAACAGGCAGAAAGCCGGGAACTTGCAGTGCAGAATGATGATGAGCGGTTCTTAGAAAAAGACGAAACCTACAATCTCCATATCTGCATGGAAAAGGCTCGCATGTATCAGGAGCAGATGGCTAATGGTCTGCTTGGTCTTGGTGCACAGCTGATTCTGATAAAAAATCACGAAGAGCACGGCAACTTTATGGCTGCTGTTGATGAGCTTGGGCTTGCGTCAAGAAGTGCTAACTATGCAATGGCGGCGGCTCGTAAGTTCGGAAATTCGCCAACGGTGGCGAATTTAGGCAACTCAAAACTCAAAGCTCTGACGGTTCTTGATGATGAGGATGTTGAAAAACTTGCTGAAGGAGAAGAAGTTGACGGACTTGGAACGGCTGACGATATAGCCAAAATGTCAATCCGAGAACTTCGTGCAGCACTCCGCAAAGAAAAACAGGAACGCCGGGACGAGAGAGCTTCTCTTGAAGGTGTAATCGCTGAAAAGAACCGCAAGGCAAATGAGCTTGAATCACAGCTCCGCTATCAGCAGCCACCAACAAAAGAAGAACTTGCAAAAGTCAGACTTGACGAAATGAGAAAGCTTCTTGTTGGCTCGCTCTCTGTTGCTAAAGACAACTTGCAGAGTGCCGTGAATCTTGTTGCTAACGCACAGGAAATAGAGGGTGTTACGGTTGACCAGCTGGATGGGTGGATTCAAGAAGCTGAGTGGGTGACATCCCTTCTTTCTGACACCTTCCATCAGCTTGAGGAAGACATGGAAAATATCCGCCCTGCAAAACAGGAGGACTGACCGTGTACGAGGATTTTGTTCTGCAGATGAAATCGGCACAGACGGCAAAAGAGCGAAGCGCAATTATTGCCGAAATGTGCAGACTGTTCGGCTTCGGCAAAGACAGTGCATACCGTGTTCTGAAAGAAGGCGGTTGGGAAAGCAACCGAAAGAAACGGAGCGACAAAGGAACTTCTAGCATCAGCGAAAAGGACTTGAGTACGCTTGCAGCACTCTTGCAGAACTCTGTCCGCAAAAACGGAAAGAAAACAATGAGCATAGAAAACGCTAGGAGCGTAATGCTTATGAACGGATTTGACATTCCAATTTCAACAAGGCAGCTGAGCGGGCTTCTTAAAGATAGGACGCTTGCGACTGAGGTTACATCAAAGCCAAGCCCTCATCAGCGAATGAGAAGTGAATATCCTAATCAGATTCATTTTGCCGACCCTTCGGTTGCGTTGATGTACTTCGCACCGAACGGAAAGCAGAAGTTTCTGCGTGATGATGAGGTCTACAAGAACAAGCCGTTCTTGGAAGGCAAGGAAAACTTGAAGTGCTGGCGGTATGTTTTGACCGACCACTACTCAGGCACAATCTGTGTCCGCTACTATGCGGCAGCTGGTGAAAACTCGGCGAACATGTACGACTTTCTGTTGTATGCGTGGGGAAAGAAAAAAGACCCACTCTACAACTTCCACGGTTTGCCGGAGCTTCTGATTTGGGACTGTGGCTCTGCCAATGTTTCAAAGCCTGTAACGAATGCTCTCAAAGCCCTTCGGGTGGAAACAAAACCACACCTTCCGGGAAACCCAAGAGCAAAAGGACAGGTAGAAAAAGCAAATGACATCGTTGAACGACAGTTTGAAAGTCTTCTCCACTTGGAGACCGTCAACTCAATGGAAGAGCTGAACGATGCAGCTGAAAGATGGTGTGCGGCATTCAACGCAAACACTCTTGAACACCGTGACACAAGAATCATGCGGGCAGGTCGCAAGGTCGGAAGCCGCACGATGATTTGGAACTGGATTCAGCAAGACCAGTTGCGGGAGCTGCCGGACGAGGAAGTCTGCCGACAGATTTTCACGACTGGAGTGCAGGTTCGGACGGTGGGCGGAGACCTTGCTATCAGCTTCGTACATCCTAAGAACAAACAGGCAACACGCTACAGCCTTTCAGCCCTGCCTGACATCATGGTGGGAATGACGGTGAATGTTCAGCCGATTTTGGTGAGCGATGAGGCACTTGCACTCGTAAGCTATCAGGACAGCACTGGCGAGGTTGTGAGCTTTGAGGTGAAGCCGATTGAGTATGACAGAGTTGGCTTTGATATTGCAGCTCCTGTGTTCGGCAAAGAATACAAGAGCCCGCCTGACACTCTCGTTGAGAAGAACACGAAAGAGCTTGCGGCTCTGGCCTTGGGTGGCGAGAAATCTGATGTTCCGTTTGCAAAGGTTACGGACGGACAGGGATTCAAAACCCACAGCCTTATCCGCACGGAAGCGAATCCGTTCTTCAAGACACAGACAGGAAAGCAGGTTGAGGTTGCCGCTGGAACTGTTGAGGTTCACGACATCCTTATCACTCCTGTTGAGATGGCGAAGCGGTTCAAGGCAAGGGCGGGATTCATTCCCGATGGTTTCATTGCGGGCTTGAAAAAAGAATTCCCGGACGGAGTTCCTGCACAGCTCGTTGATGATTTGGTTAGAGAATACACGGACGGCTCAGAAAGTACCGTCAAGCTGGCATAAAGCCACAAGGAGAAAAATATGTTGACGATGAAAGCGTATGTAAAGTTCGGACTTAAACAAGATCCATTCAGCGGAGATGTCACAAAAGCAGATGATGTCTTTCTTACAGATGAAACCCGCTTTATTGCAGAGTTTCTTTACACAACGGCAAAGGTCGGCGGAATGGTCGCCCTGCTTGGTGAGAGCGGAAGCGGAAAGACAACAATCCGCCGTTACGCTATGGACAGAATTCAGAGCGAAGGGCAGAAAATCAAAATCATCGCACCACGCTCAATCGACAAAGGCAAGCTCACGACCAGTGCGATTTGTGACGCAATCATACAAGACTGCTCGGCTGAGAGACCGAGAAGAACGCTCGAAGCAAAATCAAGACAGGTTGAAAAAATCCTCGTCAATTCAAGCCGTGCCGGATATAACCATGTGCTGATGATTGAGGAGGCTCACGATTTGAGCATCCCGACTTTGAAATATCTCAAACGCTTCTGGGAGCTTGAGGACGGTTTCAAGAAGCTGCTCGCAATCGTACTTATCGGTCAGGTGGAGATGAAAGCAAAACTGGACGAATCACAGAACTGGGAAGCCCGCGAGGTTATCCGCAGAATTGAGATTCTTGAGCTTCACCCGCTCGGAACCGGAGAAGAGATTGCGGACTACCTCGACATCAAGTTCAAGCGGCTCGGAAAAGAGCGGGCAAAAATCATCACGGACGAAGGGTGCGAGGCACTTGCCGAAAAGCTCCGCAAGGCGACAAGGCGGAATGTGGTCTACAGCGTGGCTTACCCGCTCCTTATAAACAACTGGGTACGCCGTGCCATGAACCAGGCGGCGGAGCTTGGGGCTGAGGCGGTCGATGCCGATGTGGTCAACTCGCTTTAGGGGGCTTGGAATGAGTGCGGAAGAATTCTTTGCGACCGTGAAGAAGATGCGGTTCGCGCAGATGCGTTATTTCAAGACGAAGGATAAGACGGATTTGGCGGCAAGCAAGAGCCTTGAAAAACAGGTTGACAATATGCTTGTCGAATGGCAGCAGAAAAGGTTTCTGAAAAACCTTAACGCCAACTGACTATGGGAGATATGGCAATGGGTGGGAAAAGAATTTCAATCGTGATTTCGGACGAGCAGTTTTCTGCTTTGGAGAAAATGGCTGAGGAACAGGGTCTTAGGGCAACGGCTTTCGCCAAGAGCGAGCTTGTGAAAATGGTTCTTGCAAATGGAGCGGCTGACGGCGACAGAAAAAAGATTCTGCTTGATGTCACGAATTACCGCGAGCTTTCGGATTACATGGAGTGTAAAAAGTTCGGGAGCATCGGAAGTTTCGCTACTTTTGCGATGGAACAGTACATGACAAAATACCCCGCAAAAGCGAAGAAAAAGGAAGAGTTGGAAAATTAGCCGACCTTGCCCCTGTTGTCGCTAGGGCTGTACAGCCTAAGCCGATACAGGGGCAGAAAATCAGCTCGCTAGGAGTGAAAAAATGGGAAAAAACGACAGGTCAAAAATCATTCAGCTGATACACATAGCAAAGGCACAAATCGGGCTTACTGATGAGGACTACCGGGCGGTTCTTGAAAGCACGGCGAAGAAAACAAGCTGCTCCGACATGACCGTCTTTGAGCTGAACGGGGTTCTTAAAGCCATGAAAAAGCTCGGCTTCAAGGTCAAGAAAATGGAGACCAGAGAAGAGGAAATCGGGTGGGATGCGAGCAAAGAGCAGATGGACTACATCAAGGGAATGTGGGAGTGTGTCGCCCGCGATAAGTCGGACAGGGCTTTGTACAAGTTCATCAAGAGAATCACCGGTGCAGACCATCCGCGCTTCATGCGCTCCGTCGATTCGCAGAAAGTGATTCTGGCGTTGCGGAAGATGATGGCGGACGCAGGGCTGAACCCTGACCGCAAGGAGGGCTGATGCAGGAACTGAATCTTGTTGCCGAAATGGTAGCTTCCTGTTCAGCGAGGCTCGGCAAGGGCGAGCATGAGACGGCGGTCAAGGGAATCCGTGCAATCTGCCAGTATTACGGCGGGCAGATGATTTTCCTTCCGAAGTTCAAGCGCGACAACTCCAAGACGGCGGAGCAGGTTTTCGGAATTCTTGCCGATGCGGTGGGCGACGGTACGGCTGAGACAATGCTTGAGGTTTTGATGTCGCAGTTCGGCGGGGTACAGCTTTACATTCCGCAGGAAGTGAGGGCTTTCCGTGACGAGGTGGCTATGGAAATCTACGAGAAATATAACGGCACGGACGAATCACGAGGCGAGATTTGCCGTGAGTACAAGATAGCTTTCACGCAGATTTACAGGCTTCGGGAGCGGGCTTTGCAGCTTAAGAGGGAGAAGGAGCAGCCGAGCCTGTTCGATTAGTTTTAACGGCGGTTACAGCAAATGCGGAAAGAAAAAGAGTTAGGCTTTCAGTATGAAAACTACTGAAAGCCTTTTTTTATGCCTCAACGCAGCTGACGGCGTTCCCGCAAGAATTCAGATTCTTCCGGCGGGAAAAGAGATTGTCGGCGTTGACGGTCGAAGATGGAAGAACGGTGACCCTGCCGCGCTCTGTGCGAAGATGAATGCGAGCAGCCGTGTCACCGTAAAAAACGGCTGTGTCATTGACGAAAACCACTCCACAGACCTTGCAGCACCAAACGGCGGAACTTCGCCCGCTTTCGGCTGGTTCAGGAATTTCACGGTAGAGGCTGACGGCTCAATCTGGGCTGATGTCGAGTGGAACTCACGGGGGCAGAAAGCCGTGTCAGAAAAAGAATACAAATACATCAGCCCTGTTTTCACTCGCGACAAGGATGGCAATATCACCGAGATTCTGAGAGCCGCCCTGACCAACAATCCGAACCTTGACAACCCGGCATTAAATTCATCTCAGGAAACTGAGGAGGAGAAAAATATGGAAAAAGAACTTTGCGCGGCTTTGGGCTTGCCTGAAAACGCGACAATGGCAGACGGTCTTGAGGCAATCAGCAAGCTCAAGACCGAACTGAACGGAGCTAAAGGCAAAGGCGTTGACCTTGCAGCTTACGCTCCGAGGGCAGACCTTATCGCAGCACAGCAGCGCGCGGAAAAGGCAGAGAAGGAACTTGCGGAATTGAACGCAGCTTCACTCAAGGCAAAGGCAACCGCCGCAGTCGAACAGGCTGTGAAGGACGGAAAAATCGCTCCTGCAAGCAAGGCTGAATACCTTGAGCTTTGTGCGAGCGAGGACGGCTTTGCCAAGTTCGAGAAGATTATGGCAGTAACGCCATCAATCACAGGCGGCACTCAGGTGTCTGACAAAGCTCCTGACAACAAGGAATCTGTCGAGCTGAACGCTGCCGAAAAGGAATGGGCTTCTTCTATGGGATATACGGAGGAGCATTGGAAAGAAATCAAGGAGGCAGGTAAATAAATGGCAATCCTCAACACCACAACCCTTAACAATCTCCGCACAACAATCCGCGGGGAATTCAATGTCGCATTCAAGAATGCGAACGCTGAATCAATGTACAAACGCCTTGCGACAACCATTCAGTCCGCAAGCAAGACAAACACTTACGACTGGCTCGGAAAGTTTCCGCAGATGCGTGAGTGGGTCGGAAGCCGTGTCCTCAAAGACATGAGCGAGGCAAGCTACCAGATTGCGAACAAGAAGTACGAGGCAACTCTTGGAGTTGACCGTGCCGACATCGAAGACGACAATCTTGGACTTTATGCCACAATCGCACGGAGCATGGGACAGGAAGCAAACGACTTCCTTGACCGCAAGGTCGCAGAGCTGTTGAAGACAGGTTTCTCTTCTCTCTGCTACGACGGACAGAACTTCTTTGACGAGGAACACCCTGTCTATCCGAACGCAGACGGAACTGGAGCTGCAACTGCCGTTTCAAACATCTACAAAAAGACAAATGCCGACGCTGGCACTCCGTGGTACTTGCTTTCTTTGAACCGCCCGCTCAAGCCGCTCATCCATCAGCAGCGCACAGGCATGGAGCTTGAATCTTTGACCGACACAAAAGACGAAACAGTCTTCATGGAGGACAAGGTACGCTTCGGAATCCGCTATCGCGGAAACTTCGGTTATGGTCTCTGGCAGCAGGCTGTGGCTTCTAAGGCAGACTTGGACGCTGACAACTTTGAAAAGGCTTATAAGCTCATGCAGGGATTCAAGCGCGACGGTGGCGACCCTATGGGAATCATGCCGACAGCACTCGTTGTTCCGCCTGAGCTTCAGAGCGATGCGGAAAAGATTTTGAAACGTACAGTTCTCGACAATGGAGCTGGCAACATCAACTACAACAAGGTTGAGCTTATCGTGAACCCTTGGCTCGCATAGGAGATTGATATGGGAAACAGCAACAAGAAACAGAATCAGGCAACTGACGAAAAGAAAGACGAAACTCAGGTTCAGCCCGGCGAAAATCCGCAGACTGAAAATCCGGCACAGGCAGACAGCGGCGACACTCAGCCGCCTGTTACTCCGCCCGCTGGCAAAAAAGACGGCTCGGAAGAACAGCCGGAAGGTGGCAGCTCTCAGCCTGTAGATGAAAGTGCAGACGGCGGCAAGACCAAAGATAAAAAGGTCAGGCTGACTTTGCGGCACAAAAGCCACACCCAGCATTATTACCGTTGCGGGCTTATGCTCACAAAGGTTTTTGCTGAATATGAGGTTTCAGAAGAAGCCGTGGCTAAAATCAAAGCTGATAAGTGGATTGAAATCAAGGGCAGCAAATGAGAACTCTCCTTACGGTAGAGGAGCTTGAGGAGCGTCTTCCAGCGGGGACGCTCCCCCTTGCACCTGACAGCGACGAAATTGACAGCCACCGCGTTGAAATTGCCCTGCACGATGCGACCGGAATAATCGTGTCGCAGTTGCCGTGGCTCTTGGACAAAGAAAGCGGCGACATTGCAAATCCTATTCCGCCACAGTTTGAAAACGCAATCCGTTCTTTCTGTTCGGACATCGCAAGACACAAACTGACTGACACGGTAACGAGCAGCGAGGATGAGCGGGAATGGTTCAAGATGACGATGCAGCTGATAGACAAAATAGACAAGGAATACAAGGGCGGACTTTCCGGGCCTGGGGAACAGGAAAGTTTTGTCGTTGAGGCTGACGAATCGCAGGGAATACCCGAAACAAGGTATTTCAAAAAAGGAAGGCTTTTCTAGTGGCTGATGCGGTTGTAACGATACAGGATGATGAGCTGAAAGCGTTATGCTCTCGGCTCAACAAAATGGCATTGAAGCCAGCGGAGCGAAAAGCCCTGCTTGCTTCAATCGGAGAAGAAATCATAACGCAGACGAAAGACAGGTTTGCGGAAAAGAAAACGCCCGACGGTGATGATTGGGCGGATATTGCAGAATCAACAAAAAATTACTATCAGAAAAAATTTGGCTCAAAGAATCCGGGAAACGGAATCTTGTGGCGACAAGGAAACCTTATGGATTCTCTGACACAAGAAGCGGGTTCGTGGAGCGTGGTAGTCGGAGCGACAAAGGTCTATGCCGCAGTTCATCAGTACGGCTGGAAAGAAAAGAACATCACCGCCCGACCGTATCTTGGACTTAGTGCGGAAAACAAAGTTGAAATAATCGAAATCATAAACGCATTTTTGGAAAGGCGGTCAGCATGAGCAGATACACATACCTAGACATAAGGAACGAAGCAGTCCGCATAATAAAAGCGGCGTTCCAAGAACAGAAAATCAGAATTACGATAGATGCACACGCAGGGCGATTTACAGAAGCGGAAATAAGACGGCTGGCGACAAAAGCTCCTGCAATTCTTACTTCGCTTATGAAAATAAAAGACGGCGAAGGAACAGACAACTCCGATGTTCATTTTATAAGTTGGCTTCTGGTTCGGGCTGACAACAAGGATAAAATCTACGATTCGGGTCTGAAATTCATTTCACTTTTAATCCCTGTTATAAGAAGCATACCCAACGAATCAGAATATAATGCAACTGATGTAACGGACATCGAAGCAGAAAATCTTTATACAGGAACGCTCGATAACATCAATATTTCGATGTGGGCGGTTTCTTGGACTTGGAAAGGAAGGGCGACGCAGCTTCCAGAAGGAAACATCGCCCTTGATGATGAACTTGAAATGTTTAGAGGTGCGGACGGTACTCTTGATGTAGAGGAACGGGCGGTCGGCTCAACAGCAGATATGGAGGTATAAATGGCAATTGCATTTACCGAAATTCCTGAAGCCCTGCTCGTGCCGGGTCAGTATCAGGAAATCGACAATTCGCTTGCGGGAACTGTAAGCGATGTAAAACGCGCTCTTATGGTCGGCACTATGTCGGCATCGGGAACAGCAACAGCCGGAAAAGCTGTGCAGGTTCGGAACGCTGACAAGGCAAAAATCCTTTTCGGAAACGGAAGCCCCGCAGCAATCATGGCAGCAGAATTTTTGAAGCACAACACAACCGAAGAGTTGTGGGTGCTCCCTATTGCCGAGCCGGATGCAGGAACAAAGTGGAATCGCTCTTTTGTGATTTCTGCTTCAAATGCTGCCGCTGGCAATGTGGCAATCACAATCAACGGCAAAGAAGTTAAAGCAGCTGTTGCAGCTGGAGCATTGGCAAGCGATGTTGCGTCCGCTATCACAGCGGCAATCAACGGAACAGAAAACAGTCCTGTTGAAGCTGAGGTTGTCACAGACTCAGAAAATAATACCGTTTCGGTAAAACTTTCTTCTGTCGTAAAAGGTGTTACAGGAAACTACAACACAATCGCAATTACAGCGAATGCAAGCGGGGTTTCAATCAATGCTCAGAATGCAGTTCCTGGCACTCTCTCACCAGAAATTGAAGATTCACTCGTGGCTCTTGGCTCAGCCCGCTATCACTACATCACAAGTGAATTTGCAGATCCGGCGAATATCAAGGCAATGGCAGATGAACTGAACGACAGATACACAGCCCTTCGTCAGATTGACGGTCGCTGTTTCATCGCTCTTTCGGGCGAGCTTGGTGATGCCTCAACAGCCAACACAATGCTTTATTCGGCTCAGACAATCAACTGTCCGCATATTGCCCTTGTTCCTCGTGGGGTATCTGTTCAGCATCCTTGCGTATGGGCTGCAGCTTGGTGTGCGAAGCTCTCTCGTCGGCTTGCTGATGACCCTGCAGCAAATACTACTGACATTGAAATCAGCGACTTGATTGCTGAGGAATTGGACGACAGACAGGCTTTGCTTGAAAACGGAATCTGTACTTACAGGATCGACACTTCGGGAAACCTGCTCATTGAAAGAGCTGTCACAAGCTACACTGAAAATTCAGATGGTGCTCGTGACACAAGCTATCTTGATATTCAGGTTGTGGAAACCGTTTCTGCAATCCGCACTTATATCAATCAGCTTGCGAGAAAACGCTTCAAGACTTGGAAGCTCGCTCGCACAGAAGAAAACTTCGGTGCTGGCTCAAAAGTTATGACTCCGGGTGTTTGGAGAAGTTTCCTTGCGGAAGTCTATCAGTCGCACTTCATTCAGGAAGTACAGTGGTGTCAGGACTTTGACTCATACAAGGATTCTATCATTGTTGAAGTCAAAGCAGGTTCAAAGACAAGACTTGAATACCGCCACAGACCTATCCTTATCGGTCAGTTCTATGTCGGTGCAGGCTTGAATCAGTTTCAGTAATAGGAGCTAAAAATGGCAGGATTAAGCAAGGTTATTCGGGTAGTTTCGGCAAATTTCGGCGAGCTGCCTATCAAAGCGGACGGCGGAACTTTTAAGCCGTCAGGACATAAAAGAGAGACACAGGACGGTGAACAGGCAGAAAACACAGGCTTCGTTGAAACACCAACCCATGCGGAACTCAAGCTGAAGCTCAACGCTTCTGTTGACCCTCAGACATACGACACGGCAGCAGATACGCTCACAATCTTCACAGCTGACAAACATCAGCACATGATGCCTCAGGCTTGGACTGTTGATATGGGTGAGCTTGGCAAGGGCGAGTTTGATATTGAATATCACTCGGCAAAAAGTCAGAAGCTGGCGTAAGGAGCTGTTATGGAAACTGTATTTGAATACACGCTCAAAACCCCTGTTTCTGTTGGCGAGCGTACCGTAACGGAGTTGAAATTTCATCGCCCGAAGGTGCGTGACTTTCTCCGCACGGACGGACACACAATCGATACTGTTGGTGCAGACCAGGCGTTATGCTCTGCACTTTCGGGAGAACCTGAGATTATCATTCAGGAGATTGATGTGGATGACTGGGCTGTTATTCGGAACGAACTCAGCCGGATTTGGTATCAGTTCTTCGGCGTAAAGCCTAAGAAAAAAGCTGATAAGGCTTCAGACCCAAACTCGGAAGCGGAAGCGGGAAAAACAGCAAAGAAAGATTCCTAACTTTTCAAGAGGTTCAAGACATCGTGGCTGACATGGTGGTGAACCTCTTGGCAGTTCTTCCCGGAATGAGCTATGAGTCAGTCATGGGTTTTACTTGGGATGAACTTAATTTTTGGCACAAAAAAACAGAACGACTGAGAGGACATAAATGAACGAGATTAAAGCGGGCGTACTGCTCTCTCTGAAAGACAAGTTCTCTCAGGGAATAAAATCTGCTGGCTCTGGTGTAGAGGCGTTTGCCTCCAGAGCCGCTTCCGCCATTCAAGGCGTAGACAAAGCCTTTTCAGGGCTTGGCACGGCGATGGGAGCAATCGGAGTTTCGCTTTCCGTTGGTGCTGCCACAAAAGAAATAATCGAATTAGACAATAGACTTACTCGAATCGGGCTTACGGCTGACGCTTCAGCTGAACAGGTTGCTTCCCTCAAACAGAAAGTGTTTGAAGCGGCCAGCGATTCAAGCATCAAAATAGACACAACAAGCATTAACGACGCTCTCGATGTCGTAATGACAAAAACAGGCGACCTCAAATACGCCGAAGATAACATCAGAAATATCGCCATAGCAATTCAGGCAACGGGAGAACAGGGAGCCTCAATCGGTTCTGTTTTCGCTGAGTTTCAGAAGTTCGGATATTCAGCCGAGCAGATAACACAGCTTATGGACGATATGGTCAAACAGGGGGACCAGGGAGCTTTCACTTTCGGTGAATTCGCAAAAGCGGGTTCTGCCGTAATTTCAGCTTACTCACCAATCGGCACTGCTCCAGAAGACATCAAGAAAGCAAATGCTGCAATGCAGATTATTATGAAAGGCACGAAGAGTGCCGAAATCGCCGTTACAGCCCTCGGCTCAGCTATGTCAGAATTAAGTAGTCCTGACAAGCAGCAAAAACTTATGGCTATTGGTGTTCGTGTCCGTGATGAGTCAGGAAAGTTCCGGGACTTTAACGACATCATGGCTGACTTGCTCAAGGTTTCTGAAAAGGTTGGAAACACCGACTTTTTGGGAAACATTTTCGGTCAGACATCAATGCAAGCAATCAGGGCTTACAGCAACTTCTACGAGGATATGTACCCGAAGTTGATGGACTTGGGCGACACGACTGGTGCGATGGAAAACAAGTCAGCAACTATGGCGAATACACTTGCCGCAAACTTGCAGCAAGTTCAGACGGCATTCGTTCGGTTTGCAGATGCAAAGCTCACAGAACCATTTGAAAAGCTCACCAACTTACTGAACAAACTTGCGGAAGATCCCGAAGCGTTCAACCGTATTTTTACAGGAATAGCGGTCGGAATCGGCTCAATAGCCGCCGTTAAAGGACTTTCAAGCGTTATCAATATCGTCTCAAGCATCGCAAGCCTTAAAAAAGGCGGCGGAAACATAAACATCGGCTCGAACCTCGGCGGGGCTGGAATGCCTGTCTATGTTACGAACTGGGGCGGAAAAGCGGGGGCTTCTCCGTTTCCAAGCTCAGGAGCAGCCGGAAAACAACAGCCACTCGGAAGAACGCCGACAGGTCAGGCTGCAAGAAAAAGACATAAAGCCGAAAAAACGCTTACAGGAAAAAGAACAGAAAAAAAACATTCAATTGACAAAAGTCCGGCCAGACAAGCAACGGGGAAAAAAAAGATAGTCGGCAAAACGCCGACAGAACAGAAAGCGGAAAGAAAACAGCCACTCAGCAAAACGCCGACAGGTCAGAAAGCTGGAACACCACTCAACGCGGGGGCACAAGGAAACTCTTTCCAGAAAATGGGGGGTGCTGCGAACCAAGCAGTCAAAGGGCTTTCTGGAAAACAAGTTGCGGCTGGCGGAGCAGCTGCGGGAATCGGAACTGCTCTTGTCGCTATTCCGAGTGCGGTTAATGAAGTTGCGGAAATCAATGCGGACGCAACTCTGACCAAAAAAGAAAAGTCCACAAAGAAAGGCGGAGCTATCGGTGATGCGGCTGGAACTGTAATCGGAGCAACGGCGGGCGGTGCTGCAGGAGTTGCGGCGGGTGCAGCCGTTGGTGCGGCTGTCGGCTCTGTCATTCCTGTTTTGGGAACTGCCGTTGGTGCACTCGTTGGAGCGGGAATCGGAGCTTTGGGCGGATGGCTTGGCGGCAAGGCAGGTCGGGCAATCGGCGAAGGAATAGGAAGTGCGGTCGCAGGAGATGATGAAGAACATCTTTCGGAAACTTTGGAGACGAAGCTTCCGAAAACACCTTTAGTGGCAGACCTTCAGAAATCGGGCTATTCGGATGAAGATATAAAAAATATCTTGGCAAATTATGAAAACTCAGGAAGTGAAGAAGAGTTTATTGTCAAATCTTTAGAAACTAAACAGCAGCTTATTCAAATGACTTCCATGCCGACAACTATTCCAGCAAAGGAACTTCCACCCGAAATCACAAACAATTATATGACTGGAGAACCAAAGTGGCAGGGAATAAATATGAATGCGGAGCTTTCAGGTGCTGCGGATGTGAACCTTCATCTTACTCTTGATGACAAACGCACAATGCTTTCCGCTGAAACTTCTCGGAATACGGCTAGAAATATCCGCGTAAATACTGGCTCTGCTGTTGAAGCAAGGAATATGTTATGAGTACATCAAAGGCAGCAATCAGCTTTGACCCCTCATTGCCGAGAACATACAGCGATTCTTGGCGTGAGGCTTACGGTCAGGGCACAGACACACCACGGCTTTCCTCGTATCAAGCACCAGACGGCAAGCCCGTTGTTTTCGCCTATGATTCAATCGGGATTGCTGGCGGGCAGAATGTCGATAACGTGGAATATCCCCATGGTTACTGGAGCAATACCCGGCTCGGCGAAAAAACGCACACGCTCCGCGTAAAAGGACACTTCATCGGCGAGAGCTACATAGCGGAGAGGACAAAACTTGCCGCAGCCCTGCAAGTCCCCACGGATGACGACACGCCCGGTTCCCTTGACCTCCCGCTCTGGGGACGGTTCAAGGTTGTCGTCGTGGACTGGGATATAGCCGAAGAGAAGAATAAAACAGGCAAGTCCGACATTTCTCTCGAATTGAAGAGAGCGGGATATTCTGACACTAGGCGCTTTGATGATGCCTCGAAGAACCTTGCCTCCGCGAATGTTGACGGGGCGGTCGGAAAGCTGAAATCTGCCTCAGTGTCAGCGTTTGCAACAGCCGTAGAGAAATCAAAGGATGTGAACACGCTCGCGCAAGGTTTCGGCAAAATCTCAAAGAAACTTGCGTCTGTCGTTGGCAGGGTACAGGGTGCTGTAAGAGTGATGAACGGCATGGTGAACAAGATAAACGGCATCACAAACCTCATCGCCCAGGCTGTCCTGGCTCCGCGCACGCTCGCACAGGCGTTCGTTTCTGCGGCCTTCGGAATCGTGGCGGGGGTTATGGAAATAAAAAACGCATTTTCTGAAACTGCCTCATACTTCATGGGCGACGATGATGATGAGACTGCGGAGTTTTCAAGTTCGACCGTAAGCGTGACAGGTTCAGCGGGGAACGGAACAAACTCGACAGGAAGCGGATCGAGCTCTGTTTCGGGCAGCTCCGTCACAAGCTCGAACAGCCCTGCGACATCAAGCACGCTCACGCCCGCTCAGCAGGAGACCGTCATGCAGGAGCTTATCTCCCGCAACGAAAAAAATGTCCTTATGAATTTTCTTTCTGCGGCTACCTACACGATGGACGAAGAGAAAATTACAGAGCAACAATACAACACGGTCGCGGCAATGGAGAACCTGTACAAGACTGTGGCGTTCGGTGTGTGTGCCCAGCTGCTCACAAGAATGGATTCAGACAAAGAGACCTACGAGAGCCAGACCGGGCTCTGGAATCTGCTGGCGAAACTGGAGGAATCAATCGACAAGGAAGATTCCGCCGTTTTTGCCGCCGTGGAGGAATGCCGCATCGCATGTGCTGAAATGCTTCTGTCATTCAGCTACGATTCAGAGCTTAAACGCACTATACGGAGGGAAATGCCTCTGCTTGACCTTGCGATGTATCTTGGCTGCGAGCCGGACAGAATCCGAAGCCTGAATGCGGTGCAAGATTCGTTCCTGATTAATGGAGATGTGATTTATGTCTGAGGTTGCAGTCGCAGTCTGGAGCTCAAAAGAAAAAAAGTATGTGAATGTCTCATGGAAAAGAGTGATGGTAAGGAAGTCGCTTGACGAAATCTGCCATTATGCCGAGGTCGAGATTCCCGAATCGGAGCGAAGCCTATTCCATAAGCACGGCATCATACAAGTCCGCTATCTCAGCCAGTACATCACGGAAGGACGCGGCGAATATAACGGAAAGTATGGCTATCACCCTGTCACGACGGTGTACATTGACGATGTTGACGAAGAAACCGAAAAATCCTCGCACGGAATCATCGTGTCCGGCAGAAGCAAGGCACGGGACATCATAGACAGCAAGTGGAGCGGCACGATACTGGGACAGCCGACGCTTCTCCAGATTCTGCGCCAGATTGCGGGCGAGTTCGGCTTTGATGAGGATGATGTCATCTGCCTTCCGACGACTGCGGGTGACATAACGAAGACAGTGAATTCATTCTCATGGGAGAACGAAAGTCCGTGGGCAAAGCTGCTCACCGTTGCCGATGCTCAGGGCTTAATCATCACCTCAAACCAGCTTGGCGGGCTTTACATAACACAGCCCGCACGGGGAACTTGCGACTGGGGATTTGCGATTGAAGAGGGCGTGAATGTGCGCCACCCACGAAGAAGCGAAAGCGGAGCGGAGCAATACCATGAGTACACCGTAAAGGCTTGCGGAAACGAGGCGACCGTGACAGACCCGACATGCCCGAACAAGCGCAAACTCACAATCAATCTCACCGAGTTCATAATTGACAAGGAAAAACTTCTCCGCCGAGCGAAGACAGAAATGCTCCGCCGGAGGGAGGACAAAATCACCTGCGCACTGAGCGGATGGGGACTGACCGAGGCTCAGATAAAAAAGCTGGGCGGAACTTACCACAAGGAAATCTTCTGGGAAGTGAATCTTTTAATCCCTGTTAAACTACCTTCCTGCAAAGTGAATGCTAATATGCTCATATCGCAGGTCGAATACACGGCTGACAGCAAGACATTCTCCTGCGATGTAACGCTCGTAAAGCCGGAGGCATACCGTTGATCATTGGCGACATCGTCGCAAAAATCAGGAACATCTTTCAGCCCGCAGAACTCACCAAAAGGAACGGCGACGGCACTTTGCAGATTACGACGGCTTACGGTCGCATAATTGACAAAGTTGCTCCCGCTTATCCGTATGGTTTTGCCGCGAAAGCAGAAAAAGGAACTCTGACAATTCTGTGCGCCGGCGGAAACCTTGATGCGGTGCGTGTTCTTCCTGTAGAGGACAGCGAGAACGCTCCAGAGCTTAAAGACGGAGATTCGGCAATCTACACATCGGGCGGCTCGCTCGTTGTCTGCCGGAAGGACGGCACGGTGGAACTGAACGGAACGCAGAATGGCGGAGTGATTGTCGCATCAGAACTGAAGAACCAGCTTGCGAAACTGACAGCCCGCGTGGATGCGGTGTACAACGCTCTCAAGAATTCACCGACTGCGGCACAGGACGGCGGGGCAGCATACAAGGGGGCAATCTCAACGGCACTCGCAGCCGTCACGCAGAAAGAGGATTTCTCAAAAATAGAGAGCGAAAAAGTGAAGCACGGCACGGGGGCTGAAAAATGACACTCGGAAAACTGGAGAACTGGCAGGACATACGAGAGCTTGTGCTGATGTCAATCGGCACGGACAAGGGCAGATGGTGGGCTGACAGGGAGTTTGGCTCGGAGATATGGAAACTTCGGCAGACTGGAAAAATCACACCGACCACGGTAGGCACATTCAGGCAGATGGTGCTTGATTCTGTGCAGTGGCTCGTGGATGACGGGCTTGCGCAGTCAATCGAATGCGAGGCGGAACAGCAGGGGCGTAACACTATTGCATACCGTGTAACCGTCACCCGACCAAACGGCAATACCCTTGAGGTGAAGGAGTGTTGGAATGGCATTTGAGCAGGAAACATTACAGTCGCTTCTGGACAGAACTTACTCAAACTATATGAGCCTTTTAAAGCCGCTCGACAAAACTCCCCGCTACAACCTTATGAAAGTCCTCGCATACACTGAGGGCGGAGACATCCATCAGCTTCTCGGAGACCTTTCTTTTTTGTCACGCCAGATTTTCCCGGACACGGCTTCGGGGGAAATCCTCCGTGCGCACTGGTCGGACAGAGTTCCGCCGCTCTATGCGAGCACAGCAGTCGGCACAGTCATTCAGACAGGCACTCCGCATTCTTCCGTTCCGAAGGGGCTTGTTTATGCTTCGGGCGCAGGGAAAAGATATTACACCAGCCGCTCATACATAATCGGCGAGACGGGGGCGGTCGAAGTCTGGGTCACAGCCGAGGAATCAGGAAAGGAATCAAACCTTGCGGCGGACAGCGAGCTTACGGTGGTTTCTGCATTGTCCGCCGGGATGGACTCAACCGTAAAAGTAAGTGCGGACGGAATCGGCGGCGGGGTGAACGCAGAGACCGACGAAGAGTATCTGACTCGTGTGCTGACATCTATTCGGAATACTACAAGGTACGGAAAAACAGGCGACTTTGCGGCGTGGGCTGTCGATTCATCGAGCGAGGTGTCGAAAGCCTTTGAGATTCCGACTTTCGATGTGTTCGGCTCTCTTCTCGTGCAGGTGATTCACGGAAACCAGATTGACGGTGTGGAGCAGGTTAAGAACATTGCGGAGGTTCAGTCATACATAGAACAATATGCTCCTAAAATTCTCTTCACCGTCAGCACTCCTGAGCTTGTGGAAGTTAAGCCAACAGTCCAGCTTTCGGAAGGCGAGGACACCGTATCAAACAGAAACCTTGTCTTGCAGCGGCTCAAAGTCTATTTGAACGCAAAGGCAGAGCCTGGCTGCACGATAACACAGGCGACCTTGCAGACGGTCATCACCGACGGCGTGACAATCTCAAAGGCACTGCTCACGCTGCCAGACGGCGAGGTCAAGACGACGGTTCTGCAATATCCAGTATTGGGGGCGGTCACATGGTCATAAAGGACACCGAGGCGGCGGTATACATCGAGCCGCTCAAAAAATTGTTCCCGAAAGGGGCGTACTGGGACAAGCTGCTGTCGGACGAAAACAGCGACATCTCTCTTGTCTGCAAGGCCAGGGCAGAATCCATCGCCCGCTTCCGCTCCAGAATGAACCAGCTGCAAAGAGAATCATTCCCAGATTTTGCGGATGAAACCATAGGAGACTGGGAGAGGATTTATTTCGGCTATGAGAATGAATCTCTTTCCCTGGAACAAAGACGGTCATTTCTAAGTGTGCAGAAACTCGGCTTGGTAAACATAAACAGCATAGAAACCATCGCGGAGACCTATGGCGGAAAGGTGCATAAATGGGAGATTCCATATAAACCAGCGGCTTTCGGTCACGCCCGGTTCGGGCTTGACTATATGGCGAGCGTAGGCGGAATGTGGGTCGTGTTCATACATGCCTCCATTCCTGAGAATAACAAGAGCGGCTTTGAGAAGTCGGTCAGAAGAGCGATGCTCGCAAATCAGAAAATATTTTTTGTGTACGGAGATTAAGATATGGCAGGAATGTACCCGACAAACAGAGAGATTACAAGTTTCGGTAAAACCGTGAGATTTCCCGGAGTGGATGCAAACGGAAGGTTCACCAACGGCGACTTCTCCAATCCTGATGTGCCGCCGAGTTTTCTCGATGCCGACACAATCAACCTCATTATCGACAACCTCAACAGCCTTGTCGCACATTTGGGAAACAGCGCCAACAACACGGATACGGAGCAGCTGAAAAAACTTTTCACGGTTGCGGCAGAGGCAAACAAGGCAATCAAACGAGATGCCAGCGGCAGGGCGAAGGTCGAAGCTCCGTCGGCTTCCGACGACATCGCGCGAAAGGCCGAGGTGGATGCGGAGGCAAAAGCCCGCTCTGACGGTGATGTTACAGTGACTACAAAACTGTCAAACCATACTCAGAGCAAACAGAACCCGCACGGCGTGACTAAGGCACAGGTAGGTCTGGGGAGCTGCGACAACACCGCCGACAAAGACAAAACCGTAAAATCTGCGGGAACTTGCACGGGAAACTCCGCAACTGCGACGAAATGGCAGACAGCACGGAATATCAACGGGCTTTCCGTGCAGGGGGACGCGGATAGAAGCAGTTACACTACATGTTCAACAGCAGCAGGGACACAAGCAAAAACATGTACATGTGCAGGATTCGCGCTTGTTACGGGTGCAGAAATCACGATAAAATTTACTGTTACGAATACCGCAAACGCTCCAACGCTCAATGTAAACAATACAGGTGCAAAAAGCATTTATTACCGAGGTGCTGCAATAGCGGCAGGTTATCTGGCTGCAAACAGAACCTATACTTTCCGTTATAACGGAACTCAGTATGAGCTTGTCGGAGACATCAACACCGACACGAACACAACCTATTCCGCCGCCACACAGTCCGCAGCCGGACTAATGTCAGCCGCCGACAAGAAGAAACTTGATGGCATTGCGGCAAGCGCGAACGCATATTCTCATCCGACAGGAGCGGGCAACAATCATATTCCTTCGGGTGGTTCGTCGGGGCAGATTCTCAGATGGAAGTCAGCGGGTGTCGCCGAATGGGGAGCTGACAACAACACAACCTATCCCGCCGCCACGCAGTCCGCAGCCGGACTAATGTCAGCCGCCGACAAGTTACGCCTTGACAAAAATTATGTTACGGCATCGAGTTTCGGTACTTCTTCTGGTTATATAAAATATTCGAACGGCTTGATAATGCAGTGGGT